>Ga0307408_100001427_pt1 | contig 17765 bp, 9 predicted proteins | sample 322Cmetagenome_FD_202116 | JGI IMG/M metagenome (GOLD analysis project Ga0307408, IMG submission 202116) | Maize rhizosphere microbial communities from greenhouse at UC Davis, California, United States - 322HYB-C-3 | ecosystem: Host-associated > Plants > Roots > Rhizosphere > Soil | place: USA...
TAGACAAAACAGCAGAAATGCAGGTTAGTGCTGCGGATGTAACTATTGATTTTATTCTTGAAGAAAGAGCCCGCGAATTTTGCGGAGAATATATGAGATGGTTTGATTTGAAGCGTGTGAAATACGGCAACAATGGACAAGATTTCGCAGATTTTATCAAAGCACGAAATCCGGATATTACCCAGGTTCAAGGTTTCCATCGGTTGCGCCCCATCAGACAGGAAGAATTAAACTCTTTATTGAACGGCAAAGAATTTGGCCAGAATCCAGGCTACAACTAATTGGTTAATGTTAGCTAGATCGACGGGGAGAACTTAGAAATAAGCTCCCCGTTTTTGGTTATCGGAACCTCTAAAAACAGCTACTTTTAGCCTCATCAGTAGCCCTTCTCCAGAAGAGAAGGGTTATCTGAGCTTTTAGAGTTTCCTTAATTAATGATTGAGTTTGATAGGCTAAGATCCTATAATACCTTGAGAAAATATTATAGAATAAACAGTACAGCACAGCTTATTTTTGGTAAGCTGAATACTGACCAACGTTAAAGCTATAACACGCACACACTTAAGTTTTTACTAAATGAAAAGATTTTTTCATTTTCTGTTTTTCATTTGCTTACTTAATATTTCGTTAGTAAAAGCACAGCAAACAGGAAAAATTACAATTGTAGTTCCAGGTGGTAGCCACCCAAGGGTTGATTATGCTGCCGATAGATTAGGGCAGGCTTTAAAAGCAAAAGGTTATAAAGTTACTAGCTTAAAACAGAATACTTTGCCTTCAGGTGGCTCGGTAATAGTTTTAGGTAATTCTGGCTCGCCTTTACTTCAAAAAGCTCAAAGTACCTTTAAAATTGCTTCAATACAAACTCCAGGAAAAGAGGGTTTTAGTATAAATTCTTCTAAAGGAAATATTGTTATTGCCGGTAATGATAACTCTGGCACGCTATACGGCGCCCTGGATCTGGTTGACAAGATTAAAGCAGAGGGTAAACTTCCTGCTAGTTTAAACTTTAACGATAAGCCGGAAATGGTGCTTCGCGGTACTTGTATTGGGGTACAAAAGCCGTATTATCTTCCCGGAAGGCACGTTTACGAATATCCTTACACTCCGGAAACTTTCCCCTGGTTTTATGATAAAGCGCATTGGATTAAGTACTTAGATATGATGGTAGAGAACCGTTATAATTCTTTGTATTTATGGAACGGGCATCCCTTTGCTTCACTGGTTCGTTTGAAAGATTATCCTTACGCAGTTGAGGTAGATGATGCTACCTTTAAGAAGAATGAGGAAGCGTTTAAATTTCTTACTGAAGAAGCCGATAAAAGAGGTATCTGGGTGATCCAAATGTTCTACAATATTATCGTGTCAAAGCCTTTCGCTGAAAAGCATAATATTAAAACACAGGACAGAAACCGTCCGATATTGCCGCTTCTTTCTGATTATACCAGAAAATCCATTGCAGCATTCGTTGAGAAATATCCAAACGTAGGTTTGATGGTTTGTCTGGGTGAAGCGATGGAAGGCGTCGGAAAGGATGATATAGAATGGTTTACTAAGACCATTATTCCGGGTGTAAAAGATGGCTTGAAAAGCTTAGGTAAAACCGAAGAACCTCCAATCGTTTTACGGGCACATGATACCGATGCTCCAGCAGTAATGAAAGCTGCTTTGCCTTTATATAAAAACCTTTATACCGAAGCTAAATTCAACGGCGAAGCGTTGACTACTTATGAGCCCCGTGGTTCGTGGGCTGAGTTGCACCGCACGCTAAGCCGCATTGGAACGGTTCAGATTGAAAACGTACATATTTTGGCTAACCTTGAGCCTTTCCGTTATAGCTCTCCTGATTTTATCCAGAAATCCGTTCAGGGAATGCATAAAATTATGGAAGGAAATGGTTTGCATTTATATCCACAAGCATCGTATTGGGACTGGCCTTACACTGCCGACAAACTTAAAGATGGCAGTCGATTGTTACAAGTAGACCGCGACTGGATGTGGTACAAAACCTGGGGGCGCTACGCCTGGAAAGCTAATCGCGATAGAAATGAAGAGATAAACTATTGGGCTAATGATTTAGCTAACATGTACGGAACCAGCAAAGACGCTGCTAAACAAATTGTTGAAGCAGAGGAACAGGCTGGTGAAATCTCTCCGAAACTGTTAAGGCGTTATGGAATCACCGATGGAAATCGCCAAACCTTAACACTGGGAATGCTGATGACGCAGTTGATCAACCCTTTCCGTTATGGTTTATTTACCTTGTTATATGATGCAGAAGCTCCTGAAGGTGAAAAGATTATAGAGTACGCAGAAAAGGAGTGGAAGAAAGAAAAGCACATTGGCGAAACTCCGATTCAGGTAGCTGATGAGGTGGTAGTTCATGGCAAAAAAGCAATAGAAGCAATTGAAAAAGCTGCACCTTCGGTAACAAAAAACAAAGACGAGTTTAATAGACTGAAAAACGATATGTACTGTTATAATGCTATGGCAAATTTCTATGCTCAGAAAGCCAGGGCAGCAGTAACGGTACTTCGTTTTAAATATTCTAATGACGTTGCTGACCTGGAAAAAGCTGTGCCTTACCTGGAAAGTAGCGTGAATCATTTTGCTGATTTAGTGAAATATACCAAAGACAGCTATCTGTATGCTAATAGCATGCAAACTGCACAGCGCAAAATCCCGATGAGGGGTGTGGATGCTACCTTTATTCACTGGATCGAAATGTTGCCGGTTTTCCAAAGGGAGTTGAATCATCTAAAACATAGCATTGATTCTATAAAGAATAATAAGAACGGCAAAGGCGAAGTAAAAAAGCCGTTTAAAAATGTAGAGGTGAATTTAATTTCTGGTGCGGAAGGGTTTTATACAGTTGCCAACGGCCAGCAGGCTTTGGTAGATACGGCGATCATTATTAAAGATGCAGCCATCGAATTGCAAGGCTTAAAAGCGCTTAAATTCTCTAAAGCCAAACAGGTTAAACAAGGTACAAGCTTACAGTTTAGCACTAAAAAGCCGGTTAAATTGCTTATTGGGTATTTCAATACCAAGAAAGACCCTACACTTGCAAGGGCACCAGAATTGGAAATTGACGCTACTGCCAATGATTATGGCCAGGGTGAGATTAAGTTTTCTAACGCAGTTTTGATCAATGGAATGCCTCCGGTGAATATTCACTCGTATTCGTTTAAAGCCGGAAATCATACATTGAATCTGCCGAAAGGCGTTTTACTTGTTTCGGGTTTCATTGATGGAAATCAGGAAGTAAAAATGTATAATGCTGGCTTCGGGGCATACGGTAAAGAGATTGACTGGTTGTTTGAGTAAATTAATATCTAGACCTGACAGGTTTCAAAAACCTGTCAGGTCTAGATATTAATTTACTAAGCGTCGTAAGGAGATAACATTGGGCGCAAAGTAGGCTAACCCGTTTGTCATTCCGACCTAAGGAGGAATCTTAAAGCGCTTTATATGCATCTGCAAATTGCTTTAGGATCTCTCCTTCGTCGAGATGACAAGACGCCGAATTACAATCGCTTTAAAGTAAACAACATACAAATGACAAAACGCCAAAAGAAGCGCTACTTATTAATGTTTTTGTTTTATAAGAACTTGCCAATATATAAATGAAGAAAAAACTAATAGCCCTTTTGCTATCGCTTAGTTCAAGCGGAGTATTTGCACAGCAAAAGGCTTTGATTTTAAATACAGATAAGCTAAATAAATACGTAAGCTATTTTAATTCGATTGACGATGAAGCCGTTAAAAATTACGTGCCTAATTCACAGTCATTGGAATGGCTTTCGCAGAATATTCCGTTGTTTGATTGCCCGGATTCTGCCATTCAGGAGGTATATTATTATCGTTGGTGGGCGCTTCGTAAACATTTAAAACAAACGCCGGAAGGGTTCATTTTTACTGAGTTTATTACGCCCGTAAACCACGCTGGCAAGTATAATGCAGTGAGCAGTGCCTTGGGCCATCATATTTACGAGGGGCGTTGGTTGCTTAACAAACAATACATCGACGACTATATCAATTTCTGGTTATATGTAGACCCTGCGCATAAAGTGCAACGTTTCCATGGCTTTAGCAGCTGGATTGATGATGCGGTTTATAATCGCTATTTGGTGAATCTGGATAAGGGCTTTATTAGCAAGAATTTGTTAACGCTTAATGCAGACTACCGAAAATGGGAAGTTGAAAAGATGAATCCGGATGGAACTTTCTGGCAATACGATGTGAAGGATGCTATGGAAGAATCTATTAGTGGTGGGCGTAAGGTTAAAAATGTGCGCCCTACAATAAACAGCTATATGTATGGCAATGCGAAGGCTTTGGCGGCAATGGCTTCGATTTTAGATAACGATTCTTTAGAGCGCAAGTATGAAAAGAAAGCTGCCTTCTTAAGAAAGTTTGTAAATGATAAGCTTTGGGATGATACGGCTTCTTTTTACAAAGTTCAATATGAAAAAGGCGGACTTTGCGATGCCCGTGAAGCAATTGGCTTTATTCCATGGTATTTTAACTTACCAAAAGATAAAGCGAAGTACGCTAATCAATGGAAGCAATTAACCGATACAGCTGGCTTTAATGCGCCTTGGGGTATTACCACTGCCGAAAGAAGGCATCCGGGTTTCCGTACGCATGGTTCGGGGCATGGTTGCGAGTGGGATGGTGCCGTTTGGCCTTTTGCAACGACACAAACTTTACGTGGTTTATCAAATCTGTTGAATAATTACAAGCATCAGGACGGCATGAGCAGAAAAGTGTTTTATGATGAATTGCATAAATATGCCATGTCGCACAAAATGAATGGAAAGATTTATTTGGGCGAGTATCAGGATGAGAAAACTGGTGAATGGCTGAAAGGCGATAACCCGAGAAGCAAGTTTTATAACCATTCTAGCTTTGCTGATTTAGTGATTAGCGATTTAGTTGGTTTGAAACCTCGTACCGACAATGTGGTAGAAATTTCTCCACTTGTGCCTGAAAGCCAATGGGATTGGTTCTGCCTGGATAAAGTTTCTTACCACGGTAAAATCCTGACTGTGATTTGGGATAAAACCGGCGAGAAATATGGCAGAGGCAAAGGCTTGAGAGTATTTGCTGATGGCAAAGAGATTGCAAAGAGTGCGGAATTGAAGAAGGTAAAGGGGAAGATATAGGATTATAACTTTTGTATTGAACGTTTTGTCATCTCGACGATAGGAGAGAACTTAGGCATCATGCATACAAAGCGCTTTAGGATTCCTCCTAAGGTCGGAATGACAAAGCGGGTTAGCCTACATATAAGCCAATGTCACATTTATATTGCTGTTTAAAGGCTGTTTACTCGGATGACAAGAAGCATAGAATTACGTAACATGAAAATCAATCATATAAAATATTTAATTGCAGCTACTGTTTCTAGCTGCTTTCTTACATTCAACACATTCGCTCAAGACTATTACAACGTCCTCAAATACGGTGCAAAGAACGATAGCACCAAATTAGCTACCGAGTCGATCAAAAAAGCCATTGATGCAGCTTCAAAGGCTGGCGGTGGCACGGTCTTCTTCCCGGCAGGGAAATATTTAACAGGCCCGATCCACTTAAAAAGTAACATTACTATTTTAATAGACGCCGGTGCGGAGCTTCACTTCTCTGATAATTTCGACCATTACCTTCCAATGGTAAAAAGCCGTTACGAAGGGGTTGATGTTACCAGTTTCTCACCTTTATTTTATGCTTATAAAGCGGAAAATATCGCCATTAAGGGCCGCGGGCTTATTGATGGGCACGGAAAAAAATGGTGGGATTTTGTAGAAGGCTATAAAGAAAGCCAACCACGATCTAAATGGCAAAATATTTTTGAGGGACTGAATAAAGATATTTTATTGCCGGATGAGCCAAAGCAGATGAAGCGCGGTTTCCTTCGCCCTCCCTTTATACAGCCGATGTATTGCAAAAACGTGCAGATCGAAGGTATCACCATTCGTAATTCACCTTTTTGGACAGTAAACCCTGAGTTTTGCGAAAACGTAACGGTACATGCTGTAACTATCAATAATCCGCATTCACCAAATACAGACGGGATTAATCCTGAATCATGCAATAACGTGCATATTTCCAATTGCCATATCAGCGTCGGGGATGATTGCATCACCATCAAATCTGGAAAAGATAAGCCGGGAAGAACTATGAATGTTCCGGCAGAAAACTACACTATTACCAACTGTACAATGTTGTCTGGCCATGGTGGAGTGGTCATTGGTAGTGAGATGTCTGGCGGGGTAAAAAAGATCACTATTTCGAATTGCGTTTTTGATGGTACCGACAGAGGAATCCGAATTAAAACTGCAAGGGGTAGAGGAGGTGTTGTTGAGGATATTCGAGTAGATAATATCATCATGAAAAATATCCGAGATCAGGCCATTGTGCTGGATATGCAATACGCGCAAACTAATGCTGAACCTGTTTCCGAGCGTACGCCGGCTTTCAGAAATATACATTTCAGCAATATTACTGCGCAAACAAATCAGGCAGGCTATCTCAACGGATTAGAAGAACTTCCGATAGAGAATATCACGTTCAACGATATCAATATGGAGGCAAAAACAGGCTTCACCATTAAGTCGTCTAAGCGAATTGAGTTTCACAATGTGGAGGTAAATACGGAATCAGGCCCGGTGATTAAGGCGGAGAATGTTAGTAATATCATTGTTAATGGTGTAAAAAGCTTTAAACCACTTGCCGGAATTGCGATTGTGGATTTTACAAATGTTAAGGATGCTTTCTTATATAACTCATTTCCCCCTGCTGGCACTGATGTGTTTTTGAGAGTGAAAGGCGATAAATCAAGCGGAATTACTTTGAATGGAAACAACTTCAACAATGTAAAAACACCGGTAGAGAAAGATAAGTCGGTAGTCCAAAATATTTCCTTAACTATCAGTAAATAAAGCATGAAGTTTTATAACCTGAATAAAAGCTTAAAGTTAGTTGCTACTGCAGCAATGGCTTTAAGCTTTTTTAGTTCTTACGCGCAAGGCGATGCCTATAAACTGTGGTACAACAAAGCCGCCGTAAAGTGGACAGATGCTTTACCTATTGGCAACGGCAGGCTTGGAGCTATGATTTTTGCTGGAATACAGCAAGATCGAATCCAATTCAATGAAGAAACTCTGTGGACCGGTGAGCCACGAAACTACAATCGCGAAGACGCATATAAATGCCTGCCCCAAATAAGGCAACTGCTGTTTGAAGGAAAGCAAAAGGAAGCCGAACAGCTTGCCGAAAAGGAGCTTATGGGCTTAAGAAGCAGCGCAGGCGATAAAGAAAAGTGGTTTGAGGATATGCGGAATCTGAGGGACCTTGACGGAAATCCTGCCTTGCCCGAATACAACGATAGCAAATGGAAAACATTTCCGGTGCCAACTTACGAAGGTTGGGAAAGTGCCGGCTGGGAAGGAACGGATGGTGCTGTTTGGTTCAGAACATCGTTTAACTTGCCAGCTAACTGGGCCGGAAAAGATTTGGTTTTGGATTTAAACCGTATTCGCGATCAGGATTTTACCTATGTTAACGGAAAGCTGGTTGGAAGGACAAATAGCCTTGATCCTCGAAAATACATTATCCCTAAAGATGTTCTTAAAGTTGGGAAAAACACCATCGCAGTTCAGGTTTTAAATTACGTGGATAAAGGGGGAATTGCCGGTTACAAAGATACCAGTCGCCATATTTCTGTTTATCCGGAAGGCACTGAGCCAGCTAAAGGTATCTCTTTGAATGGCATGTGGAAGTATAAAATCCAAAACGATGAACCTCCGGCTTTTCCTAAGTATCAAGCAGATTATCAGCCATTCGGGGATGTTCTCCTAAACTTTAAAAATATATCAAACCCAACGAACTATAAGCGTGAGCTGGATCTAAGTACTGCCATTAGCAAGACGACTTTTACTGCGAAGGGAATCACCTACACCAGAGAGTATTTCGTTAGTCAGCCACAGCAAGCAATCGTAATTCACCTTACAGCAAGTAAACCAGCAAGTTTGACTTTAGACGCTATTTTGAATAGTCCGCATAAGAATTATTCGGTAAGAAAGATCGATGACAGGACACTGGCATTGTCGGTAAAAGTGCGTAATGGCGCTTTACGAGGCGAGAGTCTTTTGCACGTAGATGCGGTAAGGGGAAAAGTGCTTGTGAGCAATACTGGAATCTCTGTTACCGGAGCTAGTGAGGTTAGCTTATACCTTATGGCAGCAACCAACTATGTAAACTTTATGGATGTTTCGGGAAATCCATTGGTAAACTGCCAGAGGCATTTGTCGCGTTTGAAAGGAGTTAAATATGAAGATGTTAAGAGTGCTCATATAAAGGAATACCAGAAATACTATAATACTTTTTCGGTAAACTTTGGTAAGGGTGGGAACGAAAATCTACCAACAGATGAGCGCCTGGCAAAGTTCGCCACTTCAAAAGATCCTGCTTTTGTTGCATTGTATATGCAGTACGGCCGCTATCTGTTAATTTCAAGTTCAAGGCCAGGCACTCGTCCTGCCAATTTGCAGGGCATTTGGAATGACCTGCTATCGCCACCATGGGGCAGTAAATACACCACCAACATTAATGCAGAGATGAACTATTGGCCGGCGGAGCTTTTGAACCTTTCACCAATGCATCAGCCTTTAATCGAAATGATTAAGGAGCTGGCACAAACTGGCAGCGAAACAGCAAAACAATATTACAATGCTTCGGGCTGGGTATTGCACCATAATACAGACGTTTGGCGCGGCACAGCTCCGATCAATGCCTCAAACCATGGAATCTGGGTGACGGGAGCCGGTTGGTTAAGCCAGCATTTGTGGGAGCATTATTTGTTTACACAGGATAAGGATTTCCTGAAAAATACAGCTTATCCATTAATGAAATCTTCGGCTTCGTTCTTTGTAGATTTTCTTGTAAAAGATCCAAAACGCGGTTGGTTGATTAGCACCCCGGGCAATTCACCTGAAAATGGTGGTTTAGTGGCTGGTCCAACAATGGACCATCAGATCATCCGTACACTTTTCAAAAACTGTATCGAAGCTAGTTCAATCTTAAATATCGATACTGATTTCAGAAAGACTTTGGAAGAGAAATCCGCTCAGATAGCGCCAAACCAAATTGGAAAATACGGTCAATTGCAAGAATGGCTGGAAGACAAGGACGATACCACAAACAAACATCGCCATGTTTCCCATTTGTGGGGCGTGCATCCCGGAAACGATATTACGTGGGACACAAATCCGGAGGTGATGAAGGCTGCAAGGCAATCCCTGATTTATAGGGGAGACGAAGCAACCGGATGGAGCCTTGCGTGGAAGATTAATTTCTGGGCTAGATTTAAGGACGGTGAACATGCCATGAAATTGGTGAGGTTGCTGCTTAGCCCTGCCGGACCTGGAAGTGCAGGTTCCTATGTTAATCTGTTCGATGCTCACCCGCCATTCCAGATTGATGGAAATTTTGGTGCTCCTGCAGGGATAGGAGAGATGCTGATCCAAAGCCATACCGAATTCATCGATCTATTGCCGGCTTTGCCTTCGGATTTAAAAGATGGCTCAGTAAGAGGGATTAAAGCCCGGGGTGGTTTTGAGTTTAATTTAAGCTGGAAGGATGGGAAATTATCTGAGGTTGAAATGCTTTCAAATGCTGGAAATACATGCAAGCTTAGATATGCAGGAAGAGTGATTTCTTTACCAACCGCGGCTGGCAAGAAGTTCAAGTTAAACGGAGAGTTGAAGGTGTTGTAGCGAATGCAGATTCACCAGGTACAATTGATAATAGATGAAATTGATAATTGAAAGAGTTTTAAGATCAATATATATAATGCGTTTTGTCATCTCGACGATAGGAGAGATCTTAAAGCGTATTGCTAGTATAATGTCTAAGTTTCCTCCTACCGTCGGAATGACAACGGCGGCTAATATAATGCGCTTTGTCATCTCGACGAAAGGAGAGATCTTAAAGCGTATTGCTAGTATAATGTCTAAGATTCCTCCTGCCGTCGGAATGACAAAGAGGACTAATATAATGCGCTTTGTTATCTCGACGGCAGGAGAGATCCTAAAGCGTTGCGCAGGTATAATGTCTAAGTTTCCTCCTTTCGTCGGAATGACAAAGAGGGCTAGTTATGGGTGTTTTGCGTTTAGTATTGCAATGTTAATAGCTTCATTCCAAATCTCCTACGCCCAAACCCGCACCAACATTTCCCTCGATAATAACTGGCAAACGATAGCCCACGATAAAAATCCAAACGCATACGCGGGATTTGAAAAAGCAGCTTACAAGCTTCAAGGTTGGCAAACCGTAAATGTTCCGCACAATTGGGATCAATATCATGGCTATCGGCGCTTAATGCACGGCAACCATCATGGCTATGCCTGGTACCGAAAGAGCTTCAAAGTACAAAAGCCAAAAGAAGGAAAACGCTTTTTTCTTTATTTTGAAGGGGTAGGCTCTTATGCTACAGTGTATCTGAATGGCAAAAAAGTTGGGTATCATCCCGGCGGAAGAACAACTTTCACCTTAGATGTAACCAATACGCTCAATACTAATAATCAATCCAACTTATTAGCAGTAAAGGCAGATCATCCAGCCAATATTCAGGATTTACCCTGGATTTGTGGTGGTTGCTCGAGCGAACGCGGATTCTCAGAAGGATCTCAGCCCATGGGAATTTTTCGTCCGGTACATCTCATTATCACCAATGATGTTCGGATAGAACCTTTCGGTGTTCACGCCTGGAATGATACTACAGTGTCCGAAAAATCAGCTTTGCTTAATTTTAATACAGAACTAAAGAATTATAGCAGCAAGCCAAGGACAATTTCTCTGGTAACCGAAATCCTTAATAAAGAAGGCAAAAAAATTGCAGAAGTTAAAAAGCAGCAAACACTAAATCCCGGAGTAAAGGCGATATTAAGCCAGCAATCACCTAAGCTGAACAATGTTACACTTTGGTCCTTGCAGAATCCCTACTTATATTCTGTAGTTAGCCGGGTCATCGAAAATGGTAAAGTTCTGGATGAGCAAACCACGCCTTACGGTATCCGCTGGATTAGCTGGCCAATTGGAAAGAAAGGTTCAAATCAATTTTTCCTTAACGGGAAGCCTGTGTTTATTAACGGTATTGCTGAGTATGAGCATCTTATAGGCAATAGTCACGCATTTACTGCAGAACAAATCAAATCTCGCGTAATGCAGATCAAGGGTGCGGGGTTTAACGCTTTCCGCGATGCCCACCAGCCTCATAATTTACGCTACCATGAATATTGGGATAAGATGGGGATTTTGTGGTGGACACAGATGGCGGCTCATGTTTGGTATGATACCCCCGCATTTCGCAAGAACTTTAAAGAACTACTTACCGATTGGGTGAAAGAAAGGCGAAATAGCCCCTCGATAGTTTTATGGGGATTAGAGAATGAAAGTACATTGCCGGAGGACTTCGCAAAGGAGTGTACTGAGTTAATTCGAAAACTTGATCCGACAGCCTCTTCTCAACGTTTGGTTACTACCTGTAACGGTGGTAAAGGAACCGATTGGGATGTCCCTCAGAATTGGACCGGTACTTATGGAGGTGATCCAAAGGTCTATGATCAGGATGTGCAGCGTCAAGTATTGATCGGCGAATACGGAGCCTGGAGAACCTTGGATTTACACACAGAAGGCCCATTTAATCAGGGAGGAATTTTCAGCGAAGATAGAATGGCTCAGTTAATGGAAATGAAAGTCCATTTAGCTGAATCTGCAAAGGATAAAACAACAGGACATTTTTTCTGGCTGCTAACATCGCACGATAACCCAGGCCGTGTGCAGGGTGGGGAAGGCTTGCGTGAGCTGGATCGCATTGGCCCTGTAAACTATAAAGGTTTATTAACTCCCTGGGAGGAGCCGCTGGACGTGTACTATATGTTCCGTGCAAACTATGCGCCTAAAGAAACAGAGCCTATGGTGTATATCGTTTCCCATACCTGGCCCGACAGATGGACTAGCCCCGGCAAAAAGGACAGTATCACTGTTTACTCAAATTGTGATGAAGTTGAACTATTTAACGATATCAACGGTGCTTCTTTAGGTAAAAAGACACGTAATGGCATTGGTACACATTTTCAGTGGGACGATGTAAGGATCAATTACAATGTATTATATGCAAAAGGTTATGTAAATGGTAAAGAAGTAGCTACAGATTATATCGTATTACATCATTTGCCAAAAGCACCGCATTTTAATGATTTATTAAAAGGTGCCAAGCCTGTTACGGCAGCTCAGAAAGGCTACAACTATTTACATCGGGTAAACTGTGGCGGCCCTGATTATCTGGACGAGAATGGCAACACATGGCTTGCCGATCGTCAGAGAACAGATAATAAAACCTGGGGCTCTAGTTCATGGACAAAAGATTTTCCGGGAACTCCTGCTTTTTTTGCCAGTCAACGACGCATTTTCGACCCAATAAAAGGAACTACAGATTGGAAATTATTTCAGGATTTTCGCTATGGTCGGGAAAAGTTGAGCTATGAATTTCCTGTTAAGGATGGGGAATATTTAGTTGAGCTCTATTTCACTGAACCATGGTTAGGAACCGGCGGAGGTATGGATTGCACAGGAATGCGTTTGTTTGATGTGGCGGTAAATGGCAAAACTGTAATCAATGATTTAGACATCTGGAAAGAAGCCGGCCACGATGCTGCTTTAAAGAAAACGGTTAAAGTGAAAGTGAGCGGCGGTTTACTAAATATATCCTTCCCAGAAGTAAAATCAGGGCAAGCAGTGATTTCCGCAATCGCGATCGCAAGCCTGGATAGCAAAGCAGTTGCAACACCTGGTTCAAATTCTATTATTCAGAATTTATCAGGCAATGCCAAGGCGCAAACTTGGATGGATACTGGTAATAAAATTTATCACGATAGTGAAGCGGCAATCGTGTCTCTCCCATCAAACCTTTATGGCGCAGAATGGATCCAGGCTTCAAAGGCCAACACTGGAGGTTTGAATTTCAAAATTAGTCAGGAAGCTGATGTATTTATCGGATATGCTGCAAGTTCGGGAAAGCCAGGATGGTTGAAAGATTATGAGGAAACAGGAACGTTCATCGGCACAACTTATAAGAAAGGTAAAAAGTTCGCGATTTTCCGCAAGCGTTTTAAGCAAGGCGAACTTGTAAGGCTTGGAGAAAGTTTGGCAAATGTGGCAATGTATATAACCGCAGTGTTATCTGCCAGCGCAATGGAACCAGCCCACGACTTAAAAAGGGCTATCAGCTACAAAGCAACAGAGGCTAAATTAATCGGGAACGGAATAGGCAAAGCGGAGTTTATAGGAAGGGAAAGGGTTAAATTCAGTAAGCCATCCGGCGATGTATTGGAATGGACTATTAATACTGGCGTGGGAGATACTTACTCCTTAACTGTAAAATACCATAACCCGTTTACCAAGCCATTGAAGGCTCAAATCGAATTGATAGCTCTTGATGGCAGTGTATTGAAGAAGCCGGAATCCATTGAATTGGCTCCGACTAAAGAAGGCAAATGGAATTACTATAGTACCAATACCGGCACCATGATTAACGCCGGGACTTATAAAGTGAGGTTGATTGCTGTGGATGCTGAGGGGCTGTATGTGGATGCTTTGGATGTGCAGTAGGTTTTTTAGGGAGTCTGGAGACTCCTTTCCATTGGTTAATCCGTAGAGACGCTGGCGCTTAACTCTACGGACAGAGAAGAAAAATTGATCTGTTGATCTGTCCGTAGAGTTAGCGAAGCGCTCTACGGATTCAGGGATAAAAGTGAGTCTCCTGACTCACCGATAAAAACAAAATATGTACATTGGCTCTATGTCAGATAGAGGCTATGCTATAAAAGATCAGTTTGGTGTTCATTTTTTAACATTTTCTGTAGTACAATGGGTAGATGTATTTTCCAGAAAGGAATATGCAGATATCGTAGTAGAAAGTTTAAAGTTTTGTCAGGAGAAAAAAGGCTTGAAAATTCATGCATGGTGTATCATGAGTAATCATGTTCACCTGATCCTTTCTACTTCTGCACCAAATAAGCTGTCTGATGTGCTAAGGGATTTCAAGAAATTCACTTCAAACAAAATTATAGAAGCTATATCCGAGAATACTAGAGAAAGCAGACGAAACTGGATGTTATGGATTTTTAAAAGCGCGGGTGAAGAGAATAACAGAAACAAAGATCATCAGTTTTGGCAACAGGAAAATCATCCGGTGGAATGCGATACGAATGAAATTTTGGAATCAAAAATAAAATACCTTCATGAAAACCCAGTAAGAGCAGGTTTGGTAAGGTATGAGCAAGATTATGTTTATTCTTCGGGAATTGATTATTATACTAATGAAAAGGGGCTGCTTGATATTGTTTTTGTTTAGGAAATGCGTTTCGTGGAGTCCGGAGACTCCTTTCTATTGGCTAATCCGTAGAGACGCTGGCGCTTAACTCTACGGACAGAGAAAAGGCTAATCCGTAGAGACGCTGACGCTTAACTCTACGGACAGAAAAAAGTGTAGGAAAAAAGTTGGCCGGTGCTTCCTCGCTGTTCGGCTGTCCGTAGAGTTAGCGAAGCGCTCTACGGATTCAAGTATAGAAGTGAGTCTCCTGACTCACCGATGCAAAGTGTATTGCAGCACTACTGAAAATAAACTGTTTACAGTTTACTTTTGACTTTCAAGTAATGGATTAAATACTTTAGTCGAATCAGTTATTGTAACAACCAAATCGCTTCCTTTTCCCAAGTTGTAGGACTCCCGGGTTTCTAAATAGACCTTCTCTCCATTTAATTCCATGTAAAATTTCAAAGGGTGCGATTCTGGTAGCTCAATATCGTAGTAGGAATCTTCTTCATAGATAGATATTTTATTCGAAGCTTGTCCGGGCAGTAGTTTGCTGGTTAAGGGAAGCCCGCCCCATTCAACATTATTAATAATTGCTTTCGAAAGCATATTTTGTACCTGAATAGTTGATCTTTTGGGCTTGCAAGATGTTGCGATTATTAATAGAAGAAGTATAGAAGTGAATATTCTGTTCATGGACTTTTTAATTGAATGGTACGGGAATTTCTCCTACATAAGAACTGCTAGTGTTGGCAACAACCTTAAAATCTTTATACAATTGAGGTTTTAGTATCACCCAATCATTATTTAAGTTGCGAAACTTAATTTCAGAAACTTCGCAGACATAATCGCCAGCACTCAATGCAATCCGTTTACGTAGATAGTCCGTAAAGTCGCCGGCAGTTTCAAGACTTTCAGTCTTCAATGTATAAGGTGCAATTACCAGGTAATTAATCTTTGTAGCAGAGTACCTTAGCCCGTTGGCTATTCGGGTTGTTTTTGCTGTAGTATCAAGGCTTTCAGATGGAAATGTTCCCCAGTCTTTGCCATTTACTTTAAGCCTGATACTATCGATTTGTTTCAAATTGAGGTATTCGTTGGCTTTATTACTTAAATTGATGGTGAATGTGAGTTGCTTCAGTTTGTTTGAATTGCTTTGGCTTTCAATAATAGCGTCATCGAATTTTCCAATGCCATTGCTGTTCTTTTCGCAATTGGTAAAAAGAGCTATACAAAGGATGAAAATACAGTTGTAGGTTTTTTTGTTCATTTATATCCGGTTAAGTTCTGTTATTAGTACGACTAATTTTACAGCGCAAATTAATGCATTAAACTCAAAGTATAGGTAAATAAGGAGAACACTCAGGGAATTCGCTTTTAAAAAAATCGTAAGGAGAATTTCAATGAAAGAACCATAAGATAGGCAAAAGTGTCTGACATCTTCGAGATGTCTGACACTTATATATACGGCTCTGCGTTATTTCTTAAGTTAAAAGCGATTTCCCTGGTAGAACACTCCAAATCCGCTTATTGCCCCAAAACCTCTATCGGAGTGAATAACGAAAATGTTTTCTTTAATTTTTCCTCACACTCTTGCATTTATAATTTATAAGTGTAAAATTTACATTTATAAATAACCAATTTATTAACAGGCCTTTCCGAAATCCCATGAGGTAGGCACTAACTAATTTATTCTAAAATTTATGAAAAAGACTCATTTTTCACTGGGCAACCTATCTAAAGTTGCTATCGCGACAGCCTTACTTTCTGTAACTGCTTGTAAAAAAACAGAACGGGCGAATGTCCTTTCAGAAAGCTCAATCCAACCAAAAAACAAGGCTCAAACCTTAACCAAAGGAGCAGTTGGCTCTCATGACCCCTCAGGGCTCGTTTATGATGGTAGCAATTTCTATCAGTTTACTACGGGAGATGGTATATACTCGGCTTACTCTCCTGATTTGATTAATTGGACTTCAGCCCCGAATCCCGTTTTCCCTATTGGAACCTGGCCATCCTGGATTAATTCGGCAGTGCCTGGCTTTGCTGGTACTTTTTGGGCTCCAGATGTAATCAACATCAACGGAACCTGGTATGTCTATTATTCCTGCTCAACATTCGGGTCGGCGAGGTCAGCTATTGGTGTCGCTTCAAGTAGCAGCCTAAATGGGCCATGGACAGATCGGGGCATGGTAGTATCTTCCACGCTCAGTTCGCATGTTAATGCCATTGACCCTGGTTTATTTAAAGATTCCAACGGTAAAATCTACATGACTTATGGTTCCTTCCATGCCGGTATCGGTGTGGTTGAAATCGACCCGGCGACTGCGAAGGTAAAAAGCGGATCATCTGTTACCATTGTAGCAGGTGGCGGTGGCGCCGATTGGGAGGCTCCCTATATTATTAAAGAGGGAAGTTACTATTACTTATTCGCTAACCGCGGCGCTTGTTGCAATGGTGTTAATAGTACCTATTATATAACGGTAGGCCGTGCCACAAGCCCGACCGGCCCTTACAGTGGTTGGAGAACTGTTCTAAGCAGCTCAGGAAAATACATTGGCCCCGGACATTACGGATTGATCCGACACAATGGATCTAATTTTGTATCCATTCATTACTATGATGGAAGCGACAATGGAAATGCCAAACTAGACATTATTAATATGGGATTTTCCGGAGGCTGGCCTTTCTTAACCCGCGACTGGATTGCCAGCGGTACCTATAAAATCACCAATGTAAACAGTGGCTTAGCTTGGGATGCCTGGGGCTGTACCGGAGCTGCAGGCCAGTCAATTGCACAAGGAAGTTATAGCGGGTTGAATTGCCAGAAATGGAACCTCACTCCAGTGGGAGATGGCGCATATCGTATAACAAGCCTGCAAGGAGGAAGAAGTGCAGACCTTGTTGGTGGCGGAACAGCCAATGGAACTAAGCTGAACCTTTGGGATTGGACCAATAGCGCCTGGCAGAAATTCAGAATAGATCGTACAGCCGCGGGAAGCCACATTTTCACTCCTTTAAATTCTGGACGGGTTATCGAAGTGCCTGGTGCTTCAACAACAACGGGCGTTCAGTTGGGTATTTGGGATTACAATGGCAATAATTGCCAAAAGTGGAATATCACGGCTCCTTAAAGGAATAATTTGAGAAAGAGTACCTGATATACTTCAGCTCATAAGGGCCGTAGCATTTTGCTGCGGCCTTTTTTTAAAAGATTAAGGAGGCGCACGCTGCCAGGCAAACTGACGGAGCTGGTTACGTTCCCTGTCCGTAGGTGTGCCGAGAATGAAAGGCCGCACATAAAAAAAATAATGCTTTTCAATGCTATACAAAAGATGGAGGTTGGCCCTCCGGAGGCGGCTTACAGGAGCAGCCTTCAAACCACCCTGCG
>Ga0307408_100001431_pt1 | contig 17753 bp, 9 predicted proteins | sample 322Cmetagenome_FD_202116 | JGI IMG/M metagenome (GOLD analysis project Ga0307408, IMG submission 202116) | Maize rhizosphere microbial communities from greenhouse at UC Davis, California, United States - 322HYB-C-3 | ecosystem: Host-associated > Plants > Roots > Rhizosphere > Soil | place: USA...
AAAATAATGACAGGTTTGAAATTGAAAAATCGATAGGTGGCGTTTTTATGCATCTGGCGACAGTTAGGGGTAATGGCACTACCTCTTCTTTCAATACCTATAATTTCAACGATTTTAATCCTGCAAACGGAGTAAACTATTATCGCCTGGTTCAATACGATAATAATGGTAAGGCTACAGATTGCGGAGTACGTGAAGTTAAATTCGGATTAAATAATCCAGGCTTGATGATCTACCCAAATCCGGTAGTTGATCTGTTTTCTGTAAAGATACCATCGGATTATAATGGACAACTTAACGCTGAGATAAAAGCAGCAGATGGCCGGATCATTTCACGGATCGCATCAGCAGATCAAACGGGAGGTGTTTTCAAATTTAATCTCGCTCAGAAATTACCCACCGGGGTTTATATCCTGAACCTTTCAGGTGGAAATTACCAGGGAAGCGGAAGAATAGTAATTCAATAATGACAATGGGGCATCAGAAATGGTGCCCTTTTTGTTTGAGGATGGATGTATGAAAGCGTCCTCTTCAATATCCGTGGCTTTTTGCCGTCAGAAATTGTAGAGAATAATCTGTTTGAAAATTCAACCCTCGAATGGCGAGCCTAATACTTTTTAAACCAGCTTCCTACCTTCATCTGTATTACACCGAAAAAAGCTTCTCTGAAAATCCTTGTACTCATTTTTGATTCGCCTTCCGTGCGGTCGGTAAAGATGATAGGAACTTCTACCACTTTATACCCATGCTGGATGGCGGTGAATTTCATTTCGATCTGGAATGCGTAGCCTACGAACTTAATTTTATCCAGGTTGATCTTTTGCAGTACTTTTCTTCTGAAGCACTTAAACCCTGCTGTAGCATCCTGAATATCAATACCGGTAATAAAGCGTACATAAACCGAAGCGAAAAAGGACATCAATACCCGGCTCATCGGCCAGTTTACAACATTTACACCTTTAATATACCGGGAACCAATAGCAACATCGGCTCCATTTAAACAAGCTTCTCGAAGGCGGATCAAATCGTCGGGATTGTGAGAGAAGTCGGCATCCATTTCGAAGATGAACTCATAATCATGTCTTAATCCCCACTTGAAACCATGAATATATGCGGTGCCTAATCCAAGTTTTCCCTGTCTTTCTTCAATATGCAGTTTGCCGGCAAATTCTCCCTGCAGGTGCTTAACTATGTTAGCGGTACCATCAGGGGAACCGTCATCAATAATCAGTACATGGAAAACATGATTTAATGAAAATACCTTGCGGATGATCTTCTCAATATTTTCCTTTTCGTTATAAGTGGGGATGATGACTAAACTATCTGAAAGCACGGCCTTACGTTAAAGCGGCAAAAGTAGTTTTTATAACACATAAAAGAAAACCCCGGTTGCTATTACCGGGGTTAAAAATTGTTAAACTAGTGAACACCATGCATCAGCCGTTTCATAACCGGCGTTAGCAACATTATTATTAAACCCAAACCAATGGGTATAAAAGTAAAAATGAGAAAGAAGGTTGACATCGAGTATTGGGCCGTAATCTTATCGATCATTCCCCCCATAGTACCGGCAATCTTGTTTCCTATAGCAATAGCCAGGTACCATATCCCGAACATAATGCCAATCATTCTACCTGGCACCAGTTTACTCACATAAGAAAGTCCCACTGGCGAAATGCAAAGCTCGGCCATGGTGTGAAAGAAATATGCAAGAATAAGCCAGATCATACTTACCGAAGCAACTTTTGCACCCGATGGAATGTCCTTTGCTCCAAAGGCGAGAGCTGCGAAACCTATACCCAAAAGCATCATACCTATTCCGTTTTTATAGGTCGCGAATGGATTGTACTTACTTTCCCATATTTTGGAAAGGAGTGGGGCAAAGGTGATAATGAATAAGGAGTTAAGTATACCGAACCAGGTTGCCGGAACTTCTGCTTTTATATCATCATATTGGTTTTTGAGCATATAAATAACCAGTCCCCAAATAATAAGGAAACCACTGGCCAGGATGACATTACCCAATGCAAATCTTCCAAATGTTTGAGAGAACAATGATAAAAGTACATAGCTGATAACAAGAAGAGGAATAACTGTTATTGCCGTATTTACAATATTGAAAATGATCTTATAATTACCTTCAAGTACCCTGGCTGTATAATCGTTAGAGAAGATTGTCATGGAACCACCAGCCTGCTCAAAGCAAGCCCAGAAAAATACTGTAATGAAAGCGAGTACAACAATGGCGGTCATCCGGTCTTTTAAAACTGGGGGATACTGGGCAATCCGCTTCACCAGCACCAGAATGAACAAAGCGAGAGCAATAAGTATAACTGTCGTATCGCCGGCAAGATTACCAATTGAGAAGTTGAAAAGATTCGCCCCGGTAATTTTAGAAATCGGGTCGTTGATGATCCAGACTAATCCCAGGATGGCCACTAAGCCTATAATCCCAAGGTCGGTTTTTGAAAAGGGATTCTTTGTGATTACGGCAGCATCTTCGGCCTCATCATTTTCTTCGTTAGAAGTAGGTTTCAAGCCAATTGTACCAAAAATGTTCTGTGTGAAATAGAACTGAAGCATCCCCACAAACATAAATATCCCAGCTAAACCGAAGCCATAACTCCAGCCCCAGTTAGGGTTTTCACCGATGTATCCGCAAAGCAGCATTCCAAGAAATGCACCCGCGTTAACTCCCATGTAAAATATATTGTAGGCGCCATCCTTCTTTTCCGGATATTTTTTATACATATGAGACAATACCGATGTCATGTTCGGTTTAAAGAATCCGTTTCCGAGTACCAGCAGAACCAGGCCCATGTACATAAAGAATGGATTAAACTCCATTGCCATAGACAAATGTCCGAGTGTCATCAAAAATGCACCGAGAATAACTGCCCAGCGATATCCGATAATTCTATCCGCAATGTAGCCACCCAGGATAGGAGTTAAGTAGGCAAGTGAAGTGTAAGAACCATAGATCGCCAAAGCGCTTTCCCGTTCCCAGCCCCAGCCTGGGTTATCCCCGGTAAGAGATGATGTTAAAAACAATACTAGCAAGGCACGCATGCCATAGTAGGAAAAGCGCTCCCACATTTCGGTAAAAAAGAGAACGAATAAGCCTTCAGGATGACCTATTACCTTTCTGTCGAATAAATGATCGTTTGTTGTATCTGACATAAATAAATTAATCGGATTATTTTTCGCCTCCCATTAGTTTCTTAATGGCTGGTGATAAAGTTATCATGATAAGCCCGGCTAGCAGGCCATAAATTCCTAATTGTTTGTAACCGTCGGTATAGGTTAGAAGTTTTTGTGCCAGGGAGTCGCTCTCGTTGCCCTGGGCAATTCCGGCACCAATTAAGCCTGCTACGTACTGCCCATAGGCGCTTGCTAAAAACCACATACCCATCATCATTCCCTGTAATTTGGGTGGAGATAATCGCGTCATTGCGGACAAACCAATTGGAGAGAGGCAAAGTTCGCCGATGGATATAATGAAATAGGCCAGTGTGAAAACGTCAAGCGAAGCGATTCCGGCTTCGTTAGCGAAATAACGGCACACATAAAAAGTAAAGAAGGAACCGGCAAGAAATAAAAAGCCCAATCCAAATTTCACTACAGTATTTGGTTCACGATTTTTATTGGCCAGACTTAACCAAACCGAACCAATAATACCTGCAAACGCAATTACGAATAAAGAATTGGCAGCATTGTTAACTCCGTTGGGATCTAAAGTGAAAACCCCTAGTAATTTGTTGTTTAAATTATATGCTGCAAACAGACTTAAGGAACCTCCGCTTTGTTCAAAAAATGCCCAGAAAATGATAGAAAATATTATCAGGAACAAAGCCGCCCAAAGCTTTTTTCTCGCTTCTGAATCGTACTTTCTCATTTCCCAAAACAGGTAAATCAGCGTAAGCGGACCAATGGTATACATAAGCCAGTCGGTATACTGGGTTTGTGATACCATAATCATAATAACAGGAATAACTGCCAGCGAACCAACGTAAACAGCGTATGAGTACCAGTTTTTAGTTTGAGCAGTTTGACTTATTTCTGCTGCACCACCGGATACGGTTGCTCCGGGAGCTTCGCTCAAAACTGGTCTTAGTTTTTGCTTGTAAGATGGTGGTAAACCTATAGGACCAAGGGATTTCTGGGTAAAAAGGAAAGTAAGCAAACTAATCGTCATAACAATACCTGCGAGACCAAAAGCCATGTTCCATGAGTACTGTTTGCCGATGGTAATGCAGGCATATCCCCCAATTAGAGCGCCTAAATTGATACCAGCATAAAAGGCGGAGAAACCAGCATCACGCCTGGAATCATTTGATTTATATAACGATCCAACCATTGTAGAAATATTGGGCTTAAAGAAGCCGGTTCCAACCACGGTAAAGCTTATTCCTTCGAAAAAAAAACGGTGAGGATCAAAGGCTAAAATAGCGCTGCCAGCAATCATGAGTAAGCCGCCCCAAAACAGCGAACGCCTGAAACCGAGTATTTTGTCGGCAAACAAACCTCCTACAAATGTAAACGCATACACGAAAGCCTGGGTGGCACCGTATTGTAAGTTCGCTTTTTCCTCATTCATCATTAGCTCGGTTACCATAAAATAGGTAAGCATGCCACGCATTCCGTAGAAGCAAAAACGCTCCCACATTTCAGAAAAGAAGAGATACCATAATTGCCTGGGGTATTTTCCGCTAAAGTTTTGAATTTCTTCGAGTGTTGTATCTGATTGTGTTTCAGTCATTATAGATTTTTAAGAACAAAGTCGGTTAATTTCGAAAACAAATGAAGACTGGTATTGCCTCCATATATGCCATGGTTTTTATTAGGATAATAGGCTTGCTCAAATGGAATATTGGCGTCGATGAGTGCTTCTGAAAATGCCATGCTGTTTTGCGGATGCACATTGTCATCGGCTGTACCATGTACCAGAAGAAATTTTCCTTTCAAATCTTTAGCGAACTGAATGGGGGAGTTGTCGTCGTATCCGGAAGGGTTTTCCTGGGGTGCTAGTAAAAAGCGTTCGGTATAAATGGTATCGTAGAAACGCCAGGTTGTAACCGGAGCAACGGCTATCGCCATGGCAAAAATACCGTCACCCTTTTCTGCACATAAGGACGAAAGGTAGCCGCCAAAACTCCAACCCCAAATACCAATACGTTTTTTATCTACATAACTCTGTTTGGCAAACCACCGGGCTGTTTCTATCTGGTCGATGGTTTCATATTTTCCCAATTGCTTGTAAGTTGTTTTTTTGAAATCAGCGCCCCGGTATCCAGTTCCCCTGTTATCTACGCAAGCTATAATATAGCCGTTCTGTGCAAGCATGCGCATCCATAAATAAGTGCTTGTGCTATATGTATCTGTAGTAGATTGGTATCCTGGCCCCCCATAAGTATATAACAGGACAGGATATTTCTTGGTTGGATTAAATCCGCTGGGTTTAACCATAAAGCCATTAAGCGAAATACCTTCAGATGTTTTGAGATTGAACATCTCCGCATCCGGCACTTTGAAGTCTTTTAAACGAGTCGTCAATTCCGAATTATCCTGCAATACACGTATTAAAGTGCCATTTTGTTGATGAAGGGAGATGTAAAGAGGCTGATTAAAAGATGAATGCTGTAGAATGTAATAACTGTAATCGGAGTTGAACTGTGCCGAATTTTCGCCCGGCGATTTACTTAAGCGTCTCTTATGTGTTCCATTGATGCTTATTTCAAAAACATCCCTTTGTTGCGGATTGATCTCGGTACTTTGATAATAAATGGTTCCCTTACTTTCATTTATTCCATAAATTTCGGTTACTTCCCAATTGCCCTTGGTAACCTGATAGAGAACCTTTCCACTAATATCGTACAGGTAAATATGGTTAAAGCCATCGCGTTCGCTGACGTTAATAAAGCGCCTGCCATCACTCAAAAAAGTGAGCCGTTCTTTTTCTATATCAATATAGTACTTGTCTCTTTCGGTAAGAATGGTGCGTGATTGTCCCGTTCTGCTATTGGCGAGAAGGTAGTCGAGTTTATTTTGGTGACGGTTTAACCTAAGAATACAAAGGTTACCAGATTCGGATGTCCATTTAATACGAGGAATGTATTGATCCCTTTCTCCGCCGATTTCCATTTTAGTGGATGAGCTATCCTGAAGGCGATAAACATGTATACTGACTTCCGAATTTTTTTCTCCTGCACGTGGATATTTATAAGTGTATTGCGTAGGGTAGGAGTTGTCGTTATAGAAGGGTAGAGAAATGAGCGGTACTTGCGATTCGTTGAACTTATAATAGGCTATTTCTTTACCATCCTGGCTCCAGAAAAAAGCCTGGGCGAAGGAAAACTCCTCCTCATACACCCAATCGCTCCAGCCATTGATTATATTGTTCCATTTTCCGTCCTGTGTTATTTGGCGTTCCTTTCCAGAATTAAGGTCTTTTATAAAGATGTTGTTATCAATAACATAAGCTAGCTTAGTGCCATCTGGCGAAAAGCTTGGAAATTGCTGCTTGCCACGCTTTGATACTGCTTCTGTTTTCCTGCTCAAAAGATCATAGACATAATACCATGCTTTGGTAGAATAGCGGTAGATACTTTCTTCGTCGCGGGCCAGAACTACTTTCTTTTCATCGCTGCTAAAGTCGGTAGTGACTGAAATGCCTTTAGGCTCAATATCACTTTCAGAATAGAGTGTTCCGCTGATTTCCCCATCACTATAGCGGCTTCTAACCACTTTAGATAAGCCAGTTTGAGAGTCGGTGATAATGCTGGCGTAACTTTTTCCATCTTTCAGTGGTCGCTGGCCGTCTATATATTTTTGGCGAAAAGTTCCCTTTATGAAAATATCTTCTAAAGTAATTTTCTTTTGGGCCTGTGCTGCAGATAGTAACGATGTACACTGTAAGATAAATATGATTAAAAACGCTGTTGGGAAGGCGCGGGAAAAGGGCACCAAGTGGCTATGACAACAATCCTTTCTAGTAAGAGAAGGAGTGGAGCCATCGTTACTCTCCTTTATCGTTAAACAACAGTGGTTGATCAAAATTTTCGTGCGTTTATGTAGCAAAACTCCTATGAGTTAAAAGAGTTTTAAAGCGAGCTCTGAAAGTAAGTTAAAAAACTTAAAATTTCAATTCCCACTTTTCATACGGCTATCGAAAATAAACGCTGAGGGATTTGGTTTTCGCAAAGAAACAGATTAATGGGATGCAGAAAGCTTTATGAAATCAGCTAAAGCTACTCAATTAATGTGCTTAGCAATACTCCGTTTTCCGACATGTGCCTTGCATAAATAATTTTGTCTGCAAAACCAATCCATATCTCCGAGCCGTCATTTAATTTATAAACATAAATATGAATGCCGCTGCCTTTATCTGCAGATGGCTCGCCAAACGTATTAGTTAAGGCGGAGTACGCCATGTCTTCATGCAGGTTTGCTTTGAAATATTCCAGCGAGTCACGGTTTGGAATGTTATCTTTTTTGCAGGCAGCAATCAACATTAATGAAAATGCAATGGCGTAAAAAAGGCTCTTCATTTTGCTTGATCGGTATAAGTTAGTATGGATATTTTAACAACAAAAGTAATAATATATGCTATTTAAAAGGTTTGTAATTTAATACAAAAGAAGTGTTCATGATCGTAAAACTAAATAACAAGGGGCTCTTTGCTTGCTCATCTTTCTGAAAGAGAAAAGTGATGGATTGCATTAATTTAAAGGAAAGAATGAAGGGTTTTTAGGTTTTTGATTTTTTCGTTTGCGGGGAATATATTGCCCTGTGTTTTTACTTTAAGTAGATTTTTATCCCCATTAGATATTAAACAACGAGGAGTGTTTGACTTTATTGTTATGCATTTGAATTTTAGTTTGATGAGGCTTTTAGGCCTGACAGAGCTATAAACCGGGCTCTGATTAATGTATCGCACGATGTTTAGCGTTTTGAGCGCTCAGCAGAAAACTGATTAGTTAATTCCAGAGGTGTTGTTTTTCGTATTGAGAAATAACTGGAAGTGTTTTTGCTCTAAAAAAAGCGAGTTTAGAAAAGAAATTTTCACATACATATTATAAAAATTAACGCTCTCAACTGATTCACACAAGTGAATTAGATTTTATTAACGCTGCGGTTCCCGTTTGTCGGTGGCTGCCTTTTAAAATCTAAAGTTGATGCGTCTCTCTCTCAAGAAGCTATCATTATTCGCAACGACAATATTGGTTTTATTGTCGTTCCAATCTTCGTTTGCCCAATCAGCTGGTGATTACAGAACCCGAGCTTCTGGAAACTGGAGTACTGTTGCCACCTGGGAACGATACGATGGAAGTACCTGGGTATCTTCACCATCGCAAGGGACTCCTACAAATTCCGCGGGTACAATTACCATATTGAACACTCATACGGTAACAGTTACTGCAAATGTTACAATAGACCAGGCAATTATTAATTCTGGTGGGCAAATCACGGTAAATAGTGGCATTACCCTTACGGTAAGAAACGGTAGTGGAACAGATTTATCCGTAACCGGAACTTTGAGGAATACTGGTACTGTAACCAATAATGGAACAATTGTATTCAATAGCGGAGGAAAGTATCAGCATAATCTTACTACCACTGCCGGAACTATCCCAACCTCAACATGGAGTACAGGTTCAACCTGTGAGGTAATCGGATATACTTCATTGGCAACATTGGGCAATATTGGCTTTACACAGAACTTCTATAATTTCACATGGAATTGCCCTGGCCAAACCCAAACGCTAAGCATGGCAGGCGGATTAAGAACGGTTCTGGGGAATTTTTCAATAGTTTCTACCGGAAGCGGGGTGCTTCAATTAGCTAACTCAGTTAGTGCGAACAGAACCCTTGCCATTACTGGAAACTATTCTCAAACGGGCGGTACGCTTACATTATTAGGCACATCCGGATCGTATTACGAATCGCTTAATGTGGCCGGCAATTTTTCAATTTCGGGAGGAACCATTCAAAAAGGAAGTGGCGATGGACGGATATATTTTACAGGTACAACTCAGCAAACATACTCCAAAACTGGCGGAGCATTTTCCGGTGCAATACCTGTGACCATCAATGCTAATGCGATTGTTGATTTTGGCACATCCATATTAGACGGATCTTCGGGCACATTTACACTATCAAGCGGTGCAACCATTATTACATCAAACTCCAACGGGTTAGGTGCAAGCGGCTCTATCCAAACTTCAGGAACAAAAAGTTTTAATAGCGGCGCAAACTATCAGTTTAAAGGAGCTTCAACCGGATCATTTACTACCACCACTGCAAATACAGTAAATAACTTTACTGTTAATAGTTCTGGAACAACACTAGCCCAGGATTTTATTGTGAATGGAGCATTAACATTCACTGCCGGATCATTAACCCTCGGAACTTATAATTTAACTATCGCTGCAGCTGGCTCAGTTAGCGGTTACAGTTCTTCTGCCTTTATTAAAACAACCAGCACAGGCCAGTTAAAAAGGACCGTTGCAAGTACTGCAGTAATTTTTCCGGTTGGAAATGGCAGTTACAACCCGATAACCTTTACCAACTCTGGCACTTCAGACGTTTATGGAGTAAGAGTAGCAGATGGAACTATACCTGCAACCATTGCAAATGCCGACCAAACCGTAAACCGTCGTTGGGTGGTAACAGAAGCTGTGGCAAGCGGAAGTGACCTTGCGGTTGTTGCACAGTACAATACAGGTGAGGAGGGAGCTAACTTTAATGCCGCCACTTATAACTTTTTAGGTTTTTATAACGGAAGCTCCTGGGTTCAGAGTACGGCTACCAAGGCTGGTTCTAATCCGTACACATTTACTTCTGCTACAAACTTTTCATCAGTTGGTGACTTAACCAGTGGAACCAAATACTTTGCAGTTGGCCGCGATAATGGTTTTATTTCGCCTACAAAATTGGTGATTACATCCATTTCTCCTGCAACTCCTGTTATTAATACCAGCTACTCTGTTACCGTGCAGGCGCAAGACGCGAACGGGCAGCCTGCGATGGTTGGAACGGCCACGACTTTTACATTGGCTAAAAGCAGCGGAACCTCTACGTCACCGATCGCAACAGGCGGAACTATCGCTGTCGGTAGCAATTCATTAACTCTTAACGGCCCTAATTTTACCGGTTCAGGAACGACAGTTCTTACTGCAACAAGAACTGCGGGACTTTCTTTGACCGCGGGCTCTTCATCCTCATTCAATGTACTTGCCGCAGAACCTACCCAACAGGGCAGCAGTCTCTTGTTTTCGAATATTAATGGAACCTCAATGACTATTGACTGGACTGCGGGAAATGGCACCAACAGTATTGTTTTAGTGAAATCTGCAAGTGCCGTGAACGGTAGCCCCGTTGATGGAACTACTTATACCGCTTCAACAACCTTTGGTAGCGGGACTCAAATAGGAACAGGTAATTATGTAGTATATAGCGGTTCAAGCAATAGTGTAAGCATTACCGGACTTACAGCAGGTACAGATTACTATGTTGCTGTTTATTCATATAACGGTTCTGGCGATTTTTCTAACTTTTTAACTGCAAGTCCGGTTACAGATAGTCAGCGCTCGCTTTCAACCGGCGATTACCGAAGCAAAGCAACCGGCGCCTGGACTACCAATGGTAGTTGGGAAAGATGGAGCGGAAGCGCATGGGTAGCAGCAACAGCAACTCCAACAAGTTCTGATGGAGCTATTACCATTAGAAATGGACATACAATCACTACGTCATCCAATATTACCGTAGATCAGCTTACAGTTGAAACAGGCGGTACCCTTACCATTAGCAGCAACACACTTACGATAAATGATGGGACTGGAACTGATGCTGAAATTAACGGTACCGTAAATGTTGTTGGAACATTCGGAGCCACTGGTGGTCCAGCTATTTGGATTAATGGCGGAACAATTAAAAATTCTGGTTCAAGTAATTTGAGTGGAAATGCTATTTATACCTTTAACAATAATGGTGTTTATGAGCATGCCAGAAATGGGGGGGCAGTTCCAACTGCAACCTGGGACACCGGAGCAACATGCATGGTATCAGGAATTGTAGGTACTGATCCATCTGGATTTAATGGACAGACTTTCCATAACCTCACCTGGAATTGCACCGGCCAAACCAGTGATATTTCTATGGGCGTAACCAGTATGACGGTTGCCGGCGATTTCAGATTAACAAGCACGAATTCTAAAACACTCTACCTAAGAACAAATGATGCAACATTAACTATAGGCGGCGATTATATCCAGACTGGCGGCATTTTTAGTGCGACATCTGGCAATGATAATATTGGGACAATTAACCTTGCAGGAAACTTCTCACAAACAGGAGGAACCTTAACAACTGGTTCGGGCAATTCTACCACAGCTACGAGAGTTATTTTCAATAATTCCGGAACTCAAACATTCACCGCATCAAATAATACAATAGGCACACAAGTTGATTTTACTGTAAACAGTGGCTCTACAATCTCCCTTGGAACAAGTGTTGTTACCGGGAGAAGTTTCACCCTATCTTCAGGAGCGGGTTTAGAAACCGGTAATACTGCCGGTATTACTTCTTCCGGTAGCACTGGTTCTATTCAGGTAAGCGGTACCCGTTCCTTTAGTAGCGCGGCCAATTATACTTACAACGGAAGTTCGGCACAGGCAACCGGCAATGGACTACCTTCAGCCGTAAATAACTTAATTATTAATAATACTGCCGGCGTTAACCTCACTTCCAACTGTACTGTAGGCGGCACATTGAGTCTAGCTTCTGGCTTGTTCAATATTGGGACCACAACTCTTACAGTAAATACTGACATCACCAAAACAAGCGGTACACTTAGTAGTTCGGCAACCGGAACTGTGGCTTACAACCAATTGAGCAACGGGCAGACGGTAATTAGCGGAACCTATGGTAATATCACTTTTTCGAATTATAATAAAGTTTTCGAGAGTACCTCTTACAATACTGATGGCTCTTTAGGAACCGCTAATATATTTATTGCTGGTACCTTAAGTTTAGGAAATGCAAGTGGTCATAATACTGCAGAAAGTATTATTTCTTTCAATGGCAGCACCGCTCAGGATGTGCCTGCCGAATTAGAATATTTCAGCATTTATTTAACTGGAGCCGGCACTAAGAATATCGAGGGAAACAGCCCGACAGAATTTAAAGTAAACTGGAATCTGGATGTAAACGCAGCGGTGACTTTTGATAAAGTTTCTTCTATATACGTGGTGAAGAATGTATCAGGAAGTCAGGCCTTCAGTACCGGAGCCATACCTGTTACCATTGGCGATGATTGGAAAAATACTGCGACCGGAACCATTGTAACTGGCATGTATACCTATAATGGTGAAAGCGGTGTCAACTTGGAAGTAGGAGCACTTAATTATAAAGATCTTACCATTACCGCTAGCCGCGGATCATCATTCCCTGTTGTGGCAAGCTTTGCAAGGGGGGCGGCTTCTGTTGCTCATACTCTATTGGTTAATCCAGACTGCGAACTGGCATCTAATGGAAATCTTACCCTGATAGCAGCCGACAATGTAAATGCAAACGTAGCGCCATTAATTGGTAACGCGGTTATTACCGGCGATGTAAATGTTCAATCGTTCATTAAAGGGGGATTATCAACATTAAGAGGAACGCGGGCAATGAGCGCTCCAATTAGTAGTGCAAACATCTATGAGCAGTTAAAATCATATATGATAGTTACGGGGCCGTCGGGTGTTGCTGGAGGTTTTGACCTTGGAGGAAGCGGTCAGCCCAATGCAGTTACTATTACAAATTATAACGAATCTGCTCTGGCTTCACAATCTGCATTTACCCCAATCGAGAATCTGGATGATGCTGCAAATCCAGCAGGTGTGGGTTTTCTTTTATTCTTCAGAGGAAGCCGTGCCAATCCATCCACTAAATTAAATGCTCCGTATGCAGTTCCGGAAAGCGTGACGGTGATATATTCTGGTCCATTAAATCAGGGGGATATTGAAATTCCAGTTCCGAACAGTAATAATCCCGGCGATGCCTACAACGGTTATTTCCTTGCTGGAAACCCTTACGCTTCCATCATCGATATTCAGGATGTACGTACAGCTTCAAGCGGAATAAATCCGATCGTTACCATCGTTAAAGCAGGGCAATCGGCAGCTACTTACCATGCTGTTCTTAATCAGTCAACCAATTCCGGTTCACGGTACATACAGCCGGGACAAGCATTTTACGTAAGTGCAGTTGAAGGTGGTGGCGTATTAAGATTCAACGAAAGTGTAAAAGAAAATGCGGATGATATAGCGCCTGGAAGGTTGTTAAGTCGCCCCGATAAATTTGTTTTAAATGAAGGATTCAGCAATGTTTCGGCTGCAAGATCAGATGTTTCAACAATTAGTTCGTCTGAGGCAAAAATGTTGCGTATGAACCTTGCCGACGCTGTCAATAAGGAAGAAGCACTAATTGGCTTCCGTGATGATTTCTCTGCTCAGGCGGACATTAATGATGCACGATATTTTTCGGGAACCACCGTTAATCTTTCGTCTCTTTCTTCAGACAATGTACCACTGGCTATCAATACGCTTTCACTCGAAAGTGTCAGAGAGATTCCTTTAAGTGTAAATACATCGACCTCTGGTACCGTGAAACTAAGCTTTACGGAAGTGCCCCAAACGGATCTTTATGAGATAGCCTTAAAGGATAATCTTCTAAATACGCTCACACCTGTAAATGCAGCTACAGAGTACAGTTTCCAGATTGATAAAACTATTTCAACTACTTATGGGACCAATCGGCTTGCTTTAGTTATAACTCCGGTCAGTACGCTTGCTGTTCAATTGAAAAACTTCAGTGTAAAGAAGGTTTCTGCTGGGGCCGAGCTTCAATGGAATACTTTGAAGGAAACCGATAGCCGGAACTTTGTAGTAGAAAGATCTGTAGATGGCAAAACATTTACACAGCTCGGTGTGGTGAATGCAGCTGGTAATTCATCGTCCGTTCTTGCTTACTCATTTATTGATAACAACCCTGTTACTGGTGTCAACTACTACCGTTTAAAGAAAGTAAGTACAAGCGGCGAAACATCATACTCGGAGATTGCAAGCATAACCTGGAAGCTGACAGAGCAGGTGCAGATAGCTGTTTATCCGAACCCGGTTCAGAAGGTTCTTACGGTTGAGGCAGGTACTGGAGCAAAATCACTTTCATTATCTGTATTTGATATGCAAGGAAGAAAGTTGATTGCTTCTGAAGGAAATCAATTGAATGTTGAGGATTTAGTGGCCGGAACATACATGGTTAAAGTGAGTGATCTTTCGACCGGGAATTTATTGGGAACTAAGAAATTTATTAAGAAATAAAAACATCCGCTTTGAAGCTTTTAAGAATATATCTATTTGTATTGTTTTGCATTGTTGCACCAATACCAACATTTGCGGATGATTGCGATGCAGGAATTGAAGCCTTCTCGGATTGTAGTGACCCGGATTCGCCGATCCCATTGGATGATGGTGTATGGTTTTTGATTATTGCTGCCGGTATATATGGTGTCAGAACGTCGGCGGGCAGTTTGATAAGCCAAGTTCCTCAGATTGGAAGAATGCTGCGATTTAAAAGCTAATTGATAAATCAGTGAGATAGAATGTTCCCAAACGTTTCCTTTATCGTCAAAATTATTGAGTCTGCAATTCAACTGCAGTCCCGGGGAGAATATATTAAGGTTTTGTTTTTCAAGAATAATGCTATCGGATTAAGGCCTATGGCTGGTGGAGCATATTACAGATCATATATGCATTTAGATAATTGCTAATCAACTGAATGATAGTTTATTATCCGTCTATTGTTTGTAATAATTTTGTTATAATGGTTTGCTTTTGTTATAATTGATTGATCAATTAGGGCTTGCCTCCCTCAAGCATTAACCAAATAATGAGTATTTATTCCGATTCAGATCTGAAACTATTAGTTGCTCAGCTTAAAGAGGGTAACCAACAGGCTTTTGAATGTCTGTATCGTGTGCACAGTAAAGCACTACTTGCCAACATCAGGAACCTGGTTAGGGATAATGAAATCGCGAGCGAAATTCTTCAGGATATTTATCTTAAAATATGGGAGATACGAAACACCATTGATCTGGAGAAATCATATAAAGGGTTTTTGTATACCGTTGCAAGAAATATGGTATATGATTACTTGCGAAAGCTGGCACTTGACAAAAAAAAGCGCTCAGAATTAATCTCAAAAACCCTCGAAGTTTACACCCATATAGAGGAAGGGCTCATTCTTAAAGAGCACGAAAAGCTACTGAGCGAAGCTCTTGGCCAATTATCTTTGCAATGCCAAAAAGTTTATTCACTTAGTAAATTTGAAGGTAAAAGCCACCAGGAAATCAGTCAGCTTCTCAATATATCCATCTCTACAGTAAATAATCATATGGTAAAAAGTAATCGGCAGATACGTGCTTTCTTTTTACAAAATAGCGAACTCTCATGGTTCGTAGCCCTACTGGCAACAACTGCTGTTTTATAAATCAATATTGTTCTTTTAGTAAGGTTGGCAGGTTCGTGAGGACATGAACCTGGGCGGTATCACTATAAATATTAGTGCCGTGGCTCGTTTCCCCACGAGCCAATAAAGCTTAAATAATAGTATTGATATCCTCCTCACCAACAGCTTAAAAATGACATTGCATTATAAATATTAAAAAAAATCACAGTTCGGATAGTTGTCTTTTTTTTCTGGTTCGTAATATTAATAAGTAACCCTAATTATGAACCGTTTCGATCAACTGATTTACAAGTACAGGCATCAACTCTGCACCAGGGAAGAATTGGAAGAACTTCTTGATTATCTGGCCTCAGGTGATCATGAAATCGAATTACGGGCAGCAATTGAGCAACAATTGAATATCGAACCTGATAGTTTAGAAGTGGAAGAAAAGGAAACTGATGCCATTTTCGAAAATATCAGGAGGGAGATCGTTCGAACGGATGCCAAGCCAAAAATTAAGCGTTTATGGTGGCTATCGAGTGCTGCAGCAATTCTAATAATAGGATCCTTTGCTATTCATCGTTTTTATAACAGCGAGGTTAAGCCTGTGGAATCACCTCGAATCGCGAATAAAACTAAACCTTTAATCTTGCCGGGAGGCAATCGTGCAATACTTACCCTGGCTAATGGTAAAACCATATCTCTCACCAACGCTTCAGATGGCAGGTTGGCTCAGGATGGCAGTATCAATATTACAAAAACAAGGGATGGCCAACTGGTTTATGCTACTCAAAACAGAGCTTATAACAAGAACGAGGACGAAGGCCTAAACATGATTACAACTCCTAGAGGCGGCACTTATGATATTGTACTTGCAGACGGGACTCACATATGGCTTAATTCTGGTTCTTCCTTGACATTCCCTTCTTCATTTACGGGTGCTGAACGCCAGGTACAATTGACTGGTGAAGCTTATTTCGAGGTAGCTCATAACGGAAAGCCATTTAAAGTGATTACCTCCACGCAAACGGTACAAGTTTTAGGAACCCATTTTAATATTGAAGCTTATCAGGATGAACAGTCAGTTAAAACCACATTGCTTCAAGGTTCGGTAAGGGTATTGAGAAAGAATGAAAAGATTTTGCTAGCTCCTGGCCAAATGAGTGTAAATAAGGAAACAGAGGTTTTGCAGGTAAGGGAGGCAGATCTTGCCGAGGTGATGGCCTGGAAAGATGGTTTGTTCGTATTTGATAATGAGAGCGTTGCAGATGTTATGCGAAAGGTTGCCCGATGGTACGATGTTGAGGTTCGATATGAAAGCAACGTGGGAGGCAAGAAGCTTTTTGGAATTGTCTCAAGAAATATCACAATTGATGAATTGCTTGAAAATATTGCTCTGGCAGGCAAAGTTAAATATAGATTAGAGGGAACCAGGATCGTACTTATGAAATAAATTTTTCCGAAACAATTATGCCCGGAAAATAAGAACCAGAAGCCTGGCCGCTTCTGGTCTGACACAGCTTATTAAGCTGAACGGGTTATCAGATTATAGTTTTCTAACCAAATATTCTAAAAACCACTATTCAAATGTACGTAAAAATTACTGCACATCGGTGTATGTTTTCTGCATGCGCCCTTGTTAGATTATGGCGAATTATGAAATTAGTTTTCTTTCTGGTTTTAATTGGCTGCCTTCAGGTAAGTGCAGGTTCATTGGCCCAGATCAGTCTCAATAAAAACAACGCCAGCTTAAGGGAGGCTCTAAACGATATCCGAAAACAAAGTGGCTATAGCTTACTGGCTGATGCCGATATGTTGAGATTAGGCAATCCGGTTACTCTCCATTTAAAAAATGTTTCCATTAGCCAGGCTTTGGATGAAGCTTTAGCCGGACAACCATTTTCTTACAAAATAAACAAACGAACCATCGTAATATATGTAAAGGACAAAGCTGTGGAACTGGTAGAACGCCAGTTAACCAAGATAACAGGGATGGTGCTGGACGAAACTGATAAACCGGTAATTGGCGCCATAATAAGAATTAAAGGGACAACTAAAGGGACATCTACAGATGTAAATGGGATGTTTAGTATAGATGTGCCTGATAACGCAACTTTGGTGGTTTCATACCTGGGATATGATTCGCAGGAAGTTGCAGTTAATTCACGTGCTTCAATCAATATAAAGTTGGTTCCTTCTTCCCAAAATATTAATGAAGTGGTGGTTGTGGGATATGGTACCCAGAAAAGGTCTGATGTTAC
>Ga0307408_100001434_pt1 | contig 17737 bp, 11 predicted proteins | sample 322Cmetagenome_FD_202116 | JGI IMG/M metagenome (GOLD analysis project Ga0307408, IMG submission 202116) | Maize rhizosphere microbial communities from greenhouse at UC Davis, California, United States - 322HYB-C-3 | ecosystem: Host-associated > Plants > Roots > Rhizosphere > Soil | place...
CTTTGTCACAAACCTGCTCCAGATAAATATACACTTCCTCGATGCTGATCACAGATGTATTTTTCCATTTTACATCCTGTATAGTATTCATCTTTGCTTCCCAGAACAAATACGGATAGTGCTTCCCTTCAACAGTAAACCCATTTTTAGTCGCAATCCCTGACCAGTTTCCTGAGGTTTGAGGATAAGTAAACATCATCTCGCCCTTAGGTTTTACCCCAATCGTAAGCGGTACTTCTTCATCGGAATAAATGTAGATCACAGGTTTTTCAGCCATTATTACGGGTTCCGTCATCTTATGATAGAACATGAGTTTAATCGTAACATCGTGTTGTTTTTCCACTTTGATCCTGGGAATAGTAATTTCCTGGAAATTGTCATTCACATAAAACTGGAATGCATAAAATCCCGGTTCAACGGAATATTCAAACTTACCGTCAGCATCAGGAGTCATGGTTTTCCAAACACCGTTGACCGAAGTTTTTAATACCGGAAGTGTTTCGTAATCTTCAAAATAAATCTTGTCAACTATAAAGCGGACTTTCCCTTCCGTTACCGGCAAAGCGGAATTCAATGAGTCATTCAAAATTTTATACGGCAATGCTTTAAACTCATCTTTATCGGGTTGTTCCTTAACCCTTGAGGTTACGCATGAAGCATAAACGGCACAAACCAGCAGCATTGAAAAACACGCAGTCAATTGCATTTTTATATTGAACTTCTTCATCCTTCTATCTTTTTGATACTTCTAAAAAGCGGCTGTCGAATTGAAATCCACCCCACTCGGTGATCGTAAATCCTCCACGCTCCATTTTCGGCAACTCCAGTTCAGAAACATACGATTCGTAGCCGGAATTCCATTCGGTGATCGCAATGTATATGCGATTCACATGATCAGGCTTCGGAGAGATTTCCATTTCGGCAAACTGATTGCAATCTTCATTTATGTGGAATTGAACAAACAGATCTTCAAAATTCATCATTCGCGGTCCCCAGTAGGTAATAAAATCGGTGCGCTCATTATCCGTAAATCCAAGTTCGTTACATTTCGCTTCAAGGAATACAAGTATTTCTGCTTTTGAAACGTGGTAGCCGTTTGTTGTAGGTTTGAAAACATATTGCTGCGACGATTCCCAGAAAAGATAAGGATAACTCTTGCCGTTAAGGCTTACTTTTCTCGAAGCATCACAGGTTCCTTTCCAACCGGTCTTTATTTCCGGATAAGTGAAGGTGAAATTCCCGTTTGGAACAACATTCAACATAAAATCAACAGGTGTTTCGCTGGAAAGATAGATCACCGGTTTATCAACCATGATCTCCATTTCACCATACAGCGCTTCGAAATTAAGATTCACCAGCACGTCGTGTTGTGATTGCAGTTTCATTGCATCCACAGTAAGTTCCTGGTAATTGTTGTTTACATAGAACTTGAAAGAATATGTTCCCGGTTCCAGCTTATAACTGAATGTTCCGTCACTTTTCAATTTCACATCTTTCCAAACTCCGTTCACCGAAGTTTTGATGACAGGAGCAAAACTTGGGTTCAGGAACTCAGGATTTAAAATGTGAAACGTAATACGTCCTTCCGTAGTCTTTAATTTCGGATTAAGTGAATCCGATTGAATGCTGTACGGCATAACGATTCCTCTAAAATCTTCTTTGGCACTTACAACTAAAGCTGCACAAACAAAGAATAAGCTCAATACTGTTTTCATAGCTATTTATTTGCTGTAAATGTGTTTTCTTCTATTTCAAACTCATAACCTCCCCATTCCAAAACAGAATAAGAAACGTCCGCCATTGCACCGAATTCCTGGTCTTTCAGATAAGGTTGGAAAGAACTGTTCCAGGGTGAGATCATTATATAAACTCGTCGAATGGCATCCGGCTTTTCTTCAAATTTCAGCTGTGCAAACTGATCACAACTCTCATCAAACAAGAACTGAACAAACAACTCTTCGTGATCCTGCATTTTCATTCCCCAGAACGTGATGAAATCGGTTCTTTCGTTTGCTGTAAAGCCGAGTTCTTCGCATTTCTTTTCCAGGAACGCAACATAATTCTCTTTCTTTAAATGGTAACCGTTGGTTGATGGTTTGAAAGTGTAATCCTGCTTTGCTTCCCAAAATAAATAGGGATAGTTCTTTCCGTTCACCGTTAACGAACCATCTTTATGAATCTTTCCGTTCCAGCCTTTTTCAATCGCAGGATAAGTAAACGTGAATTCACCTTTCGGAAGCACATCGAGGTTGAAATCACGCTCTTTGTCGGAATGGAAATAAACTACCGGCTTGAACACCATGACAGGGGTAACCGTGCTAAACAGATCCACCTGGGCGACGCTTTTGGTTTGCGCCTTGAACTCAATTGAATCGGTAATAACTTCTTCGTAACCGGGTCCTCCCCAAATCTTGAAAACGTATTTTCCCGGAGCAAGATCGTACGTAACTGTTTTACCGGAAGTATATTCCACATTATCCAGCAAACCGTTAATGCTCAAATAGATCAGTTGACTTTGTTGCGGTTCAGTACTGAAATTGAACTTCAATGTCACCTGGCTTTGTTTCACATACAGGTTCTTATCTGTTTCCGTTGAAAGGATCCTGAACGGATAAGCGCGCTTTTCGGTTTCTTTTTGATCGTACGTGTAGTCAACAGAAACCGCCGAAATGGCAGACAAAGCGACAATTATTAGCAAACTGAATTTGAACATGATTTTGTTTTTTCTCTCTTACAATAATAAGGGAGAAAAGTTCAGGAATCACACCTATACTATCTTCTCCCGCAGATGCGCAGATGTTTGGAGGCGCTTACCAGCCGCCTCTTTACACATTTCACTCGTTAAAATATTACTTTTTGCTGGTTATTAATGTGCCAGTGGAGTAGCTGTACAATCCGTGTCCGTATCGGGTGGATGGAAAGTTCAAATAAAAAACAAATTGATCTTTTAAACCTTTTGAACTTCTTTGAACCTTACGAATTGATCAAAGCGGCCAGTTTTACCGCAGTTTGTTTTCTGCTGAAAGGTTGAATCTCCACAGGAACTTCAAGTGTTTTTAATCTTTCACTGAAGATCTTTTCGGAAAGGGCATTGTAAACTCCTTCTTCATCATCTTCTGCAACTATGGATGCATTCGGAGCTTTTGCGATTACACGGGCTGCATCACCATTTGTTTTTCCTAAGGCAAGTACTTTGTTTCCTGAGGCCAGGTATTCCATCAGTTTCCCTGAAACTATCAACTCTGCATTTTCCTGGATCGGTAAACAGTTGAGCAGAATGTCGACATTCTTCATTTCCGTCAGAGCTTCCTTATGAGAGACTTTTCCGCGCAGATCAAGGGTCAACCGTTCTATCCCGGTAAAAGACTGTTCTATCTCGTCAGCTGCTTTTCCAACAATAAGAAAACGCAATTTCAAAGAAGGATGTTCTTCCAGAATTCGTTTTAGTGCATTTGCAACAATAGCATAAGGTTGAAGAACTGTCCACACACCTACATGACAAATGGTAATTTCATCATAACGCTTCGGCTCAATTCCGGCAAACGATCCTTCATCAAATCCGTTATGAATGACTTCTATCTTTGATTCGTCAATGTTCTTGATCAATAAACGCCCCAGGGTCGGGCCAACAGTAATGATCTTATCCGCATTCTGAAGCACTTCTGCTTCCAGGAATTGGTCTTTACGTTCCGAACGGGCAGTTTTTCTGAAGATCTTGTTGTAATATATATCAACCCATGGATCACGAAAATCGGCGAACCAACGGATTCGGGTTGCTTTTTTTACCTGTAATCCAACCAAATGCGTTGAATGCGGCGGACCAGTAGTAATGATCGTATCGATTTTTTCTTCTGCGATCAGTTTCCGTACAACGGGAATCACTTTTTTGTTCCAACCCACCCGGGCATCAGGAATAAATAGATTCGCCCTGATGTAACCGGCAAACTTATCCATCCTGGTCTTGCGTTCAGAACCAAAATTCCCAACCGGGATTTCTTTGTTGGAACTTCCCGTTTTCAGGAAAGAATACAATTTGATCAGCTGAAAACCTCCTGAAGTATGAATTACACGAATTCCTTCCGTATGCTTCAACAACGATTCATCAATTGCGGGATATGCTGCATCTTTCGGATCAATGGTCACCACGATGGGCTCAATACCATTCTCTTTCAAATGCTTACAGAAATACATCCATCGCTGAACTCCGGAACCACCACTCGGCGGCCAATAATAAGTTACAACGATGACTTTTTTCATTTTCGATTACGAAAGGAAAGTTTTGAATTGCTCAATTGCAGCTGTTAAACCGTGCGGATTTTTTCCTCCTGCAGTAGCGAAGAATGCTTGTCCACCGCCGCCGCCGTCAATGTGTTTGGAAAGTTCACGAATAATTTTTCCTGCATCCAGCGATTTGTCTTTCACCAAAGATTCATCAATAATTACGCTTAGCGCGCATTTATCAGCTTCTTTAGAACCAACAACAGCAACAAGATTGGAAACTTCGCCTTTCAACTGGAACAAAATATCCTTAACCGAAGCAGCATCCAACTCAACGATCGCATCGAAATAAGAGAAATCTCCTTTAGACTCAATCTTCGTCTTCAGTTCGGCCTTAACCATTTTCGCCTGCTCTTTCTTAAAGGCTTCAACTTGCTTTTGCAAAGTATTGTTCTTAGAAATCAAGTCTTCAACCGCTTTGGAAATGTCTTTCGGATTCTTCAACAAGGAATTCAATCCTTCCAGGGTATCTGACTGGTTCTTGTAGAACGATTCAACAGCATCATTGGTAATTGCTTCAATTCTGCGAATACCTGCGGCTACAGCGCTTTCTGCCTGGATACGGAACAAACCGATTTGTCCGGTACTGGAAACGTGAGTTCCTCCGCACAATTCAATAGAATCACCGAATTTGATCACACGAACCGTATCGCCATATTTCTCACCGAAAAGTGCCATTGCTCCCATTTCCTGGGCAACATCAATAGGAACTTCTCTTCTTTCGTCAAGAGCAATATTTTCTCTGATACCGTCAATTACAATAGCTTCAATTTTCGCTAATTCTTCATCCGTCACTTTTGAAAAATGAGAGAAGTCGAAACGCAAATAATCCGGGCTTACCAATGAGCCTTTTTGCTCAACGTGCGGACCTAAAACTGTTCTCAAGGCATGGTGCAACAAGTGAGTAGCGCTGTGATTGCTTGCAGAAAGTCTTCTACGCTCAACATCCACTTTCGCAGCAAACTGTCCTTCTACCTTCAACGGCATTTCTTCTACCATATGAACGATCAAACCGTTTTCCTTCTTTGTGTCGAAAATGCGGATGGTTTCGTTTGCATTTGAAATGGTTCCAGTATCACCAACTTGTCCACCACCTTCGGCATAGAAAGGTGTCAGGTTAAATACCAATTGGTAAAATTCGCGCTGTTTCTGCTTCACTTTGCGGTACTTCACAATTTCCACCGATGTAGAAAGATGATCGTAACCTACAAATTCTTCCTCAGAATCTTTTTTCAGAATTACCCAATCGTCTGTTTCAATGCTGGTTGCAGCGCGTGAACGTTCTTTTTGTTTCTGTAATTCCGTATCAAAACCGTCTTCGTCAACCAACAGGTTATTTTCTCTTGCAATAAGGGAAGTCAAGTCAATCGGGAAGCCGTAAGTATCGTATAATTCGAAAACCGCAGGACCTTGTAAAATCGTTTCACCCGATTTACGCACTTGTGCGATCAGGTTATCCATTCGTTTCAATCCCTGCTCCAATGTTTTGAAGAAACTGTTTTCCTCTTCACGAATCACTTTTTCAATGATATCGCCTTGTGAACGCAATTCTGTGAACGCATCTCCCATCACTTGTCCCAAAACTCTTGACAATCCTGCAAGGAAAGATTCCTGCAGCCCAAGTGTTTGGTAACCGTAACGAACAGCTCTTCTCAAAATTCGGCGGATCACGTAACCCGCTCCAGTATTAGAAGGCAATTGTCCGTCAGCAATAGAGAAAGCGATAGCGCGAACGTGATCTGCGATTACACGAAGTGCAATATCCGTTGCTTCATTCTCTCCATATTTCTTTCCGCTCACTTTTTCCATGTGAAGAATAAGTGTTTGGAACAAATCAATATCGTAATTGGACGTTTTGTCTTGGAGGGTCATTGCCAAACGTTCCAATCCCATTCCGGTATCCACGTGTGTTTCAGGAAGCGATTCCAGGGAACCATCTGCTTTGCGGTTAAACTGCATGAAAACGTTGTTCCAGATCTCGATCACTTGCGGATGATCTTCATTCACATACTGCTTTCCGTCAGTTTTAGCTCTTTCTTCTGCCGGACGATTATCCACGTGAATTTCAGTACAAGGTCCACATGGTCCAGTATCTCCCATTTCCCAGAAATTGTCTTTCTTGGAAGCAAGGATGATTCTGTCCTCTGCAATGTATTTTTTCCAGATATCGTAAGATTCCTGATCCTTCGGAACACCGTCTTTTTCGTCACCTTCAAAAACGGTAACGTACAAACGGTCTTTCGGAATTTTGTAAACTTCAGTCAACAATTCCCACGCCCATTCAATAGCTTCTGCTTTGAAATAGTCGCCAAACGACCAGTTTCCGAGCATTTCGAACATGGTATGGTGATACGTATCAACACCAACTTCTTCCAAATCGTTGTGTTTACCTGAAACACGTAAACATTTCTGAGAATTGGCGACTCTTCTGTTTTTCGGAACGGCGTTACCCAGGAAATAATCCTTGAACTGGTTCATCCCGGCGTTGGTAAACATCAGGGTTGGATCGTTTTTAACTACCATTGGCGCAGAAGGCACAATCTGATGTTGTTTCGAAGCAAAAAACTCGAAGTAATGTTTGCGTATCTCTTGTACTGTCATTGTTTTAACACTTATAAGCCGAAGCTTATTTTTTTAACGAGAACAAAGATAGTTGAATTCAAAAGTTAAAAGGCACACTTCGACAAGCTCAGTGTAAAAAAGTCAAAAGAATCTGGAAGGACTTATATAGAAAAAGCAGACATAAAAAAACTGGAAGCTTGCGCGTAAGCACTTGTCACTTCCAGTTTAATTTTAACATTTACCTTTTGACTTTTGACTTATTAGTCGGGTTTAGCCAATAATTTTTTAATCGTGAATGTATAGAATACAATTCCGGTCAAAGCTAAAGTAAAGACAAAGCCCGGATCTTCCACCCAGCGCATGAGTTCAGAATATTCATAAGACCAATAGCCGCATTCATTAACCCTGGTTTGAGTTAGGACACCTATTGTGGCAACAATTCCAACCAAAAGTAAAGTTGAAATGAAACCAGAAATGTATCCGAAAGCATGCACAACCCGTCTTGAAACATTTTTCTTTTTCAATAGAATGAAGTAAGTAACCACTATTCCAATTGCGAATACAACCGGTTCAATGAACAAATAATTATCAGAACGAACTATCGAGTAAATTATCCCGCAAATAAGCGAGTTGATAATAATCAATACTCCAATTGACGGAATGGCAATCACCAGCGTAATGAAATCTGCGAAAGAGAACATCAGGAATAAGAACGCAAGCCCTAACGCAACGAAAGCGATCATTAACGAGGAAAAATAAAACGATTGCCAGTAATATGTTCGCTTCGAATTATCGAAGAGTGATTCGAGTGAATGATTATCAATCAGGAACCGATCGTAATGCATTCCACCCGATTCAAGATCTTTAAGAGTTGTACTAGCGGATGAAAGTTTGTATTTCGCTTCAAGTTGCTTCAGATCTTCCTCATAGAGCGTTGGATTATCGTAGTAATAGAATTCATCTGCATTCATACTTTCATCTACGAACCCATACTCAAATACTCCATTGTGCTTAGCAAGATACTCTGCTATCACCGGTGCACTAAACGCATGTTTTATTTCATGTTTTGTCAAAAAAGCGTCGAACTCTTCGAGCGTTTCCTGAATTTTACGTTTACTCCCTGAAATTGACCGTATGGCTTCATTATACTTCAAACTTGATTCAAGTTGTTCGTCATAATACCAGTAATAATCAAACCAACCTGTTGGCTCCGCATTAAAACGGTTTTCACTGATGAATTCATTAACATGATAATTAACGTTGTTCTCGTTTGACAAAGCCTGTTGAGGAACTTTTCTGAAACCATTAAAAACCTCATATTGGTCATAACAATTCTTTCTCTTTTCGCCCACTTTCAAACATTGAACAATATACCCGTCATAGGTCGTATCATTGTTCTGATCGTTCTCATACGGGTTATAGGCACCATCGTAATAGTTGTAACCATTCCAGGAATTTTCCTGAAGAATTTTATAACCTGGATTTTTGGCTTCATAATAATTGTGGTACTTGTAAGGATCAAGATAATGTCCGGGCAGAAAAGCCTTAGCAAGGTTAACCATTTTAAGTTCTTTCTTTAATTCCTCATAGTTTGCCAGTGACTGAACTTTTGAATTCACTCCGGCAAAGAAGCTCAGGAACGGTGCACCTATCAGGTAAAAAATAATGAAGAGCAGCAAAAGCAGTTTTGTGAAATAGAACTTTTTCAACGGGTACAAATGACGGGAAGCATTCTTTTTGAAGTACGAAGTCGCCCACAAAATAATGAACATCAACGTTGCCAACAGGTAACCGTATATGGCATAAGAATCAAGAAAAACATCTTCATCAATTCGATTTCTTAATGTAATTGCGTTTACTGTAAAATTCCCCCAAAGCCAGAACAGTATATTGACCAGGATACTGACAGGAATGACATAGTGTATTTTCGACATCCAAAGCAGAGGATGGTTCTCCAACAAATAATTATCGATTTTTCTTAGCAGTTTCATTGGTTTTCGGTTTTGATGAATAATCGACGTGTTGAAGCAGAAATATCCCGCACATATCGGATCTCGATGTTTTTATCAATCAGGCTTTGGAGTGCTTTGTTCATAACCTGCTGTTCTTTAAACTCTGCTATGTAAACTCCTCCGTTGTAGCCAAGACTTGTCAAACCAACAGCTGACAATGCCTGATGAAGCTGCTCTTTTTCGCAATTCACGTCCAATTCCAGGATAGAATGCTGTTCCGCCAGGTGATTGTCGTTTTGGTTCACATAAACCGCTTTTCCATCTTTCAGGAAAATGAGTTTATCGGCAACCTTCTCCACTTCGAACAACTGCTGGGAACTTAAAATGATCCCAACCGGATTGGAAATACTTGAAGCCAGGTTTTTCAGGTCTTCAAGGATCAACTGCTGCGCCAGAACATCCAGGTTTGCCAAAGGTTCGTCCAGTAGCAACAAACGCGGCGAACGCAGGAAAGTCCGAGCAAGTTCAAAACGCATTTTGTATCCGGAAGAAAGCTCATTCCACTGGTGTTTGCGGAACTTCCATAATCCGAAGCGGATGACATAAAGATTCACCAAAAGCTCATTTTCTTCGCCCTTGATTCCGTAATGACTTGCTGTAAATTTCAGGTTGCTCATCAGCGAGCCGTACCATTTCGGAGTACGTTGCGGAATGTAGGTTAATTTGGTTCGAAGGTCATAATCTCTGAGATTTTCAAGTTCCCCGAAGTACTTGATCTCACCAGCGTTGTATTTCAAATCTTGCGCAAGGATACGTAAAAGCGAAGTCTTACCATTCCCGTTTTCGCCAACCAATCCCCAAACTTCTCCGGTAGTCACTTCAAGATCTACCGGCTTCATAGAGAAATTACTTCTTCTGTAAGTTTTCTGCAGGTTTTTCACCTCGAAAAGTTTCGATTTGCTTGAAGCATGGATCTCCAGTTCACGCAAGCGATTCAAACAGTCTGTTAGGCGGGTGCTTAAACCCTCAATATCACTTTCATTTTTTTCCTGCCATTCTGCAAGCGCAACGGCTTCCTTGTAAAAATCCAGGTTCTTCGAATCCAGGATGCAATCGATAAACAAACGGTACCCCAAATCAACATCTCCGTGCTGAATATGGTTCAGGCATTTGTCTACCTTCATTTGAAATTCACTCATTACCAGTGGTCTATTTTAATTTTTAGTTTATTCTTCAATTCGTTGATAATACGTATAAACAGTTGGGCCATCCGGACCTTCCTGGCCCTTTATGTAAAACATGTTTTTATTCAACCAGAGGATAGATACTGTATTTGGTGGAAATTTCACCATTTTATAGTCGTCTGTGTCTAACATCAGCTTTCCGGAGGACAAAGACCATTTTCCGGTAAAAAAATCATATCTAACACTATTCACAACATGTTCAGTGAATTCTCTGAAGGTTCCGTCAGCATAAAATTCCAGCCGCAAAACAGATGACGGACAACTGAAATTTTCATCATAGTCCATATCCGTACAAACATTCCACTTACCGCCAACAAGAGTTTGACCAAAAACAGCAGTGCCCGCCTCTATAAAAAGAACCAAACCAATCAATAAACAACTTCTTTTCAAACTCATAAAAGAATATAACGTTCACTTACGAATGTTTGGCATATTAAAAAGTAAACATCGGTTAAGTCAAAAGTTAAAAACCATTTTGACTTTTAACTTTTGATTTTTGACTTTGTTTTATTCTTCAATTCCCGTCTTACGAAGGAACAAGCGGATCATCATCAAACTCGCAATCACAACTACAATGGTGAAGAAATAATCCGGATATTCACCGAAGATCCTGTGTTCAACCACTTTTCCGTTAACAGCGATCTTTTGAACATTGAAAATCTTCAACAGGGTAGCGCAAATCACCAGCGTACCAATCAGAACATAACTTCCCAAAAGATAAACATGGTTACGGATTTGTTTGTTTGTTGTCCCGCTTTCGTCAAGGGTAATATTGTGCCTAAGCCCTTTATTCTTGAATGAAGTCACAATTTCTTTCACATCGCGCGGGAAATTATCAACGAAATACAAATAGTCTTCAGCTGCATTCACTACTTTTTGTTTGATATTCTCCCAGCTGAATTTCTCCATGATCTTCTCGCGGGCATAAGGCTTGATCATATCGATAAGGTTGATCGTTGCGTGCAATGATTCAGCCAGTTTCTGAATGGTTACCAATGTTTTCAACAACATGTAGAGGTTCGTCGGAATCTTGATCTCGTACTTCATCAACAACTTGAACGTATCGGTGAACAATCCCGAAAGATCGACTTTATCATAAGAAACATAAGAGTATTTCTGGATCAGTTCATCAATATCGAACTCCAGGTCTTCTTTATCCTTCAAATACTGAACTTGGGTCAGTTTAAGCAAACTCTTAACGATCTTATGCGAGTTTTTTTCTGCGAATCCGATGAGGAAGTTCACCAAACCATCGATCTGTTTCGGTTTCAGTGAAGCACACATTCCATGATCCAGCAAAACAACCTGGTTGTTCCCACGAATGAACAGATTTCCTGCGTGCGGATCGGCATGAAAAAAACCGTGCTTTAAGATCATTGTAAGAATGATGTTCGTACCGTTTTCAGCTATGATCTGCGGATCATATCCTTGCTCAATAAGATCATGTGCAGATTCAGGAGTAGCTCCCTCAATAAACTCCATCACCAGCAACTTGGGTGTACAGAATTCCGGGTAAACTTTCGGGATATGACAACGTTCATCTCCGGCAAACATGTGCTTGAAACGCATCATATTGGAAATTTCGTTGTTGAAATCCAATTCCTTTAGTACCGTATCGCCAAAATCATCAATAAATGCAACAAGGTTAAAAGTTGCCAGCTCCGGAAAACTGCGTTGAATTCTTTTTGCAAGAATCCGAATCAGGATGATGTCCAGTTTTATCTTGGATCGAATGTTCGATCGCTGCACTTTCAGAACCACTTTTTCTCCTGAATGAAGAACTCCGGCGTAAACCTGTGCGATGGACGCAGAAGCAATGTGTTCGCGATTAAATTCCGCAAAAACGTTCTCGATGGTGTCCCCAATTTCGCGTTCAATAATTGTAACTGCATGATCATCATCAAAAGGCCTTGCAGACGATTGCAGTTTTTTAAGCTCGCGTCGAAGGTTCTCGGAGATCAGATCGGGCCTGTCGGCAAGAATTTGTCCGAACTTGATATAAGTAGGCCCAAGATCTTCAATGATGTGACGGAAACGTTCAGAACGTGACATTCTCCGTTTCCCCTTTGGGTCAAAAATCTTCCCGAAGATCCCTGTCGTAAACCATTTATGTAACTGGTATTTCAGAAAAATACCAAGGATGCTTACAAAACGAAAGAAATTCCTAATGATTTGGCGAAATCTGAAAATCCACATAAATATTCAAGTTTTAATCAAAGTTAATAGAATGGGGCGAAGGAGTACCTTAAGAGTAAATCATTTCATCCACAAGTCAATGATGAATACTACATGCTTAACAATTTTTATATCTTTATCGGCTTGAAAACTATAAACTAAAGATAAATGGCAAAAAGTCCCTGGCGTAAAAAACCCATAGCGCTTTTCGAAGCGGACATGAAAAAAAGTGAACTGAACCGCGTACTTACAAAATGGGGATTAACCTCATTAGGTATCGGGGCAATTATTGGTGGTGGAATATTTACTTTAACCGGAATTGCAGCTCACAATCACGCCGGTCCGGGATTGGCAATTGCATTTGTGATCGCAGGAATCGGATGTCTATTCGCCTCTTTGTGTTATGCTGAATTTGCTTCAGTATTGCCTGTTGAGGGTTCTGCTTATGCTTATTCTTACGGTACAATGGGTGAGATTTTCGCCTGGATTATCGGATGGAACCTTATCCTGGAATACATGATGGGAGCTACAACAGTAGCAGTTGCATGGAGTGGATATTTCGAAAAACTGCTGCATCAATGCGGGATTGATCCGCCATTATGGATCATGAACGATCCTGTTACAGCAGCCGCAAAAGCTGAAGAAATGGGTATTGCTGCACCTTCTTTCTCATTCAATTTACCTGCATTCCTTATTACATGGGTTGTAACTTCTATCCTTGTAAGAGGAATTAAAGAAGCCGCTAAAACGAATAACCTTATTGTAATCCTGAAAATTGCCGTTGTATTGTTCGTGATCTTCGTTGGATTCTTCTTTATTGACACAAACAATTACACTCCGTTTGTTCCTAAAGCTGAAGTAATTGATGGCACATCACATTATGGCTGGGGATTTGGCGGTGTATTAACAGCTGCAAGTATTGTTTTCTTTGCCTATATCGGATTTGACGCTGTATCCACGCAAGCTGGCGAAGCGATTAATCCGAAGAAAGACGTTCCATTTGCAATCATTGCCTCATTGATCATCTGTACTGTTCTGTACATTGCCGTTTCATTGGTGTTAACAGGAATGGTGAACTACAAAGACCTGGACATCAAAGCTCCGGTAGCATCAGCATTCGAAGGTGTTGGAATGCCTTGGGCAACCATCTTGATTACAATTGCAGCTGTAGCCGGATTGACTTCGGTAATGTTGGTTATGATGTTGGGACAAACTCGCGTATTCCTTGGAATGGCGAAAGACGGTTTATTACCGTTCAAAGTTTTCGGGGTGATCCATAAAAAATTCAAAACTCCTTATAGAAGTACATTGATCGTTGGATTAATTATTTCTATTGTTGCTTCATTAACGCCAATCGACAAGGTTGCCGAAATGTGTTCAATGGGAACTTTACTCGCATTTGCTATGATTGCAGTTGCAGTGTTGGTTCTTCGTGTTAAGCAACCTCATCTTGAGCGACCGTTTAAAGTTCCGATGATCTGGTTTGTATCCATAACCGGTGCTTTATTCAATGTTGGCTTGATGTTCTTCGTTAAACCGCAAACCTGGGTTGCATTCCTTATTTGGTCGGCGCTTGGTATTCTTGTTTACTTCCTGTATTCAAGAAACCACAGTAAACTGAATGAGTACGAAAAAAATCAAAATCCGGAATTCCTGGATTCTGATCTCCCTGCTGAATAAGTCTTAAAAAGATAAAATTAAAAAGCCCCGCATCTCGACTTCGTTCGATGACCGCGGGGCTTTTTTGTTTATGAGAATGTCTTTGAAATAAAATCAAACCCTGGAAAGATTTATTTCATGACATCAAATCTCTGTTAAGGTGATTAGATCTATTGATGAGAGGGAAGTGGAAATAAAGTAACAACACTATTTCCTGCCGGAAAAACCAAATTGCGTAAACTGTATCTTTTATTGATTCACTGATCATTTTAAGCTAGTGTGAATGCTTTTTCATAAGATTGCTGTTTCACTTTGAACTACTGCGTATATTTGAATCGCTGTAAAACAGACTACACGCTTTGAAAATGGAAGAAAACAAAAAGAAATCACTCGGTTTATTGGATGCCACATTCCTGGTTGCAGGAAGTATGATCGGATCCGGAATTTTCATCGTTTCGTCGGATATGGCGAAAGATCTCGGTGGTTCGGGCTGGTTATTGATGACCTGGCTGCTTACAGGAGTGATCACACTTTTCGGAGCTCTGAGTTATGGGGAATTGGCAGCAATGTTCCCTAAAGCAGGTGGACAATTCGTTTACATTAAAGAAGCCTGGGGAAGATTAACTGCTTTTACTTATGGCTGGACAGTCTTTACCGTAATACAAACCGGGGTAATTGCAGCGGTTGGCGTCGCCTTCGGAAAGTTCGCAGGAATCATTTTCCCATCTTTAAATACCATTCTGTTCACTTATAAAGATCTCGGCTTCAACTCTGATGTAGAAGTGAAATTGGCAAATGTTATCGGACTCGGGACTATTGCTTTACTTACCTGGTTGAACGTTCGGGGAATCCAATACGGAAAAATCATTCAAACCATTTTCACCAGCTCCAAACTTTTGGCTTTAACTGTTCTTATTATTGCAGGGATCTGGTTCGGGTTTTCGCAGGACGGTTTCTTTGAAAAAAACCTTGGTTTCTGGTGGAACGATATGGAAGGTGTGTTCAATTACAATCCGGATGTGTTCTGGAAATCATCTAAAACTATTGTTGACAGCGATGGAAATGTCTTCTTTGAAACGTTCTTACCGATGGGATTACTCATTGCCGTTTCAACCACTATTATCAATTCCCTTTTCTCAAGCGATGCCTGGAATAACGTAACCTTCATTGCAGGTGATATCCGGAATCCGGAACGTAACCTTCCGAAAGCATTGTTCTGGGGAACGTTCATCGTTACCATTCTTTATTTACTGGCAAACGTTGCTTATTTGGGATTACTTCCGCTCGATGGAACACCAATTCCAAAAGGAATAGATCCGTACACAAGAGACAACGTTCTGAAAGCCGGAATCCAGTTTGCACATGAGTCGCGTGTTGGAACTTCTTCCGTGTTTATGCTTTTGGGTAATGCAGCAAATGTTGGAATGGCGGTATTGATCATGATCTCCACTTTCGGGTGTAACAACGGATTGATTATGGCGGGTTCACGTTTGTTCTACGCTATGTCCAAAGACGGGTTGTTCTTCAAAAAAGCTTCACAACTAAATGCTTTCGGAGTTCCTGCCTGGGCAATGTGGGCGCAGGGAATCTGGGCAATGATCTTGTGTATGTCTGGGTCATACAAGATCCTCATCATCTTTGCCACTTTCGGATCTATGATCTTCTACATCATTACGATTGCAGCCATTTTCAAACTGAGAAGAACCATGCCTGATGCGCATCGTCCGTATAAAGCATTTGGTTACCCTGTTATTCCCGCATTATATATTTTATTGGCTTTGGGAATTTGTATTTCATTAACTGTTTTCACATTCTGGGATACAATTGGAAGCATTGTCCTGATTCTTTTTGGAATTCCTGTTTACTATTTGGCCTTTAACCGGAAAGAAAGTACGGAAGAGCAATAGCAAAGTGTATGGCAGGTAAATAACAAATAGCGTATCTTAGACGTTGTTTACCCAATCATGAAACCAATTAGTCTCATATCTCTTTTGGTGGTGTCTCTCTGTTACATGAGTTGCACCAAAGACAAAGTGCCGTCGCAAATTGATGAGGACCTTTTCATGATGGCTCAAAACTCGGCAGATTTCGCCTGGTACCAGTACAACGATTCGCTTTATGAAAGAAGTTCAGGTTCCGGACATAGCTGGCCTTTTCTTAAAACCCGTTACAACGGCATTGCGCAAACACAGCTTGACAATGAAGGAAAAGTGCTTTCAAATGCGTCGTTCCCGGAGAATTCAATGATCGTTAAAGAATTGTTTGCAGATAGCACCACTATTGGTCGTTACGCCATTATGTGGAAACAATCGAATCACATCTATGCAGATGAAAACGGATGGGTTTGGGGTTACATCAACGCCGACGGAACAACCGCAACTTCTGCAACGCATAAAGGAAATACGTGTATCAATTGTCATTCTCAAAGTGAAAACATCGATAATACATTGATGAATAAATTTTTCCCTTGATAAAACAGTAGTGGTCCGTCGTGGCGGACGACCTGTCACCATCGGATCAAAAACATCGAATTTCTGCCAATTTGACAACATTTTCCGCCGTATGAACACCACAATCTGACAATTCTGACAGTCTTTCCCTCAAATTTCCCGCTGGCATAACCTTTGACTAAAGGAAGGAAAATTGATAAAAAATAAAAACAAATAAAATGGGAAAGATCATTGGAATCGACTTAGGTACAACGAACTCTTGTGTTTCCGTAATGGAAGGAAATGAGCCAGTTGTAATCTCCAATTCTGAAGGAAAACGTACAACTCCATCGGTTGTGGCTTTTGTTGAGGGTGGTGAGCGTAAAGTTGGTGATCCCGCAAAACGTCAGGCGATTACGAACCCAACGAAAACTATTTACTCAATCAAGCGTTTCATGGGTTCTTCGTTCGATGAAACACAAAAAGAAGCAAAACGTGTTCCTTACAACGTAGTAAAAGGTGACAACAATACGCCTCGCGTTGATATCGACGGACGTTTATATACTCCGCAGGAAATTTCTGCAATGATTCTTCAGAAAATGAAGAAAACTGCGGAAGATTACCTTGGACAAGAAGTAACGGAAGCAGTTGTTACCGTTCCGGCTTACTTTAACGACGCTCAGCGTCAGGCTACAAAAGAAGCCGGTGAGATCGCAGGTCTAACAATCAAGCGTATCATTAACGAACCAACTGCAGCTGCATTGGCTTACGGTTTGGATAAAAAAGGTATCGACCAGAAGATCGTAGTATTCGACTTCGGTGGTGGTACACATGACGTTTCTGTTCTTGAATTGGGGGACGGAGTTTTCGAAGTATTGGCAACTGACGGTGACACTCACTTAGGTGGTGACGACGTGGATGATGCAATTATCAACTGGTTGGCAGACGAATTCAAAGCTGAAGAAGGTTTGGATCTACGTCAGGACCCGATGGCTTTGCAACGTTTGAAAGAAGCTGCTGAGAAAGCGAAAATCGAATTGTCTTCTACAACTTCTACAGAAATCAACTTGCCATACATTATGCCGGTGAACGGAATTCCGAAGCACTTGGTAAGAACATTACAACGTTCAAAATTTGAGCAATTGATCGCTCCTATCGTTGAAAGAACTATCGCACCTTGTCGTTCTGCACTTCAAAATGCAGGATTGTCTACAAGCGATATCAACGAAGTAATTTTGGTTGGTGGTTCTACTCGTATTCCTGTTATCCAGGATGCAGTTGAGCGTTTCTTCGGAAAAGCACCGTCAAAAGGAGTTAACCCGGATGAAGTAGTAGCTGTTGGAGCTGCAATTCAGGGAGGTGTATTGACAGGAGAAGTAAAAGATGTATTGCTTCTTGACGTTATTCCACTTTCATTAGGAATTGAAACAATGGGTGG
>Ga0307408_100001436_pt1 | contig 17731 bp, 13 predicted proteins | sample 322Cmetagenome_FD_202116 | JGI IMG/M metagenome (GOLD analysis project Ga0307408, IMG submission 202116) | Maize rhizosphere microbial communities from greenhouse at UC Davis, California, United States - 322HYB-C-3 | ecosystem: Host-associated > Plants > Roots > Rhizosphere > Soil | place...
TGGTCGTACTGGACGACGAGGCCGCCCTGGCCGGCTTCAGCGCTGCCGATCCCGCGCCGCTGCAACAGCCCCAGGGCCTGGCCTACATCATCTACACCTCGGGTTCGACGGGGCAGCCGAAAGGGGTGATGGTCAGCCACTTGAATGCAGTTCAGTCAACAATGGCGCGTTGGCAAGAATATGATGTAGAATGCGAATCATTCTTATTATCATCAAGCTTCTCATTTGATAGTTCCATTGCGGGACTGTTCTGGACCTTGTCGCAAGGGGGCAGGCTATGCCTGCCCGCCGACGAGGCGGTACAGGATCCGAGCGCCATGGCAAGCCTGGTCGGGAAGCACCGGGCCAGCCATGCCCTGATGCTGGCGTCGTTCTACAGCCAGGTGCTGGAGAGCGGGCCGGACAGCCTGGCCAGCCTGCGCTGCGTGATCGTGGCGGGCGAGGCCTGCCCGGCGGCGTTGGTGGCGCGCCACCAGGACGCGTGCCCGCAGGCGCGCTTGTACAACGAATACGGCCCAACGGAAGGTTCGGTCTGGTGCACGCTGCACCGGGCCGGGAACGAAGACGGGAAGACTGGCGGCGTCCTGCCCATCGGCAGGGCCATCGGCCATATGAGGATTTACGTGCTGGACAGACAGTTTGCCCAGGTGCCGCAAGGTATCGCCGGCGAGATCTATATTGGCGGAGCCGGCATTGCGCGCGGCTACCTGCGGCGTCCAGCGCTGACGGCCGAACGCTTCCTGCCCGATCCGTTCGGGCCGCCCGGCGCCCGCCTGTACCGCACCGGCGATATCGGCCGTTACGATGCCGAGGGCTGCCTGGAGTTCCTGGGCCGCGTCGACCACCAGGTCAAGATCCGCGGCTTCCGCATCGAACTGGGGGAAATCGAGGCCAGGCTGGCCGAGCATCCCGCCGTGCGCGAAGCGGCGGTGGCCGCCAAAGCGACGCAGGACGGCGAATGGCGGCTGGTCGCCTATATCGTCGCCCGCGGCGCCAGCCCGGCTTCGGCGCTGCTGCAGGAGCATCTGCAAAGGAAGCTGCCGGCGCATATGGTGCCCGGCGTGTTCGTCATGCTGCAGGCCATGCCGCTGACGCCGAACGGCAAGGTGGACCGCGCGGCATTGCCGGAGCCGGGGCAGGGCAGCCGGCCGGCCTATGTCGCGCCGCGCAACGAGCTGGAAGCCATGCTGGCGCGGACCTGGGAAGAAATCCTCGGCGTGGAAAACGTCGGCGCCGCCGACGACTTTTTCGCACTCGGCGGCCACTCCCTGGTGGCCACGCGCCTGGTTTCCCGCGTGCGCAGCCTGCTGGGCCGCGATATCGCCGTGCGATCGGTGTTCCAGCATCCCTGCCTTGCAGACTTTGCGCGCCACGTCGGCGCGCAGGCGGAAAACGGCGCAGCGCCGCTGGTGCGCGCCGACCGCAGCTTCCCGCTGCCGCTGTCCTACCCGCAGCAGCGCCTGTGGCAGTTCGACCGCGAGCACCCGGGCAGCACCGTCTACAACGTGCCGAGCGCAGTGCGCTTGCTGGGTGAGCTCGATCGCGATGCGATGCAGCGCGCCTTCGACGAGCTGTTGCGCCGCCATGAAGCCTTGCGCACCACCTTCCCTTACGATGAACAGGCCGGCATGCCGGTGCAGTCGGTCCAGCCGGCAACCCCGGTGGCGCTGGCGTTTGCGGACCTGGGCGCACTGTCCCCGCAAGCGCAAGGCGCCGAAACCTTGCGCATCCTGGCCGCGGAAGAAAACACGCCGTTCGACCTGGCGCACGGGCCGCTGCTGCGTGCGGGCCTGGTGCGCGCCTCGCAACGCGAACACACCTTGTGGATCACGCTGCACCACATCGTGTCGGACCGCTGGTCGATGCAGGTGCTGGTGCGCGAGCTGGGCGCGCTGTACGAAGCCTTTAGCCTGGGCAAGCCTTCACCGCTGGCGGAACCCGCGTTCCAATATGCGGACTTCGCCGCCTGGCAGCGCAGCCAGGTCGACTCCGGCGCGCTGGCGCGCCAGCTCGATTACTGGAAAGGGCAGCTGCGCGCGGACCAGCCGCCCTTGCAATTGCCTGGCATGCGCCCGCGCCCGGCGCAGCAGAGCCACCGCGGCGACACCTGGCGCCTCGACATCGGCAGCGAGCTTGCGGCGCAGATCCACGCCCTTTGCCGCCAGCAGGGAGCGACGCTGTTCATGACCATGCTGGCCGCGTTCAAGGCGGTGCTGGCGCTGCGCTCGGGCGAAAGCGATGTCCCGGTCGGCATCCTGCTCGCCAACCGCAACCGTACCGAACTCGAAGGGCTGACCGGCTGTCTGATCAATATGCTGGCATTGCGCACCGACCTGGCGCCGGGCCAGGCCTTCAGCGCCTACCTGGCCGGAGTGCGCGACAGCGTGCTGGCCGCGCAAGCCAACCAGGACGTGCCGTTCGAGCGCGTGGTGCAGGCGGTGCAGCCGGTCGCGCAGCCGGGTTGCCCGCCTTTGTTCCAGGTGCTGTTCGATGTGCACCAGGAGCGCATCCTGCAGCAGCCGGGCATGGGCGGCCTCGCATTCGCCGACGCGCCCGAACCTGCCAGCCCGACCACGCATTTCGACCTGATGGTGGGCGTCGGCGAACGCGAGGACGGCCTGCGCCTGTCCATCGTGTATTGCACCGACCTGTTCGATGAAGCAACGATCGCGGATCTGGGCCGCGATTACGTGCGCCTGCTGCAAGCCGCGGCAAGCGCACCCGGGGCAGCCATCCGGCTGCCAGAGAAGTAATTACCAATAGAAGAAAGGGAAGTCCATGTTGTCCAAGCATTGCAAGCTAACGCCAGTCGCTTTCGTATGTGCCGCGTTGTTCCATCCCGCCGTATCGGCGCAGGACCAGGTCCTGCAGGCGGTGGTCGTCACCGGCACCTCGACGCCGCCGGATGCCAACCGGCTGGGTGTCGGCATCCAGGAGACCCCGCAGGCGATCACGGCGATCAACGCGGAGCTGATGCGCGCGCAAGGCATGGACAGCCTGGAAGACGTCATGGCCAATGTGCCGGGCATGACGCAGACCGCCGCCCACGCCGGCATCTTCTCCAACTACGTGTCGCGCGGCTTCCAGCTGGAAAACGCGAGCAACTACTTCCGCGACGGCCTGCGCTTCGACCGCCAGAGCCAGATCTCGCTGCAGAACATCGAGCAGGTGGAAGTGATCCGCGGCCCGGCATCCCTGCAATACGGCAAGCTGGTGCCGGGCGGACTGGTCAACTTCGTGACCAAGAAGCCGCTGGCGGCAAGCCAGCAAGAACTGACGCTGTACGCCAACCGTTTCGGCCAGCTTGAAGGCGGCTTCGATTCGACCGGCAAGATCGGCGGCAGCAGCAAGGCCCTGTACCGCCTGAACCTGGAAGCGAAGAAGATCGACAGCTTCCGCGACAACGTGGACGGCGACGCCTTCTTCATCGCGCCTTCGTTCACCTTCGCCCTGTCCGATGCAACCATGCTGGACGTGATGATCGAACACAACCGCCACGACACGCTGCGCGACCCCGGCCAGCCGGCCCCCGACGCGCGCAGCCTGGCGTCCGTCACGCAGATCGATCCCGAGGCCTTCTTCGGCGAACCCAACGCCACCAACAAGGTGCGCAACACCAGCGGCGCGCTGCGCCTGAACCATCGCCTGAACGCCGAATGGCAGCTGCGCGCCGATTACTCGGGCAGCCGCTTCGACCGCGACATGAACTTTACGATCAATATGAACCGCCGCCCGGCGACGCCGAACCTGGTGCCGCGCATCTCCCGCGCCGGGTTCACCCATGCCGACACCGACAGCATCCGCTTCGAAACCTTCGGCGAATTCGCCACCGGCGCGGTCAAGCACAAGCTGCTCGCCGGCGTGGACCGCACGGAGCGCAAGGTCAGCGACACGACCAACGGGAACACGGTACTGGCCCCGGTCGACCTGTTCAATCCCGTACCAAGCGGAAATGCGACCTATAGCGCGACGCCGCTGTTCGATGACAGGTCGCGCGCGGCCGGCAATGGCATCTACCTGCAGGACCAGATGGACATCGGCGCCTGGAGCGTCATGCTCGGCCTGCGCCACGACAGCCTGAAGGAAAGCTATCACGACCTGCAGTTGGATTTCCGCAACAAGGTCGACGCGACCCAGTCCAGCCCGAGCGCCGGCGTGATGTTCCGCGTGGATCCGGCGCTAGCGCTGTACGCAAGCTATACGCGTTCGCTCGATTCCAATATGGCCACCAACGGCTGCGGCCGCAGCTACGATCCTTCGCGCGGTGCGCAGTACGAAGCGGGCGCCAAGGGTACGGCGTTCGGCGGCCTGCAATGGGCGGTGTCGGCCTTCGACCTGACCCGTTCCAACGGCCTGTCGGACGACCCGACCGGCGCCGTCGATGCGGACGACAACACCTGCCTGGTGCAGGGGGCCAAGCAGCGCTCCACCGGCGTCGAACTGGAAGCGTCCGGCCGCATCGGCAGGCAGGTGCGCCTGCACGCCTCGTTCACGCACCAGAATGCGCGCTTCACCGACGACACCGACGAGTCCAGGATCGGCAAGAAGCTGCGCAACGCGCCGAAGCAGAGCGCGCGCGTCTGGGCTGAATACGACCTGGCTGCCGCCGTGCCCGGCCTGGCGGCATCGCTGGGTGCAACCCGCGTCGGCCAGCGTTTCGCCAACGATGCCAATACCCTGAGCATCCCGTCATACACCGTCTGGGACGCCGGCCTGCGCTACGCCTTCGGCCAGTCCGATACGCTGCAGCTGGCGATCAGCAACCTGACCGATCGCCGCTACGTCGAAGACAGCCTGGCCAACGCCAACGCGGTCAACCAGGGCGCCCCACGCAACGTTTCGCTGCGTTATACCCATAAGTTCTGACATCCATGAACCTGCTCGCCATCCTCTTCAGGACTTCCTGGCGCAAGACCCTGCTGGCGATTGCCGCCAGCACGATCGGCGGCTTTTCCATCGCCGGCTTGCTGGCCTTGATCAACAGCACGCTGGCAAGGATCGGCTCCGGCAGCGGCCAGCTGGCATGGGGCTTCTTCGGCCTGTGCCTGCTGGTGCTGCTGGCGCGCGTCCTGTCGTCGACGCTGTTGGTCAGGCTCTCGCAAAGTACGCTGGCTGGACTGCGCGAGCATCTGTCGCGCCAGATCCTGGCGGCGCCGATGCGCAGGCTGGAGGAGGTTGGCAAGCATCGCGTGCTGGCGGCGCTGACCGAAGACGTCACGACGGTGGCCGACGTGTTCAGCTGGCTGCCGGTGCTGTGCATGAACCTGGCCGTGATCACCGGCTGCCTGGCCTATATGGGCTGGCTGGCCTGGCCGCTATTGCTGGCGACCCTGGCCCTGCTGTCGCTGGGGATCGCCAGTTTCCGCTTTGCGCAGGGCAGGGCGCTGGTGTCGCTGAAGCGTTCACGCCAGTCGGGCGACGAGCTGCAGAAGCACTTCCGCGCCCTGACCGACGGCGCCAAGGAACTGAAGCTGAACCAGGCCAAGCGCGAGGCCTTCATGTCGCGGCTGCTGATGCCGACGCTGGAAGACATGCGCCGCCATTTCGTGGCGGGCATGGACGTGCTGCTGACCGCGGAGGGATGGGGCTCGCTGCTGTTCTTCGTGCTGGTCGGCCTGGTCCTGTTCGTGGCGCCGGTGGTAGGCGCTGTCGAACCGGGCGTGCTGAGCGGATATGCGCTGGTCCTGCTGTACGTGCGCGGACCGCTGGAAGGCCTGGTCGCCAACCTGCCCGAGTTGAGCCGCTCGCGCATTGCGCTGGAGCGTATCGAAAAGCTGCGCGAAGAACTGATGCAAGGGCAGGAGCTGCACCCTGCCGCCGCGCTGGAAAGCCGCGCCTTCCGCAGCCTGGAGCTGGCCGGCGTGACGCACCGCTATCATCGCGAGATGGAAGACCGCAGCTTCCTGCTTGGCCCGGTGGACCTGAGCCTGCGGCCCGGGGAGCTGGTGTTCGTGGTGGGCGGCAATGGCAGCGGCAAGACCACCTTCGCCAAGCTGTTGCTGGGATTGTACGCCCCCGAGTCGGGCGAGATCCTGCTCGATGGCGAAGCGGTCGCCGACGGCGGGCGCGAAGCGTATCGCCAGCTGTTCTCGGCGGTCTTTGCCGACTTTTACCTGTTCGAAGACGTGCTGGGCCACGAGCCGGCGGCAGACAAGCAGGCGCAGCAGTATCTGATGCGCCTGCAACTGGCGCACAAGGTCGCGATCGAGGACGGCCGTTTCTCGACGACGGCGCTGTCGCAAGGCCAGCGCAAGCGCCTGGCGCTGCTGACAGCCTACCTGGAAGATCGGCCGTTTTATGTGTTCGACGAATGGGCGGCCGACCAGGACCCGGTGTTCAAACGCGTGTTCTACACCGAATTGCTGCCGGACCTGCGCGCGCGCGGCAAGGCGGTGCTGGTGATCACGCACGACGACCAGTACTTCCACCTTGCCGACCGCTGCCTCAGGCTGGAAGACGGACGGCTGGCGGAAATGGCCGCCGTCGCGCCGCAGGCAGCCGTGGCATGAACCGGCACGCCAACAACTTCGACTGCATCCGCCTGCTGGCGGCCCTGGCAGTCTTCATTTCCCACCAGGCCAAGCTGGCCGGCCATGGCCCCATCGAAGTCTCGAACTACCATGACCTCGGCAAGACGGGCGTGCTGGTCTTCTTCTCCATCAGCGGCTACCTGGTGGCGCAAAGCTGGGAGCGCGACCCTCGCCCGTGGCCTTTCCTGGCACGGCGTTTCCTGCGCATCTGGCCGGCCCTGGCCTGTGTCGTGCTGCTGACGGTCTTCGTGCTCGGCCCTGCGACGACAAGCCTGCCGCTGCGGGATTACTTTGCAGCGCCGCAGACTTTCGGCTACCTGGGACACCTGTTGCTCATCATCCAGGAGCGGCTGCCGGGTGTTTTCAGCGGCCATGTGATAGAGCGGGTGAATGGACCGCTGTGGACCATTCCCATCGAGGCCGGCTGGTATGCCGTCCTTGCTTTGCTTGGCGTGCTGGGCATGCTGCGCTACCGCTGCACGATGCCGCTTATCCTGCTTGCCTGCGGCGTCTACGTGTTTGGCATATACGGCACGGAGAACCAGGAAACCGCGCCTTTCTGGGAGCTGGAATTCGGACTGTTCTTCCTGTACGGCGCTTCGATGCACTACATGCGCAGCTGGTGGCAGCCGCGGCCCCGACTGGCGGCGCTGGCCCTGCTGGCGCTGGCTGCGGCGAGTCTCGCATTGGGCCACGAATACATTGCCATCGTGATCGCACTGCCATATTGCGTGATCGCCGTGGCGTGCGCCTCGACACCGTTCGCGCGCGATGCCGGGCGCTGGGGCGATTTTTCGTACGGGATCTATATCTATTCGTTCCCCATCCAGCAAGCGGTGATGGCTGCCGGCGGCAATGCCCTCGGCCTGGCCGGATCGACCGCTGTCGCCTTGCCGGCCACCTTGCTGCTGGCCTGGCTGTCATGGCGATTCGTGGAGGAGCCGGCACTGGGCCTGAAGCGCTACCTGCAAGCCAGGCCGCAGTCGGCCATCGCCACCGGTGCGAGCGGTCAAGGGAGCGCCGCATGAGAAAGGTAATGGCCCTGGTCCTGGCGCTGCTGCTGGCGGGTGCGGTCCATGCTGCCGGGACCAAGTCCAGGGCCGACATCCATTGGGACAAATGGGGCGTGCCGCATATTTTTGCATCCAGCGAGCCTGCGCTGTTCCATGCATTCGGCTGGTCCCAGGCGCACAGCCACGGCGACCTGCTGCTGCGCCTTTACGGACAGGCGCGCGGACGGGCCGCAGAATACTGGGGCGAAGACCACCTTGATTCGGACCGCTGGATGCTGGCCAACGGCGTGCCTGACCGGGCAGAGGCCTGGCTGGCGCAGCAATCGCCGGGCTTCCGCCGCGACCTGGAGGCTTTCGCTGCCGGCATCAACGCCTATGCACGCGAGCATCCGGAGCGCATCGCTCCCGATTCCGCGAAAGTCCTGCCGGTGCATGCGGCCGATGTACTGGCGCATATGCAGCGCGTGATTTTCTTCACCTTCGTCGCCAGCCAGGAAAGAGTGATGGAGGAGGCGGACGACGGCGAGCAGGCTGCCGCGGAGAACGGATCGAATGCCTGGGCCATCGCCCCTGGCCGGGCGGCTGGCGGCCGCGCCATGCTGCTGGCAAACCCGCACCTGCCGTGGAGCGGCCTCTACACATTTTACGAGGCGCAGCTGGACGCTCCGGGCGTGAACCTGTACGGCGCGGCGCTGGTCGGATTCCCCGTGATCGTGATCGGCTTCAATGACAAGCTCGGTTGGACGCATACCGTGAACCCCCTCGACGCCTACGATGTCTACCGCCTGGCGCCAGCCGACGGCGGCTACCGCTGGAACGGCGGCGTGCAGGCCTACGAGGACGACATGCGGACGGTCAAGGTGCTGCAACCGGACGGCAGCCTGGCAAGCCAGGCGCTGCGCCTGCGCCGATCGTTGCACGGCCCGGTCATCAAGGAAGCGGGCGGCCATGCCTATGCCTTGCGGGTGGCTGGCATCGAGCGCGGCGGAATGGCCGAACAGTGGTGGGAGATGGGCAAGGCGCGCAGCCTGGCGCAATTCGACGCAGCCATGCGGCGCCTGCAGATCCCCATGTTCAACGTAGTGTACGCAGACCACGCCGGCAACATCCTCTACCAGTACAACGGTTTCGTACCGAAGCGCACGGGCGGCAACTGGGCGCAGTGGCAGGAGGCGGTCAATGGCGACGAGTCTTCCGGTCTCTGGCAGGGACTGCATTCGCTTGGCGAGCTTCCGCGGGTGCTGAATCCCCCCAGCCAATGGGTGCACAACGCCAACGATCCGCCCTGGACTGCCACCTTGCCGCAAGCGGCGAACGGGTACGCAGCCTACCCCTCCTACTTTGTCCCGCCTTCGATGAGCCTGCGCGCGCAGCGATCGGCGCGAATGGTTACGGAGGATAGGCGCATCAGCTTCGAGGAAATGATCGGCCACAAGCATTCGACCCGCGTCGAGCTGGCCGACCGGGTACTCGACGACCTGCTGGCAGCTGCCCGGCAGGGCAGCCCGCAGGCACGGGATGCCGCGCAAGTGCTTGGCGCCTGGGATCGCAAGACCGATGCCGATAGCCGCGGCGCCGTCCTGTTCGCGGAGTGGGCGAAGGCCATGGGTTTCATGGGAGACGAGGGCGCCGCCCTGTACGCCCGGCCGTGGAACGAGGAACATCCGCTTGCGACGCCGGCCGGCCTGGCCGATGCAGGCCGGGCGGTGCAGGTGCTGGAGCAGGCTGCGGGGCGGGTACGCGCAGCGCACGGTGCGCTGGACGTTGCCTGGGGCGATGTGGCGCGCATGCGGGCCGGGAAATACGACCTGCCGGCCAATGGCGGGCCGGGTGGCCTGGGCATCTATCGTGTGCTCAGCCTGCGTCAGGGCGCGGACGGCAAGCAGGCGGCCGTCCACGGCGACAGTTTTGTGCTGGCCGTGGAATTCCGCAACAAGCCGAATGCGCGCGTCCTGCTTGCTTACGGCAACGCCTCACAGCCCGGCACTGCGCACGCAGGCGACCAACTGGAGCTGATGGCGCAAAAGAAGATGCGCCCCGTCTCGCGATCGCTTCCCGAAGTCCTGAAGCACAGGGTTTCAACCAAAGTGCTCCAGTTAGTGGAATAGGGGGCAGGCTTGGTGGCGGAGCTGCGGACGGTTGGCACCAAAGAGCCGAAACGGCCTGCAAAGCCGTGTACGCCAGGTGGCTTAGCTTGCCCGCCATAGGTGCCCGCAGCGGCTCCCGACAGGTTGAATTGCGCCAGCCCGGAGATGGCTGGCGCAATATACTGCGAGTTATGGTGGATCAGTTCACCGTGATCTTACCGGTGCCTGCATTGCTCAGGACCGATGCCTTCACGGCCGAAGCGTCCAACGGCGTGACCGAATAAGGCAGGTTCCAGCCGACCTGGTTGCTGAAGCTGCAGCTGGTCGAGAGGTTGAGTGCGGCGCCGTTCAGCAGCGAGCCAGCATCGGTGATCGCGCCGGTCAGGCTGGACGAGCCCGGGTTGGTCACGACGTTCGGGCAACTGGTGGCGCCGGCGATGTCAAAGGCGTTGTTCTGCGAAATGATCTTTGCCTTGTACGCGACGCCGATGCTGTAGTGATGCGGATAGACAGCATGCGAGCGGGAGCCTTCGAAGTAATTGTTATACAGGTGCACTTTGCCGAAGCGCACGCGCGGGCCGCGTTCCGCTACGTTCAGGAAGTGGTTGTTGTGGAAGGTCACGGTGAGATGGCCGTCGTCGGTCGTCTTGCTGTCCGAAGAACCGATCAGGTTGTTCTTCTGGTGCAGTTCGAAGCGGTTGTTCGATACGGTCACGTAGTCCGAGCCATTCTTCACGTCCAGCGCACCATCGTGGCACTGCTTGACCTTGCCGTTTTCGATAGCCAGTTTGTCGTCGGTCACCGGCGCGTCGGTAAACACATTATGGTCGACCCAGATATTGCGGGAGTTCGAGATGGTGATGCCATCGTATTCCGAGTTCCAGTTGCCGCTGCTGCCGTCGTTAGGGTCCCAGACCGGGTAGAGCGAGCAGGGGTTCTGGATGGTGAGGTTGCGTACGATGACGTTCTGCACCCCGTTCAGGACAATGTTGCCGTTGACCAGGCGCGCGTCGTTGCCGACGCCGACCAGGGTGGTGTTGCTGCCCGGCTTGATCTGCAGGCGCAGGCCTTCGTCGGTGGCGCTGGTGAATGGACCGCCGTTATCGGCAGCGGCCATGTCGATGGTGCCCTGCATCTTGATGATTTTCGGATTGTCGCCTTGCGCCTTGAGTGCAGCGACCAGCTGCGAGCCGCTATTGACCAGATAGATGGCCGACGCGGTTGCGGCTGCGCCGCCTGTCGTGCCGCCGCCTTGTCCGGCCCAGCCGGTCGCTGGCGCTGCTTCCTTGGTGGCGTCAGTAGTTGGCGTCGGAGTCGGCGTTGGTGTCGGCGTTGGGTCCGTGCTGGCCAGCGGGCCGATTGCGCATTTCTTGGCCAGGCCGGGGTTGGGGTCGCTGCCAAAGGTGGCCGTGCTGCACAGGATGTCGCCCGAGAAGGTCTTGATTACCCATTTATCCTTGATGCCGAAAGACACCGAGCGGCTGCTGGTGCCTACCTTGCACGTGCCGCCCTCATCGGCACATTTGGAGTATCCGCTCGGCCAGTCGACTGCGTACGAGCTGGCTGAATAAATCAACATCAGGGCACCGCAAATGAAGCTTTTTTTCATGGTTCATTATCTCCAGACTTTGTTATAGGAATCGACACAAAGCTAAAACCCCAACCACCTTATGTCGTCAGACATCCTACCACGTAAACCAAAAGTTGCAACAATGCATTAAATTCATCGACTGGAAATTGCTGTTCCTTGGAGTGGAGCGTTGTATTCGATGAATGGGTTGTATGACAACTGGGTTGGGCAAATCGCGTAGACTGTCCACCCCAGTCACTTTCGGAGCGGCCAATGGCTAAAACACTCAAAGCGGGCATCGTCGGTTATGGCTTTGCGACCAAAACTTTCCATGCGCCGCTGATCTCCGCCGTGCCCGGCCTGGAGCTGGCGGCTGTCTCCTCCGGAGATGCGGCCAAGGTCGGCGCAGACTGGCCGGAGTTGCCGGTGTTTGCCTCGCCCGAAGCCTTGTTTGCCAGCGAAGAGATCGAACTGGTGGTGATCCCGACGCCAAACGAAACCCACTTTCCACTGGCGGCGCAGGCACTGGCCGCGGGCAAGCACGTGGTGGTCGACAAGCCGTTCACCCTGACCACAGGCGAGGCGAGCGAGCTGATTGCACTGGCGCGCCGCCACGACCGCCTGCTGTCGGTGTTTCACAATCGCCGCTGGGATTCCGGCTTCCTCACCTTGCAGGCCGTTCTGCGCGAAGGTTCGCTGGGCCGCGTGACGCATTTCGAATCGCATTTCGATCGTTATCGGCCGACGGTCCAGCAACGCTGGCGTGAGTCGGCTGGCCTGGGTGGTGGATTGTGGTACGACCTCGGCTCGCACTTGCTGGACCAGGCGCTGCAACTGTTCGGCACTCCGGAGGCGATCTGGCTCGACACCGCCAGGCAGCGTGATGGCGCGGTTGCGGACGACTGGTTCCACGCGTTGCTGCGCTATGGCGAGATGCGCGTGATCCTGCACGGCAGCGCGCTGGTGGCGGCGGCGGGCCCGCATTTCGCAGTACACGGCACTGGCGGGAGTTTCGTCAAGTTTGGCCTCGACCCGCAGGAGGACGCGCTCAAGGCCGGTGTGCGGCCCGGTGCAGATGGCTGGGGAGAGGATCCGAATGCCGGCCGAATCACGCTGCAAAGCGGCGAGGCGGCTGCAGGGCGGGCGGTGCAGTGCGTGCCGGGCAACTACCTCGCTTATTACGCAGCGATCCGGGATGCGATCCGGCTGGGCACTCCCAACCCGGTCCCGGCGGAGCAAGCCTTGCAAGTCATGCAGCTCATTGAGCTCGGCATGGAGAGCGCGAGGGAGGGGCGATTGCTGCCCTGTTCGAAATAGGTCGCATGTTTGCTATCATCGACAAGTGTGCTGCCGCGCCCAGCCATCTATCCGCCGAAATTCCCCATGCTTGAAATTATTGAATCAGCTGCTTCACCGTCGTTCATCAGCCAGATAACAAAACCATTCCTTCGCGACCGCATGCTGCATGTGCTGCTGGTCGTTGCTATCGCACTCTCCATCGTGTCGCCACACCCATTTGCGGACTACGTCACCTGGGTCGACTGGCACACGATCGCGACGCTCGCGGGGATGCTGTTGCTGACCATGGGCATCGAGGTAAGCGGCTATCTGGAGCACCTGGGACGCGTCATCATTAATCGGCTGCAACAAGAACGTGTACTGGCCATTTTCCTGGTGACAGCATCGACAGTGCTGTCCACGGTCCTCACGAATGACATCGCACTGTTTATCGTGGTTCCGCTGACGATTGGACTCAGGGGTATCAAGAACCTGCCGATTGGCCGCCTGGTCATCTTTGAAGCGCTGGCAGTGAATGCCGGCTCCTTGCTGACACCAATCGGTAATCCGCAAAACATCCTGCTGTGGCAGCGCTCGCATTTGTCCTTTGCCGACTTCACCTGGCAAATGGCGCCGCTGGCGCTGGCGATCTTTTCGATCTTGCTGGTGGCGACCTGGTTCTGCTTCCCCAAGCAGACCATCCACGCGGAGTTGAAGGACGATGCCGCGTCCTACAGGGTCGGGCTGCTCAGGACGTGCGCGCTGCTTTATCTCGCGTTCCTGGTGACGGTGGAAATGGGGTATCCGGGTTGGGGACTGGTTGGCGTGGCGATTGCAGTCCTGCTGTTCTGCCGGGAGATCATTGCAAAGGTCGACTGGTCGCTGATCATGGTGTTCATTCTGATGTTCATCGACATCCGTCTGCTGTCGCAACTGCCATTCATTCAAAGCTGGGCCTCGGGGATTCCCCAATTTTCGCAGCTTGAGCTGTATCTATCGGCCTTGCTTGGCTCCCAGGTGATCAGCAACGTGCCGGCGACGATCATGCTGGTGCAGTATTCGACCGCATACAAGGTTATTGCATATGGAGTGAACGCGGGCGGCTTCGGGCTGGCGACCGGTTCACTGGCCAATATCATTGCCTTGCGCATGGCGCCGGAGCGCCATTTATGGCTGCGTTTTCACGCGTACTCGTTCCCGTTCCTCATTATCTCGGCCCTGCTGGGCTGGATGCTGCTGGCCTAGGGGCGCGGCTCATTTGGGCGCAAACAGCGCCGCGTGGACGGCCGCGCGTTCGGCCGACTTGTGCTGGAACGCTTCGCGCGCCGCGACCACTTCCTCCTTATGCGCCATGGCCCACTCATACAGCACCTGCAACGGTTCTAGCAGGCTGCGGCCTAGCGGGGTGAGTTCGTATTCCACGCGGGGCGGGATGGTCGGGTACATGGTGCGCTCCACCATGCCATCCTGTTCGAGGCCTTTCAGCGTCAGCGTCAGCATGCGCTGGGAGATGCCCTCGATGCGGCGCTGGATTTCGTTATAGCGCAGCGGCTGCCCGCGCAAGGTGCCGACCACCATCACCGTCCATTTATCCCCGATCCGCGCCAGGACGTCGGCCACGGACGTGCATGCCGAGTGATCGACGCCACGCACATCTGTGTTCGTATCGCTCATTTGGGTGCCTCCTTGTATGAAACTTCCATGAGTCTAACATGGCGTCACGAACAATTTGTTCGTTTCACACAGGAGTAGCCCATGAAGATTCTGCACATCGATTCCAGTGTCAACGGCCAGCAGTCGGCCAGCCGCCAGGTCACTGCCGCCATTGTGCGCCGCCTGACGCAAGCCGATCCATCCGCATCCATCACTTACCGCGACCTGGTTGCCGCACCGGTGCCGCACCATTCGGAAGGCCGTCCCGGCGACAGCGCGCCACTGCAGGAATTCCTGGCGGCGGATGTCGTGGTGATCGGGGCGCCGATGTACAACTTTTCCGTCCCGAGCCAACTCAAGGCATGGATCGACACCCTGGCGGTGGCCGGCTTGACGTTCAGCTATGGTGCCGGCGGTCCGCAAGGCCTGTGCGGCGGCAAACGCATCATCGTCGCTTCGACGCGCGGAGGCATCTACAGTGCGCCGTCTCCGGCTGCCGCAATGGATCACCAGGAAAGCTTCCTGCGCAGCTTCTTTGCAGGCTTCCTTGGCGCTGGCGTCGAATTCGTGCGTGCCGAAGGCATTGGCCTGGGAGAAGAGCACCGCCAGCTCGCCATGCAGCAAGCCTTGAACGACGCTGCGGCGCTGCAAGCGGCATAAAGGCAAGTAAGGGAGCATTTCAATGAAACCATCGCGCCGTATCCTGACCCGCACCCGCGGCATGGGGCATGGCCCCATTACACGCTTGATGAGCCCCTCCGACCTTGGCCACTACGTCAAGCCCTTCGTGTTCCTCGACATCTTCGATGCCAGCGGCGCGATGCTGCATGCCATGGGCTCCATGCCGCTCCATCCCCATTCGGGCATCGCCACGGTGACTGTGTTCACCGAAGGCCGCATGCGCTTCAACGATCCGCAAGCAGGGAGCGGAACGATCGCCTACGGCGGGGTGGAGTGGATGCGCGCCGGTTCCGGCGTCTGGCATGGCAAGGAGATGGCTGTCGATGACGTGCCGCGCATTCAGGGCTTCCAGCTTTGGCTGGCTTTGCCGCCCGAGCTGGAAAGCGCGGAACCGGTCAGCCGCTACATCGAGGCACAGGATATGGTTAGCGCCGGTCCTGCGCACGTGATTGTCGGCAGCTACGGCGGCGCGCAAAGCCCGGTGCCAGCGCCCGCAGGCATCAACTACCTGCTGGTCACGCTCCTTCCCGGCGAGCGCTGGACTTATCACCCGCCCGCTGGACAAAAAGTCGGTTGGCTGGCCGTGGCGAAAGGACAGCTCGATGCAGGCGGCGCAATCGGCTGCGGTGAGATGGTGGTGTTCGAAGAAAGCGAAGACGCCATCGCCTTGGCCGCAGGCGCGGAGGGCGCCGTCTTCGTACTGGGTTCCGCCGTGCCGCACCCGCACTTGCTGCACCTGGGTTCTTACTCGGTTCATACTTCCGAAGAGGCGCTGGAGAAGGGCGAGCGACGGATCGCGGAGCTGGCGCGCAGAATGCGGGAGGACGGCAACCGGCGCACGACGGCAGGGACGATTCCCGTCTACCGTTGAAAGGGGGATCTCGGTCATAATGGTGGGGAGCCAGCCCGGAAACTGCCTCTTCACACGTATGCGCCAGCTCCGTCTTTCAATTGCCGCCTGCATGATCATGGCCACTGCACAAGTGTGGGGTGGCGAACTGGTCGTGCTGGTCGACCGCGCGGCCGACATGCCGATGTCGCGCATTGACGACGGGCGACTGGTCGACGGGGTCCATAAGATGCTGGGAGAGGCGCTGGCGCGCGGCACCGGTCGCGAACTGCGGTTCCTGTTACTGCCGCGCAAACGGATTTCGAAGGCCTTGCAGGAAGGTCAAGCCGACATCCTGTGCGGTTACACGCCGGAGTGGATCGAGGGCGATTTTCTTTGGACCGATCCGGTTTTCACGGCGGAAGAAGTGCTGGTGACGGATGCGAACTATCCCCGGCCGGCCTCGATTGCCGACCTGCGCGGGCAGCCGATCGGCACCATCCTCGGCTACCAGCATCCGGAAATAGAAAAGTTCCTGGGAACGGACTTTGTCCGCGACGATTCGCCGAACATGGAAACCAACCTGGAAAAGTTGGCCCGGGGCCGGGTGCACCACATCCTTATCGCGCGCGGAGTCCTCGACTATCGCCAGCGCCTGCGTGCCATTCCCTTGAAATTGCACCCGCCGCTGCTGGCAGCGAGCTTTACGACACGCTGTGCGTTGTCGCGCAAGGGGCAGCTTAGCCTGGAGGCGGCCAACCGGGCCATCGCGGCGGCCGAGAAAGACGGCACGCTCGCGCAAATCATGGCGCGCTTCCGCTGATCATGGCTCCACCGGTTGCGCTGGCGGCGCAGCCGGATAGAGCCAGCAGAACAAGGCTGTCGCCGCCGCCATCCCGGCCAGTTGCGCCAGGATGAAGCCCGGTGCGTCGGCAGGCCGGATGCCGGCAAAGGTATTGCTGGCGGCGCGGGCAAGCGTCACGGCAGGGTTGGCGAATGAAGTCGACGCGGTGAACCAGTAGGCAGCAGTGATATATGTGGCGACCGCAAAAGGCGTGATTGCCGGGCGGCTGCGGGAGCAGCCGATGATCACGCCGACCAGGCCGAACGTGGCTATGAACTCGCTCCACCATTGGGCTGGGCCCGAACGCACGTGCTCGGAAGCGAAAAACAGCGCCTCGCCGAACATGCCGTGCGCGGCAGCGACCCCGGCAAAGGCGCCGGCTACCTGCACCGCGATATATGGCAGGACTTCGGCGGCGGGCATATTGCGCTGCCAGGCTTGCGACAGCGTCACGGCAGGATTGAAGTGCGCGCCGGAGATGGCGCCGAACATCAGGATCAATGCCACCAGGCCCGCGCCGGTGGCGATGGTATTGGCCAGCAGGGCGATGGCCACGTTGCCGCCGGCGAGTCGTTCGGCCATGATGCCTGAGCCAATCACCACTGCCAGCAGCAGGGCCGTGCCGAGCGCTTCGGCCACCAGGCGTCGCGACAGCGTCATGGCTGCACCCCGCCGATGCGGTCCAGTTCCGCTTTCATGCGGGCCGGGTCTTTCTTCAACTCTTCCAGTGGCAAGGCGAAGAAGGTCTCGATGCGATGGCGCAGGATGCGGTAGGCCTGCATGAAGGCGGCGTCGATTTCCTCATCGGTGCCGGTGGCATGGGCCGGGTCTTCAACACCCCAGTGGGCGCGCATGACGGGACCTAGGTAGGCCGGGCAGGTTTCGCCGGCGGCGCTGCCGCAGACCGTGATCACGATGTCCGGGGTGCACGGCAAGTTGTCCCACGACTTGCTGTGATAGCCCTCGGTCGAAATGCCTTCCCGTTCCAGCAACGCCAGCGAACGAGGATGGACATAGCCGGCAGGCTTGCTGCCGGCGCTGATGGCGTGCCAGCCGGCAGGGGCCAGGTGGTTGAAGGTCGCCTCGCCGAGGATCGAGCGGCAGGAATTGCCGGTGCAGAGAATCAGGACGTTCATGGGTCGCAGCATGTGATGTTGGTGGATGGGGCGCAGCTCTGGCCGCCGCAGCAGTTTTCGGTCAGGAAGGCAAGCACGCCATTCATGGTGCCGAAGTTGGCGCTGTAAAT
>Ga0307408_100001437_pt1 | contig 17727 bp, 15 predicted proteins | sample 322Cmetagenome_FD_202116 | JGI IMG/M metagenome (GOLD analysis project Ga0307408, IMG submission 202116) | Maize rhizosphere microbial communities from greenhouse at UC Davis, California, United States - 322HYB-C-3 | ecosystem: Host-associated > Plants > Roots > Rhizosphere > Soil | place...
GCCGGGCGAACACATCGCGACCGTATTCGTCCGTGCCGAACCAATGCGCGCTGCTGGGCGCTTGCAACGCGCCGGCAAGGTTCTGCAACAGGGGATCGTGACCGGCGATCCACGGCGCGAACGCCGCCACCACCATCAAGGTCGAGACCACAACCAGGCCGGCAAACGTCATCGGGTTGCGCAGCAGAAATCGCAGCAGTCGAGCGGCGCTGGCCACCTGGGCTGCCGTACTCGAAGCGGGCAGCGCGGCGCTGCCGGCTGCGCTGGAAGCAAGGGGCAGGTTCATTAGCGGGTCCTCGGGTCGAAGATCTTGTAGAGCGCGTCGCTGATCAGGTTCAGCGTCACGAAGATGAGGCCGATCAACAGCACGCACGCCATCACCGCGTTCATGTCGCCGAGCAACAAACTGCTCGTCAGGTACTGGCCGAAGCCCGGCCAGGCGAAGACGGTTTCGATCAGCACCGCACCTTCGAGCAACCCGCCGTAGGCCAGCGCAACAATGGTCAACAGCTGCACGCGGATGTTGCCGAAGGCGTGGCCCCAGACGATCCTGCGCTGGGACAGACCCTTGACCCGGGCGGTGATGATGTATTCCTGGGACAACTGCTCAAGCATGAAGCTGCGGGTCATACGGCTGATGTAGGCGACCGAGTTGAAACTGAGGATCACCGCCGGCAGCAGGATGTGCCGCAGTGCGCTGCGAAAGGCTTCCCAATCGCCGGACCAGGCAGTGTCGATCAACAACAGCCCGGTGTGCGTCGGAATCAACCCGTCATAAGCCAGGCCGATGCGCCCAACACCGCCGGCCCAACCCAACCAGGCGTAGAACACCAGGAAAGCCATCATGCCGATCCAGAAAATCGGCGTGGAGTAGCCGAACAGCGTAATCAGCCGAGCAACATGATCACCGACACGGCCCTGATGGGTCGCCGCGTAGACACCCAGCGGCAGCCCCGCCAACACGCCAAACAGAATGGCCAGGGTCGCCAGTTCCAACGTGGCCGGAAACACCCGGGCGATGTCGGTGATGACTGGATTGCCGGTCAGCAAGGCCATGCCGAAGTCACCGTGGAGCAGGTCGCCGAGGTAGATCGCAAACTGCGTCCACAACGGTTTGTCCAGGCCCAGCTCCTTGTAGACCTGGGCATAGGCCGAAGCGTCGGCGTCCGGGCCGACGATGGCCAGCACCGGGTCCAGCGGCATCACCCGTCCGATAAAGAAAGTCAGCAGCAGCAACCCCAGCAGCGTCACCGCCACCGAGCCGCCGCGCCGGGTCGCCGAAGCGGCCCGGGTGGTCCAGATTGAAAAGGATGCAGTCGACATATTCATTCCTGCCTTGGCCGTGAGGCCGTCGATTTCAGCGCTGCTTATAGACGTCGCGAAGGCGCGTGGTGGCGGCGGTGTGGCCGATGTAGTTGCGCACGTCGGCGTGGATCACCACCTCGTCGACCATTTGCGAGACCGGCATGATTGCCCCGGCCTGTTGGTCATAGAGAGTCTGGACCTGGGCGTACATCTGCCGCTGGCGCTCGGGGTCGCGCTCGCGCTCGGCCTGCTCGATCAATTGGTTGAGCTGCGGGTCGAAGAACGAGGTGCGCCAGCCCTGGAAATTGCTCAACTTGGCTTCGGTGCGGTTGTCCGGGTTGTACACCAGGGCGCGCAGGCTCGAATGCGGATGCCGCTCGGCCCCGCCGCCGCCACGCCCGACGAGAATGTCGAATTGACGGTCGCGCATCGCCCCGTAGATCTGGTTGCCGGTGCCAGTGATGATCGTCGCCTGGATGCCCGCTTGGGCGAGCGTCGCTTGCAGGCTGGTGGCGATATTGATGAACGGTGGATCGGTCAGCGAACGGATGCTCACCTTGAAGCCGTCGGCGTGACCGGCTTCCGCCAGGAGGCGCTTGGCCTTGGCTACGTCCAGGCGATAACCCGGATCGTCCAGGCGCGCCGCCAAGCCCAGTTGCATCGGCCGTTGGTTGATCACGCCGTAGTGCGGCATCACCACGTCGTTGATGCCCTGGTAGTCGATCAGCAGGCGGATCGCCTGGCGCACGCGGATGTCCTGGAACAGCGGCTGCTGCATGCTCAACGCCACGTAGTACAGCGTGCCCCGGGCGATGCTCTGGATGTGCACGTCATCGACCGCGCCCAGGGCCTTGATGTCGGTGGCCGCCATGCCGCGGGCAACGTCCAGGTCACCGCGCTCGACCATCAGGCGCAAGGCCTGGGATTCGGTCATGTTGCGCATGATTACCCGGCGCAACTTCGGCGCGCCGCGCCAGTAGTCATCGTTGCGACTCATCAGGATCACGTCGTTGGCGCGCCAGATATCCAGCTTGAACGCACCGGAACCTGCCGTATGCGTGGCCAGCCACGCCGCGCCCTGATCGTCGCCGACCTGATGCTGCAAGGCCACCGAGCGATCGACGATGAAGGCACTGGGCGAGGTCGCCAACGTGTTGAGCACCAGCAACGGATCGGTGCTGCGCGGCAGCTCCATGACAAAGGTGTGCGGCCCTTCGGCGCGCATCAGTTTGACGACGTTTTCGGCGGTGAAGCCGTAGGCTTTCCAGGTCGAAGCCAGGGCGCGATTGAGCGTGACCACCCGCTGCAAGGACCAGGCGACGTCTTGCGCAGTGAGCGGCGCACCGGAGTGAAAGCGCACGTCGTCGCGCAATTGAAAGGTCAGGCGCATACGGTCCGGGCTGATTTCCCAGCTTTTGGCCAGGGCGGGAATCAGCGTGTCCGGCTTCGCCGCGTCTTGCTCCAGGAGCATGTCATAGACGTTGGCGTTGACCTCGGCCACTTCGAGCCCCGTCGCGGCAGCCGGGTCCAGGGACAGCAGGTTGATCATGCTCATGCCCACCACCAATTGGTCGGCGGGCGTTTCGCCTTGGGCCAGGCTGACGGGCACCTGCACTGCGCACAGGGCCACGATGACACAGAGCAGCCTGGACAGGCGCTTGGGCCAGAGTTTCATGGTTCAGTCCTTTCTTATATTTATAAAGACTTTGTCGTCCGGGCCGTTCAGCCTCGGACGCAGTGCGCCATCAGTGCCGGGATAATGTATTGGCTTCGATATACGCGAAGTTGATGTCCTCGCCCAACCCCGGCCGATCCGACAGATGCACATAACCGTCGGCATCCATCGGATCGACGAGGCTGTTGAGGTGCGCCGGCACTTCCTCGTAGTCGAGAAACGGGTGCAGCAGGCCACGCTCGTACCAACGACAATTGCTGATCGCCCCGACCACGGCGAGGTTCGCCGCGCCGTTGCCGTGGACTTCGCAATCCATGCCGAACGACTCGGCCAGATGCGCCACTTTCAGGCACGGCCCGATACCGCCGACGCCGGCCACGCCGGCGCGCAGGATGTCACAAGACTTCTGCGTCACCCAACTGGCGCGGCTGTGGAATTTGCCGGCGATGCTTTCCGGGCCCAGCACCGGGATGTCCAGGTTCGCAGCGAGCCAGGCGTAGGACTCGGCGGAGTCTTCCATCATCGGCTCTTCGAACCAGGCGAAATTCAGCTTCTCCAAGGCCTTGCCGATGGTCAGCGCATCCATGCGGCTGTACCAGTGGTAGCCATCGAGCATCAGGGCGATGTCCGGGCCAACCGCCTCGCGGACGGCGGCGCAGGCCTGGATGTCCATTTGCGGATTTGGTGCGAAGGAAATCGGCGGCATCCAGGTGTGCAGCTTGATTGCCTTGTAGCCGCGCTTGACCAGCTTCTCGGCAAACTGGCCGTACTCATCCGGCGTCGACAGACCACCCGGCAAATCGTCGCCGCACATCGTCGAGCCATAGGCCAGGACCTTGTCGCGGTAACCGCCGATGAGCTTGTGCACCGGCAACTTCAGCTTGCGCCCGGCCAGATCCCACAAGGCTTGTTCCACCAGGGCCAGGGCCCGATCGGTGAATTGCCCGGCGCTGCCGCGCTGCCAGTGCGCCAGATCCTGCCAGATGCTCTCACGGTCCATCGGGTCGCGGCCGATCAGCACCTTGCGCACGAAGGATTCGATGATGTGCGGGCGAATCAATTCAGGCGTACCGAAGGCATAACCCTCCGATCCGTCGTCGCAACTGATTCGCAGCAGGGCCATCTTGATCATGACTTCGTCGCCGGGATGGGCGTGGCCGGCACTGTCCTGGGCGCGACGCGACGGGGTGGAAAAGATTTCGACGTTAACGCCTGTGATTCTCATGGGAGGGCCACCGTGTTGTTATTTTTTATTTGTATGTCGTCATACAACGTGACGGATTATTCGAATGTTTTCGCAGACGTGTCAACCCACAAAACCAAACAAACAGGAGATTTTTCATCAAACCATCTTCCCAAGGAAGATGGCGCCCATAGAAGTCGTCATACCACACGACTTTGTCATCGCAGGGAATCAGCTCGCTCCCTCTGCGGGAATTGTTGGGCTAAAGTGATTGGGTCATTGGCGTGACACCCCATGCGGAGGCCGGTATGAAGGACTTCACCATCGAACGCATCGACCACATCGTCCTGCGGGTAACCGACATCGAGCGCAGTCTCGCCTTCTACACCTCGGTGTTCGGCTGCGAGCTCAGGAAGCGTCGGGACGATCTGGGATTGATCCATCTCGGTGCCGGTGCATCGATGATCGATCTGGTGGCTGTCGATGGCCCGCTTGGCCGCCAGGGTGGCGCGGCTGCCGGCAAGCAGGGCCACAACGTCGATCACTTCTGCCTGCGCATCGAGCCGTTTGACGAACCAGCGCTGCTCGCTCATCTGCACGCAGCCGGCCTGGCCGTCGAGAAAGCACAGATGCGTTTTGGCGCGGAGGGTAAGGGATTGTCGATCTATTGCGCCGATCCGGATGGCAACCAGATCGAGTTGAAGGGGCCATCGCTGGAGCCTTGAGCTCCAGCCAGCCTGATGCGGTCAGGCCAAGAGGTATGAAAAAACGCCTATCGCGTGCACTGTTTGGTTAAATCCTTTTCGCGCGCCGACGGCTCCAGATAATGCCCGCCGCAGCCGCGACGATCATCACTCCGATATTTCCGAACAGCCAGATCGCGAAATTGCGGCTCTGGTCCGCATCGCTTTCATACAGCGGACCCAAATAGGTTCCGATCAGTATGAAAATCAGATTAAAAGCACCCATGGCCGAAGCGACCAGCAGCAAGACGAACAAGACTCCTTTGATGACCTTCATATGACCTTCCAGAACCAGATGTCCTTGGACTCATGGTAATCCGAGAAGGTACCTTCGATGGAGAAGCCCATTTGTATTCGTGGGTAACTCAACCAGTCCGTCAGCCGGCGACCATTCCAAAGGTCGATGTGATCGCCACTGCGATTGGCAGAGGTTTCATTTGCCCGGCGCCAGAAGTCCTTGAAGAAAATGATTCCCTGCTGCCCTTCCAGGCTGTCTTCAAAGTCTTCGCTTTTGACGGTTTTCATGCCTTGCAAGCCGGGAATCCTGGCTCGACTCAAGGCTTTGGCGAGTTCTTCGGCAGCCAATATGTGCCCTTCGCTCTTGGGATGCTGCCAACAATGACGCACACTCCTGAGCTGGCTCATGTCGGCGCCTGCGCGCCGCAGGGCCACGCCGAGATTGATTGCGCATTGATCGCTAAAGTTCTTGGAACCATTCGTCCTGCAAGGCGCGGCGTCGCCGAATATTTCGGGATGACTCTTCCATAACGTATCAAACGTAAACATCCTGTTCCCCCCTGCGGCTTTTGATCCTGGAGGCCTAACCTAGCAGATGGCGAAACGGCTTCATTTTACCTATCACCCAATCACCCGCGTTTTTTCTCCTAGACTTGCCATGTTTGCAGTTCGCCGGGGCTGGGATGAGCCCGCACGATAAACATAATTCCAAGAGAATCGCCATGCTCAGACCCTTATGGAACGCGCTCGCCTTCACGCTGGCTTTCACCACGCTGGGCACCGCTGCGGCGGACCCCATCGTCATCAAGTTCTCCCACGTGGTGGGCGAGCAGACGCCCAAGGGCCAAGGCGCCTTGATGTTCAAGAAGCTGGTGGAGGAACGCTTGCCGGGCAAGGTCAAGGTGGAGGTTTATCCCAATTCCACGCTTTATGGCGATGACAAGGAAATGGAAGCGTTACTGCTGGGAGACGTGCAGATCATTGCGCGTTCGCTGGCCAAGTTCGAGCAGTACACCCGCAAGGTACAGCTGTTCGACTTGCCGTTCCTGTTCGACGACATTGCCGCGGTAGACCGTTTCCAACAGAGCCCCCAGGGCCAGCAATTGCTCAAGTCCATGGAAAGCAAGAACATCACGGGCCTGGCCTATTGGCATAACGGCATGAAGCAATTGTCGGCGACCAGGCCACTTCGTACGCCCGAAGATGCGCGCGGCCTGGTCTTTCGCGTGCAGACTTCCGCCGTACTGGAGGAGCAATTCAAGGCAGTGGGCGCCAAAGGGCAACCGATGATTTTTTCGGTGGTGTATCAGGGCTTGCGTACGGGCCTGGTCAACGGCACGGAAAACACCTATTCGAATTTCTACAACCAGAAACTCCATGAGGTGCAGAAATACGTTACCGAATCCAACCACGGCATACTCGATTACATGCTGATTACCACGTCGGACTTCTGGAACGGCCTGCCGCCGGATATCCGCGCGGAACTGCAGAAGATCGTGGTCGAATCCACTGCCCATGCCAACAAGGAAGCGGAGCGATTCAACCAGCTGGACAAACAGCACGTCCTGGACGCCAAGACCACCGAGATCATTACCCTCACGCCGCAAGAGCGCAACGCCTGGCGCGACAAGATGAAACCGGTGTGGGCGAAGTTTGAAAAGGACATCGGCCCGGACCTGATCCAGGCTGCCGAAGCGTCCAACCCGGCGCAGTAATACGCGGCACTTGATGTCACAATGCCCCGGCAAGCTATTTTCTGCCTAGACTTGCAACTGTCCCACCGTGCGTTTTGTTGAATGAGCCCGCACGGGCAAAACTAAAAATAAAAGGAAACCCCAATGTTCAAACCTATGTGGAAAGCACTCGTCTGCACGCTGGCCCTCAGCGCGCTGGGCTCGGCCATGGCAGCCGATCCGGTGGTCATCAAGTTCTCGCACGTGGTGGCCGAACAAACCCCTAAAGGCCAAGGTGCGTTGCTGTTCAAGAAGTTGGTGGAAGAACGCTTGCCGGGCAAAGTCAAAGTCGAGGTGTACCCCAACTCCTCGCTGTTCGGCGACGGCAAGGAAATGGAAGCCCTGCTGTTGGGCGACGTGCAGATGATCGCGCCGTCCCTGGCCAAGTTCGAGCAATACACCAAGACGGTGCAGTTGTTTGACCTGCCCTTCCTGTTCGACGACATCTCCGCCGTGGACCGTTTCCAGTTGAGCCCAGAAGGTCAGAAACTGCTCAAGTCCATGGAAAGCAAGAACATCACCGGCCTGGCCTATTGGCACAACGGCATGAAGCAAATGTCCGCCAACAAACCGCTACGCGAACCCAAGGATGCCCGTGGCTTGAAGTTCCGCGTACAGGCGTCTGCGGTGCTCGAGGAACAGTTCAAGGCCGTCAACGCCAACCCGCGCAAGATGAGTTTCGCCGAGGTGTACCAAGGCCTGCAGACCGGTGTGGTGAACGGTGCGGAGAACCCCTACTCGAACATCTACAGCCAGAAGATGCATGAAGTGCAGAAGTACATCACCGAATCCAACCACGGTGTACTCGACTACATGCTGATCACCAACACCAAGTTCTGGAACGGCCTGCAGCCGGACGTGCGTAGCGAACTGGACAAGATCCTGGTTGAAGTGACCGCGCACGTGAACAAAGAAGCCGCGCAACTTAACCAGAACGACAAGCAGCGCATTGTCGACGCCAAGACCACCGAAATCATCACCCTCACGCCTGAAGAGCGCAACGAATGGCGCGACAAGATGAAGCCGGTATGGAAGAAGTTCGAAGGTGACATCGGTGCCGACCTGATCAAAGCCGCCGAAGCCTCCAACAAGGCACAGTAATGGGTTGGCCGGCGCTGCTGTCGAGGCAGCGCCGGCCTGTCGTCCTCCCTGCAGGAGATGCCATCCATGAACGCCCTTCGGCGCACTTGGGAACATTTCGAGGAAGCTTTCATTGCCTTCCTTTTGGCCGCCATGACGTTGGTCACCTTCGTCTACGTGGTCCTCAACAACCTTTATGCCGTGTTCTATAGCCTTGGCGACAACTGGCCGGCCGCCAGCGAGTCGATGTTCGCCATTGGCGACGGCATCATGGGCATGGCCCAGGCGATGACCTGGAGCAGCTCGCTGACCAAGGCGCTATTTGGCTGGCTGATTTTCTTCGGTCTTTCCTACGGCGTGCGCACCGCAGGACACATCGGTGTCGACGCGCTGGTGAAACTGGCGAGCAAACCAGTGCAACGCTACATCGGCGTGATCGCCTGCCTGTGCTGCCTGGGTTATGCCGGGTTGCTGGCAGTGGCGAGTTTCGAGTGGATCAACACGTTGATGATTGCTGAGATCGGCGCCGAAGACCTCGGCCATTTCGGCATCATGCAATGGCATGTCGGGCTGATCGTGCCCGTAGGATTCGCCCTGGTGTTTATCCGTTTCGCGGAGATTCTCGTACGCATTTTGATGAATCGTCAGACGGGCCTGGGCCTGGCGGATGAAGCAGCGGAAGCGATCAAACTGACCGAGATCGAGGAAGACAAGCCATGACCATTGCCTTCCTGTTCATTGCGCTGTTCGTGCTCATGTTCATCGGCGTGCCGATTGCGATTTCCCTGGGCCTAGCCGGATCGCTGACGATCATTTTCTTCAGCCCCGACTCGGTGCGTTCCCTGGCGATCAAGCTGTTCGAAACCAGCGAGCACTACACTTTGCTGGCGATTCCGTTCTTCCTGCTGGCCGGTGCGTTCATGACCACCGGTGGCGTGGCACGACGGTTGATCGATTTTGCCAACGCCTGTGTCGGCCACATCCGTGGCGGCCTGGCGATTGCGGCAGTGTTGGCGTGCATGTTGTTTGCCGCGCTGTCCGGTTCCAGCCCCGCAACGGTGGCGGCGGTGGGCTCCATCGCGATTGCCGGCATGGTGCGTTCGGGTTATCCACAAGCGTTTGGCGCCGGCATCGTCTGCAACGCCGGCACTTTGGGCATCCTGATTCCGCCGTCGATCGTGATGGTGGTGTACGCGGCCGCGACCGAAACCTCCGTAGGCAAGTTGTTCATGGCCGGTGTGGTGCCGGGCTTGTTGCTGGGTGTCTTCTTGATGGTGGCGATCTACATCGTCGCGGTGAAGAAAAACCTGCCAGCCTTGCCCAGGGCAACCTTGCGCGAATGGCTGACGGCGGCACGCAAGGCGGTCTGGGGCCTGCTGCTGATGGTCATCATCCTCGGCGGGATCTATTCGGGGATGTTCACACCCACCGAGGCTGCGGCGGTCGCAGCGGTGTATTCGGCGTTTATCGCACTGTTCGTCTACAAGGACCTGACGTTCCGCGAGACGCCGAAGGTGCTGCTGGAGTCGGCCAAGTTGAGCATCATGCTGATGTTCATCATTGCCAACGCCATGCTCTTCGCCCATGTGCTGACCACTGAGCAACTGCCGCAACAGATCACCGCGTGGGTGATCGAGGCCGGGTTGACGCCAGTGACCTTCCTGCTGGTGGTGAACATCGTGCTGCTGATTGCCGGTGCGTTCATGGAGCCGTCGGCGATCATCCTGATCCTGGCGCCGATCCTGTTCCCGATCGCCATGAAACTGGGCATCGATCCGATTCACCTGGGCATCATCATGGTGGTGAACCTGGAAATCGGCTTGATCACGCCGCCGGTGGGCTTGAACCTGTTTGTCACCTCGGCGGTGACCGGCATGTCGCTGACGGCCACCATCCGCGCAGCCATGCCGTGGCTGATGATCTTGCTGGCGTTCCTGGTGTTGATTACCTATGTGCCGTGGATTTCGCTGGTTCTGCCGAACTGGTTGGGAATGAGCTGATCCTGTGGCGAGGGAGCTTGCTCCCTCGCCACAGAGACGCAGCCGCCACAGCCCTTGGGCGCATTGCGTTATGATCCCTGCTTCCTTCTGAAGCAGAGCTTTTCCTACGAATGTTGCCGTCCCCTTCCGACACACCAACCACCCTACCCTCCGTCCTCGTCGGTCCGCTGCTGCGGCGATTGGAAGCCCGGCGGCTGGTGATGTGGCTGGTGGGTTCACGACCCTTGACGTTGACTTTGCGCCTCGACGAAGCAGGCGATCTCGAGCTCGACGCCACGCGCTGCACGGTGGTGCCCGTGGGGCGGCAGGCATTCTTGCACTTGATCGACGTGCATCTCGATACTGCCCTGGCGCTGGATGTGACGATTGACTACGACCTGCTGGTAGACGGCACGCCCATCGCCGAATGGGCGCCGCACCTGCTGTACGGCGGTGCGAAGTGCCCTAATTTCATGCTGCATTCGCGCATCGGGCAACTGGTCCATGGCTCCTGCCGCAAACCCCACTACACGGCCAACGACGGTTTGCTCTGTGTCGACCGACTGTTGGCGCAATCTCCCGAGCAACGGCCGGCGTTGTTGATGATGAGCGGCGACCAGGTGTATGCCGACGATGTCGCCGGGCCGATGTTGCGGGCGATCCATGCCTTGATCGAGCGCCTGGGGTTGTTCGAAGAATGCCTCGAAGGTGCGGTGGTTGAAGACAGCGCCAAGCTTTACCAACACCCCGCCAGTTATTACCACCGTGCAGACTTGCTGCCAGCGCTCGAAAGCAACGAAACCCTGCGTGAGCGTTTCTTCGGCGGGGCACGCAAGCCGATCTTCACCAGCAGCAGCGCAGATAATCACCTGGTGACCTTCGCCGAAGTCATGGCGATGTATCTGCTGGTGTGGTCGCCCGTGCCGTGGACGTTGATCGACCCGCAACCACCCGAATTGACCGCCGAACGACGTCAACGCTATGACGTGGAGCAACAACGCATCGAGGCTTTCAGGGCCGGACTTGGCGGCGTGGCCCGGGTGTTCGCGCACCTGTCCTGCTTGATGATCTTCGATGACCACGACATCACCGACGACTGGAATTTATCCGCACAATGGGAGGAAACGGCCTACGGGCATCCGTTCTCCAAGCGCATCATCGGCAACGCGCTGATCGCCTATATGCTCTGCCAGGGCTGGGGCAATAACCCGGACGTGTTTGGCGAGGTGATCCAGCAAACCGTGGCGTTATGCGGCACCGCCAAAGACCGCTACCTCGACAGCGCGCCGCAGGACACGCTGATCGACACGCTGCTCGGTTTCCAGCAATGGCACTACGTGCTGCCGAGCACGCCGGCGCTGGTGGTGCTCGACACCCGTACGCGCCGCTGGCGCAGCGAAAACAACCTCAAGCAGCCGTCGGGCCTGCTGGACTGGGAAGCGCTGAGCGAGCTGCAACAAGAACTGCTGGACCATCCCTCGGCGATCATCGTGTCACCGGCGCCGATCTTCGGCGTGAAACTGATCGAGACCGTGCAGCGGGTGTTCAGTTGGTGCGGTTATCCACTGTTGGTGGACGCGGAAAACTGGATGGCCCATCGCGGCGCGGCCCAGGTGATCCTGAATATTTTCCGACATTCACGTACGCCCGGCAGCTATGTGGTGCTCTCGGGTGACGTGCATTATTCCTTCGTCTATGAGGTATTGATCCCACATCGCAAGGGCGGTCCGCGCATTTGGCAGATCACCAGCAGCGGCATCAAGAATGAGTTTCCTCCGGCGCTGCTGGAGTGGTTCGATCGACTGAACCGCTGGCTCTATTCCCCCCGATCCCCCTTGAACTGGTTCACCAAGCGCCGCAGCATGCGCATCATTCCCCACGTCCCGGAACACGCCGAGGCCGGGGAACGCTTGTGGAATTCGGCGGGTATCGGCCAGGTGTTTTTCAATGAGCAGGGGCAACCGGCGGACATCTACCAGCACAACGCCAACGGCCATCCGCCGACACGCATGCTGGCGCCGAAATCGCCCCCAGGCTGATCACTTGCTGGCCGAGGCCATCAGCACGCCGAAGGAAAAGAACGTCAGGCCGGACAACTTGCCGACAACGCGCGTGCCTTGGCGCGTGGATAGCCAGCCCCTGGCACGGCTCGCCATCAGCGCATAGCCACTGTGTATGCCGATGACGAGCAGGCCGTAGGACGCCACCAGCAGGAGAAACTGCGTGTAATAGTTACCTGCCGGCTCGATGAACTGCGGGAACACCGCCAGGAAAAAGAACCCGGCCTTGGGGTTGAGCAACTGGATCGACAACGCCTCGACAAATCGCCGCCAAGGACGTGAAGGCGTGTCGTTGAGGGTCGGAATGAAGGTCTTGGTGTTCCACATCTTCACGCCCAGATACAGCAAGTAAGCCGCGCCGATGTATTTCAACACGGTGAAGGCCGTCGCCGACGTCGCCAGGATCAAGCCCACACTGCTGGCCGAGATGCCCGCCACCAGGAAACCGCCCAGGGCGATGCCGAGGATACCGGGCAAGGCGCCGCTCCAGCCATGACGCACCGAGTTGGACAGGGTCAGGACCACGCCCGGGCCAGGGCTGAGGATGGTCAGGGTTGCGAGCAGCAGGAACAATCCATAGCTGGCCATAGTGGCTCCGTTGGCGATTTATGTTTGCAGGCGACAGACACTGTAGACGGATTTCATATTGGTGCAGGAAAAATCTGTGGGAGCGAGCTTGCTCGCGATGACGGAGTGTCAGGTGATGAAGATGCTGAATGTTGGGCCGTCATCGCGAGCAAGCTCGCTCCCACATGGGGATTGGGTGAGGGTCAGAACGCCAGCTGCAGGCTTTGCTGGCCTTCGAGGCTGAGCAAAAACTGCTTGGCGGCGAGGCCGCCCGCGAAACCGGTGAGGCTGCCGGACGTGCCGATGACGCGATGGCAGGGGGCGATGATGGAGATCGGGTTGCGTCCGTTGGCCGCCCCGACGGCGCGGGTCGCGGTCGGCTGGCCGATCTGGATGGCCATGTCGCGGTAGCTGCGGGTCTCGCCGAATGGGATCGTCAGCAAAGCCTGCCAGACCCGCACCTGGAAATCAGTGCCGGCGAAGTCCAGCTCCAATTCGAAACGGCGGCGCTGGCCGGCGAAGTATTCCAGCAGCTGACGCTCGGTCTCCTTGAGCGTCGGGTGATCGTCGTCTGGCTCCAGCGGCCCGAGGCGCACACGATTGAGCCGTTCGTTTTCCCACAGGATCGCCGCCAGCTTCGTGCCTCGGGCAACAAGGATCAGCTCGCCGACGGGGGACGGGATGGTTTTGTACAACGGCAACATCGAATGGATTCCTCGACTCACGCGTAATGGCTCTTGTGGCGAGGGAGCTTGCTCCCTCGCCACAGTTTTGTCACAGCAACCTCATCCCAACAACCCCAACGCCTTAGCCCGCGCCACGGCCTGGGTGCGGCGTTCTACGCCGAGTTTACTGTTGATATGGCTGGCGTGGGTTTTCACCGTGTGCAGCGAAATGAACAATTGCTCGCTGATCTCCTGGTTGGAACAGCCCTGGGCGATCAGTTGCAACACCGCGCGTTCGCGGCTACTGAGGGTCTCGACCGGCGTCATGGATTCGGTAGCTGGCGTCGCCGCCGATGGCAAGGATTCGAGCAGTTGTTGGCGCAAGTCGCTGGGCGGTGCCTGCAACAGTTGCTCGCGCAGCCACTCAGGATGTTCTTTCAACAACCACTCGAAAGGTTGCAGCACCCCGCCGATGGCGGCCTCGAAGGCTTGGGCCAGAGCGCTTCGTGCTTGCGGCTCACGCTCCACAGCGAGCAGCAACGCGACCTTCTGATTGAGCACCATGACGCTGAGCATTTGCCGGCCGGTTTGCTGCGCGTGCTCCAGCAACGCATCGAGGCGCCCTTCGGCCTGCATCGGTTGCCCGCGGATGGATTCCAGCAAGGCCTGTTGCAGTTCAACGTGCAGTGGCAGTTGCGGATGGAATTCCGGAGGCGCGGCAGCCCGTTCGCCAGTGTAGGTCTGTCCCAGTCGCGCCAACCAGGCTTCGGCCAGCTCGGTGCGGCCCTGGGCAAGCCAGAGCTCGCATTTGACCAGGGTGATCATCGCCAGGTAATACACCGGCGGAACGTCCCAGATATGCATCAGGCGCTCCGCCTCGGCCAGTTCGGCAAAGGCCCGGGCGAACTCGCCGTTGTAGCCTTCGACGCGTGCAATCACGCAATGGCCGATCAACACGCTGATGTCACGGCAGGCCCTGGCTTCGGTCAGGCCGGCTTGCAACCGTGCCAATCCAGCCGGGGACTGCATGCGCAGGGTCAGCAGAAATCCCTCATACAGGACCAAACGCGCTCGCACCGCGTACAACCGTTGTGGCGATAAACCCTGCAGACGTTGCAGCCCTTGTCTCACTTCTTCGAGCGCCCGCAGGATTTCTCCCCGGGCTTGCAGTACCCGGGCCCGATCGTAATGGGCGAGGGCCTCGAAGAGCGGATTGCCGACCCGTTGCGCCAGCTCCAGGGAATCCCGGTTCAAGGCACGAGCCCGCCACAGGTCGCCATCGGCAATCGCTAGGTTCGACAGCGTGGACAAGCACATCAGGCGTTGGCCATAGCGTTTTTGCGGCAGGCTTTCCAGGGCTTCGGTGCAATAGCGCAACGTAGCCGCGCGGTCGCCACGCCCTCGGGCAACAATGCCGCTCAGGGCTAGCCATTGCGCGAGCATGGACTTTTGCGCAGTGGCCGATGGGGCTGGCAGGAAGCGGCTCAAGTGTGCGGCCAACTCCTCGGCGGCATCCAGTTGGCAGGCCAGGCCCAGCGCCCAACTGTAGAGCACGATCAACCTCGGGGTGCTGATGAGGAGGCTGTCGGGCAAGTCCATTTTCCAGCGCAGCAACATGCCGACGTTCTGCTCGGCCAGCAGTTGCTCTTCCGACAGGTTCTGCACGAGGTTCGCCGCCACATCCAGGTGCCCCGCCCGCAGCGCCTGCTCCACGGCTTCGTCGATCAAGCCCTGGGCGTTGAACCAACGGCAAGCCCGAAGGTGCAGGGTCGCGGCCGGCACCATGGCCGGCGCACTGGGACGGCTGCGCAACAGGTCGGAAAACAGGTGATGAAAACGGTACCAGTGGCCATGTTCGTCCAACGGCACCAGGAACACTTGGTGCGCGGCCAGGTATTGAAGAATTTCCTGACTGTCATGGGCATCGCGCACCGCATCGCACAGCTCGCTGCAGAAGCGCTCTTGCGGGGCGATGTCATAGAGAAACGCCTGCACCTCGGCGGGCAGGCAATCAATGACTTCCTCCAGCAGGTAATCGCGGATCAGCCCTTCCCCACCGTGCAGGGCCTGGGGCAGCCGTCCGTCATTGCCGGCCTCGGAAGCCGCGAGCAACCAGAAACGCAGCCCGGCCACCCAACCTTCACTGCGCTGGATGAGGCTTTCCAGCGCCTCCCCGCGCAGTGAACTGCTGTGACGCTGGAGCAAGGTCAGCGCTTCGTCATGAGTCAGGCGCAGGTCTTGTTCGTTGAGTTCGAGCAATTGCCGCGACAGGCGTAGCCGTGCCAGGTGCCAGTCCGGTCGCTGGCGGCTGGTGACCAGTACCAGCAGCCCGTCGGGCAGGTGATTGAGAAAAAACTGCAGGCAGCGATCCAGCACCGGGCTCTGGGCGAGATGGTAGTCATCGAGCACCAGCAACAAGGGAGTGCGAGGGGACAGATGCGCCGACAGCTCATCGAGCAGACCGTCGAGCCATTCTTCGAACGCGAAGGGCTGATGGCGCTGGCGCATTTTCAGCAGGCCCAGTGCCCGGCCACCCAGTTGCGGGAAAAACGCCTGGAGCCCTTCGAGCAGCCGCTCCAGGAAACGCCCCGGGTCGTTGTCCCTGGCACTGAGCCCCAACCAGAGGCTATGCCAGTGGGCCGGCAGGCCCTGGCAGAACTCCACCGCCAGCGAGCTTTTGCCAAACCCCGCCGGCGCACTCACCAACAGCAACCGGCCACCAAGCCCGGCACCCAGGCGCTCGCACAACCGCGGCCGCACGACATGGCCGTCGGGCAAGGGTGGGCGGTAGAAGCGCCCTTCCTGTACCGCAATGGCTGCGCGGGAAGAATCCGGAAGTGAAGACAAATCAGTCATGGCCGGCTCTTGTTGGAATGCGGGTGGCGGCGTTGCAGATGTCCGCAGACTAGCCGTAAACGGAGAGGTATTGAAGGGAGTGCTACAAATGGCTACAAAAAGGCTACAAACCAAATGCCTTGGAGTGCTGCTTTTGTGTCGGTCAAAAAAAACGCCCCGAACCAGTCGGGGCGTTTTTTCGAGGATGCGGCCTCGGGTGGAGCGATTTAGCGAACGCCTTCCTGGCGCAGTGCCGCCGGGGTGAAGTCGCTGGTGGACGCGGTGAAGCCGAAGTCGTAGGCCGATTTCTCTTCGTTCTTCATGCCCAGTGCCAGGTAGCGACCGGACTGCAGGTCATAGATGACCTCCATGGCGTACCACGGCACTTGCTTGTCGTAGTAGTTCTCGGCATGGGCTTCGGCCACGCGCCACAGCTGGCCACGACCATCGTAGTGATCGATGACCGCGGCTTGCCAGGTGTCTTCGTCGATGTAGAAGTCACGCTTGGCGTAGATGTGGCGCTGGCCTTCCTTCAACGTCGCGGTCACGTGCCAGACACGACGCAGCTCATAGCGCGCCAGGTCCTGGTTGATGTGGCCGGCCTTGAGGATGTCGGCGTACTTGAGCTGCGGCGAATCGATCTTGTGGCTGTTGGAGGCGATGTACAGCTCTTTCTTGCCTTCCAGCTTCCAGTCGTAACGGTCCGGCGCGCCGTTGTACATATCCAGGTTATCGGAGGTGCGCAGGCCGTCGGCGGCGGTACCCGGGCCGTCGTAGGCGACTTGCGGGGCCTGGCGCACGCGGCGTTGGCCGGCGTTGTAGATCCAGGCCTTGCGCGGCTCCTTCACCTGGTCGAGGGTTTCGTGCACCAGCAGCACGGTACCGGCCAGGCGCGCCGGCGCAGTCACTTGCTGCTTGAAGTAGAACAGCACGTTGCCCGGGTTGGCCGGATCGAAGCCCTTGATCTTGTCGCGGAACACGAACTGATCCTGGAAGTACACGAGGTTGTACGAACCGTTGGGCTGCGGCGTGGCCTGGGTGACCAGACGTGTCACGCTGCCGCCGCGATAGCGGGTGATGTGGTTCCAGATCACTTCGAGCCCGCTCTGGGGAATCGGGAACGGCACCGCCGTCTCGAAATTCTCCAGGCCGTTGCCAGCGCCCACCAGCTTGGTGTTCACGGCGTTTTTCTTGATGGAGGCCAACACGTCATCCGGCACGGTGGCGCCGCGATGGGTCGGGTAGACCGGCATCTTGAAGGTTTCCGGGTAGCGCTTGAACATCGCGTACTGGCCCGGGGCGAGCTTGTCCTTGTACTGCTCGACGTTCTGCGCGGTGATGGTGAAGACCGGTTTTTCACTGGCGTATGGGTCGGAGAGGAAGCCCTTGCCGTCCACGCTGCCGGCGTTCTTGGCCATGGGTTTCCAGGCTGTAATCGAACCATCGGCGTTGCCGGCCATCTCGGCGCCCATCGGCGTCAGGCTCTTGCCCAGCTTATCGGCCTCGGCGGCAGGCACGGCGGCCATGACGCTGGCCGCCAACAGGGATAATCCCAGCGCACCGACTTGCAACAGATTCTTTGTTATTTTCATAGTGTGTCGTCCTGAAATACGGTGCTTAGAAGTTCACGCCGACGCTGAGCGCCACGAAGTCGCGATCGTCCAC
>Ga0307408_100001438_pt1 | contig 17722 bp, 16 predicted proteins | sample 322Cmetagenome_FD_202116 | JGI IMG/M metagenome (GOLD analysis project Ga0307408, IMG submission 202116) | Maize rhizosphere microbial communities from greenhouse at UC Davis, California, United States - 322HYB-C-3 | ecosystem: Host-associated > Plants > Roots > Rhizosphere > Soil | place...
TTAGGATAAGACGTGTACGGGCTGGTTGAAATATTTGGTGTTCCCACAGATACCCATGAGGTGCCATCATATTTCTTTAAACTCACTTTTCCATAATAAGAATCGGCATAAATAATGTATGGAGTACCGTCTGAAGCAATTTTTATCTTAGGGTTGGAACTGTAATAGGCATCAGATATTGCACCCGCTGTTCCTACATCCTGCCAGATTCCTCCTGAATATTTTTTGACTGCAAGCGTAGAACTTCCACTGTTGAAAATTACATAGGGAACTCCCTGAGGGTCTATATCCATCTCAACTGCACCTCCGTAAACGCTCGTCGAAATGGTTCCAACAGAAAGCCAGGATCCTCCAACAAATCTTTTTACCGTAGGCGTGCTACTACTGCAATAGGCTATGTATGGTGTCCCGGTCGAGTTTATAGACAATTCGACATTAGAAGAATTGTAACTATAATTATATATCGTACCGCCAACTATAGACCAGCTTCCGTTGCTGAATTTTTTAACGTTGATATAGCCATTGTATGAATCAAAATAGCTTATATAAGGTGTTCCGTCAGAGCTAATTGCTAGATTGTTATAATAGCTGGATGTTGTTCCTAATGATATACTGGTTGCCTTCAGTTCTGAATAGCTGCTTGAGTTGCTGTATTTGAAAAGATATGGCTTGGATGAGGCAACAAACGTCACCACTGGATAGTTGTCGGAAGCTAAAGCTGATTCAGTATAGCTAACTCCTGAATACGAAATGCTGTAGTACGAAGTCCAGGAAGTGCCTGACCCCGAATATTTATAAGTATAAACGGAGTAAGAAGAAGATGGGTAAGTCAAGAACGGATTACCATCAGTACCTACGGCAAGGCTCGTCCCTTGCGCAGATGTAAATGATGCACTGGTAGTGATAGTTGACCAAACCGCCGCTGAATATTTTTTCACAGTTACATAGCTGTTCGCGTCTACGTATGAAACATAAGGCACTCCGCTTGCAGATACTGCAATGTCCAGAAAGTCTGCATAACTTGGTGATACAAGGCCGCTGGCACCAACGTTTGACCAGGATGATCCATCATACTTTTTAGCAACACCTTTAAAATCTTGATTTTCGTCCTGATATACTACGTATAATGTTCCATCTGCTCCAATTGTTAGGCTGATTGAATTTGCCACACCTGATGAAAAGCCTGCTGTGCCTACATCTTGCCAGCTGGAGTTGCTATATTTTTTAACGGTTACTTTTCCGCCATTTGATGCATCCTGATAAGCTACATATGGTGTACCATCTACCGGAGATGTTGCAATGTTTACATAGCCCGCAGTGGAGGATGAGAAGCCCGCAGTTCCTACATCTACCCATGAGCTTCCACTGAATTTTTTTACAGTGGCTTTATTGGAGTTCGCAACATCCATATAGGCAACATATGGAGTTCCATTTTTATCAACAGCAATATCTGTGTAGTAAGCTGCTCCTGATGAAAAGCCTGCCGAACCAACCGTGGTGTAAGACGAGTTGCTGTATTTTTTAACGGTGATTTTGTTGGAGTTGAGAGCATCCCTATAACTCATATAAACTGTTCCGTCTGTATGAGTGGCAACGTTGGTATACTCTCCTGAAGGATTTGCTTCAGCCTCTTCTGGTCCCATGGACTTCCACGACTGTGAATAAGATTTAAAGGATACACACAACATTACTAGCGTGGTTGTGAGTAGCCTAAGGTTTTTAATGTAAACTTTGTTCATAAAAAAATTGAATTAGGTTGAATTTTTAAATTATAATGAGAACGATTGTTGCATAGTGTTCAAGAAATCATAAGTTAGCCCTAACTACAAGGACAATTCTGTCATTCTAGATTAATTGTGATATCAAATGCTTCAGAAAATTAAACTTAGATATAGTTCACTGAAAATCTTGTGATAACGCCGCAAAGATAAAAAAATGCCGGTTAAGAGAGATTTTTATTAATAAAAAACTTTTTTGGATTTGAAAAGGTGAAAATGTAACCTTTAACGGAGAAAAAGGGATGCTTTATCACTTATGGATTGTGACAGATAACTGATTTCACAACCTTTCATTTAAGCATCAATAACATTATTTTTGCAATTCATTCAAGACTCGTAAATAAAACAATATGTATCCAGAATATTTAGTTGCCCCAATGCGGGAAGAATTAACAAACGTTGGTTTTCAGGAGTTAAAAACTGCTGAGGATGTAGAATCAGCAATTAATACACAAGGAACTGTGTTTGTGGTTGTAAATTCAGTTTGTGGTTGTGCAGCTGCGAATGCTCGTCCTGCAGCAAGAGCTGCAGTGCAAAATGACAAACATCCAGATAAATTTGTAACGGTATTTGCTGGTATGGAAAAGGATGCAGTTAATGCAGCAAGGAACTTTATGCTTCCTTATCCTCCATCTTCTCCTTCAATGGCCTTATTCAAAGATGGTAAATTAGTTCACATGATCGAGCGTCATCAGATTGAAGGCCGTCCGGCGCAAATGATTGCGGATAATTTGATCGGAGCTTTCGAGCAATATTGTTAATAACGATTACACTGATTTGTATATGATTGCACCGATTTTAACAACTGATCGGTGTAATCATTTATGATCGGTGAAATCAAATCAATTATATATCTGCCAGTAGCAATTTCTCCAGATCCTCTGCATTCAAATTCATCTTAACCCTGCCTTGTTTTGCATAGCTGATTGTTCCGGTTTCTTCGGATACTACAACTGCCACAGCATCGCTCATTTCCGAAATGCCTATTCCCGCCCGATGGCGTAAACCAAAATGTGGTGGAAGTTTTTCATTGTCGGTAAGGGGGAGGATACAGCTGGCACATCTTATTTTTCCGTCGGAAATCACTACTGCTCCATCATGTAATGGACTGTTTTTCTGAAAGATGCTCTCCAATAAGCGTTTGGATATAATCGCGTCCATTTGTTCGCCGCTGTTTTGGTAATACTGCTCGTCGAAGTATTTGGCAAATACAATTAAAGCACCAGTACGGGTTGCCTGCATATATTTACATGCATCAATAATAGGTTTTAAAGAAATAACACTCTCTTTATCTGTTTCAGTTTTGCTTGCAAAGAAGCGTTTCCAAACCCGGTTACGGTGAATAAATGCATTTTTGCCAATCAGCAATAAAAACCTTCGAATCTCCTGCTGAAATACCACCACAACAGCGATGACTCCTACGCCAACAAAGCCTCCAAGGAAGTGACTGAGAAGTTGCATTTTTAATTGCAGCGTAATTAAATACACCAGATAGATGATTATCAGTCCCAAAAGAATATTTAATGCAATAGTACCCCTGATGAGGTTGTAGATATAGTACATAATGAAAGCCACTACAACAATATCTATAATGTCCAGAATGTCCAGGCGCAGGAAACTAAAGTCAAAACCGTCCATAGGTTGAAAAATAGGGTTTTTTGTTGAATTTTAATTGTTGTGTTGGCAATACTTATTGAGGCAAATTGCTGCTGCCTATTGTCCGGATTAATTGCACTGTTTCTAATGCCGCCTTCACATCATGCACCCTTAAAATATCTGCACCTTTTGTTAAAGCTATCGTATTTAATACGGATGTTCCATTTAAGGCGTCTTCACTCTTTATTCCTAAGGTTTTCCAGATCATGGATTTTCTTGAAAGACCGGCTAAAACAGGTATGCCCAGCAAAGAAAACCGCTCGAAATTATTAAGGAGGTAGAAGTTTTGTTCAATAGTTTTAGCGAATCCGAATCCAGGATCAATAATAACATCTTTAACTCCCAATTCTTTTAATCTCTGCATTTTGGATGAGAAGTAAAGCAAAATCTCACCAAAAATGTGGTCATAATCAGTCAGCTCTTTCATGTTCTGAGGAGTTCCTTTCATGTGCATCAAAATATATGGAACCTTTAATTCGGCTACGGTACTAAACATTGCGGCATCGAGTTCGCCTCCGGAAATATCGTTGATGATATGGGCTCCTTCGCCAATCGCTGCTCTGGCTACTTCCGCCCTGAAGGTATCTGCCGAAAGAATAGCTTGTGGAAACTCTTTCAAAATTGCCTTGATTGCTGGTGTCAATCTTTCGCGTTCTTCGGTAACCGATATATCAGTAGCGCCGGGTCGCGAAGAATATGCTCCAATGTCAATAAAGTCGGCACCTTCGGCCAGCATGGTTTCCGTTCGTTTTAATATACCTTCAACAGTGGTGGTACGGCTGCCGGGGAAAAATGAGTCCGGGGTAATGTTTAATATTCCCATTATTTTAGGAGTGGAAAGGTCCATCAGCATTCCCCTACAGTTAATGGTTTTCTTTGATTGAATTATTGTATTTTTATCGGCCATAAAGCATACAAAGTACAAGTTTATTCATTGCTTAATCAAATATTTAAACGTTTTGGCACATAATACATCAGAGGAATACGACGCGGTTATTAATTCATGTAAAGACCTTTTTATCAGAAAAACAAAGGATTATGGAACAGCCTGGCGCATCCTTCGTCCTAGTTCAATTACCGATCAGATCTTTATAAAAGCACAACGTATCCGCACGCTCGAAGAGAAAAAGGTATCGAAGGTGGGAGAGGGCATTGCACCAGAATATGTGGGGATTATTAATTATTGTATTATAGCCATGATTCAGCTTGAGTTGGATGAAAATGCTGAATTGGATTTGCCTGCAAATGAAGTGGAAAAACTGTATGACGAAAAGGTAAAGGAGACCCGGGATTTGATGTTTGCCAAAAATCATGATTACGGTGAGGCTTGGAGAGATATGCGCATTAGTTCTCTGACGGATCTTATCCTGATGAAAATCTTCCGCGTAAAGCAAATTGAAGACAATCAGGGGGCAACATTAGTATCGGAAGGCGTTAAAGCAAACTATCAGGATATGTTGAATTATTCGGTGTTCGCTTTGATAAAGACCCCTGAAGCTTTGTAATCACTCCCAATATTTAGTATCTACATTATGGATTTCGAAACGATAAGTTCTTATAAAACTCCAGGGAGGCGTAATTCAATTCTCCTAATCATTAGTTGGTTGGTTGGTGCTCTCTTTATCTTCTCCGGTCTGATCAAAATGAATGATCCACTCGGATTCAGTTATAAGTTGGAAGAATTTTTCGAAGTATTTCATATAACTTTTCTTAGTCCGCTAGCGGTTTCAATTGCCGTTGTTCTTTGTGCAGCCGAAATTATTTTAGGGGCGGCCCTTATCCTTGGCATCAAAGGAGCAAAGGTTGCTGCGGGCTTATTAATCACCATTATATTTTTTAGTTTCTTAACGTTTTATGCAGCCTATTTTGATGTTGTAAAAACCTGCGGATGTTTCGGTGATGCAATAAAGCTCAGTCCATGGCAATCTTTCGGAAAAGATGTGGTCTTGCTTATTCTAATCCTTTACATATTCTATAAGAGAAAGGAAATTCGTCCGCTGATAATTTCTGAAAAGGCGCAAAGCCGAGCATTGTGGATTATTACCGTACTTGCATTTGGCTTTGGTTTTTACACCTATAATTATCTTCCTGTAAAAGATTTTCTTCCATATAATATAGGCGCTAATATTCCAGAGAATATGAAGATTCCGGAAGGGGCGCCTGTGGATGAATACAAGATTATGTACAATCTTGTAAACAAGAAAACAGGTGAAGCCAAGCAGATGACGGATAAGGAATATATGAAAACCGAGATCTGGAAGGATAGTAACTGGGAGATAAAAGGTGAGCCTGAACGCGAATTGATTAAAAAGGGCTTTGAGCCTAAAATAAAGGATTTGAAAATTTCCGACAGTCAGGGAACGGATTATACGACCGAGCTTATTGAAAATCCATACTACAATTTAGTTATCGTTGCCTACAATCTGGATGCGATGAATAAACAGGCAATTGGCGATTTGAATGCCCTGGCGATGAATGCGGGCGAGAATTATAACATTCGTACGGTGTTGTTAACCGCATCATCACCCAGCACTGCCGAAGCTTTTCAGAAGAAAAACAAGCTGGCTATGGAGGTTTTTTATGCTGATGCTGTGCCTTTAAAAAGTATGGTTCGATCAAATCCGGGTATTTTATTATTAAAGGATGGAGTGGTGATTAATAAATGGCATTATCATACCCGTCCGTCTTATCAGCAGTTGGAAGAAAAATATTTCAGGAGCAAAGAATAATGCGATGCTAAAAGATCTAATACGATATACCGAATTAGCGGACAGGAGCGTAATCGACGTTTTCAATAATTCTCAGCTTGAATTGCCTTTGGCCGAATACCTGTTTAGTCATGTATTAAATGCACAACATATCTGGCTAAGTAGGATCAATCAGACGGAGCCTCTTTTTGAGCGATTCCATGTACATCCGAAGCAATCATTTGAAGGGATGTTAGCAGCAAATATTGCTAAACTGAGTAAGGTACTGGAGAATGATGATTTGGAACGTGTGGTGACTTATAAAACGTCTGCTGGCGATCCATTTGAAAATAAGCTTGGCGATATTATGTTCCACGTGGTGAATCATTCTACTTACCACCGTGCACAGATTGCATCGCAATTTAAATTGGCCGGACTAACGCCTCCGGTAACAGATTATGTATTTCTAAGAAGACAAGGAGAGTTTTGAAAATATTTTTAGTAGGATTTATGGGTTGTGGCAAAACAACCTTTGGTAAAAGGTTAGCGAATAAGCTGGCCTACAATTTTATTGATCTGGATAAAGTGATTGAGGAAAACGCCGGCATCTCTATCCCTGAGTTTTTTAAGCAATTTGGAGAAGAAGCATTTCGCCGGAAGGAAAGTGAGATCATTAAGACTACGGCCTTTCCCGAGAATTCGATTATTGCCACTGGCGGCGGTGCCCCATGCTTTTTCGATAATATGGATTGGATGAACGCGAACGGTACAACTGTCTATATTTCGCTTACGCCAAAAGCTTTAGCCAGCAGATTAGAGAGTGCCACGGAAGAGCGTCCTGTGTTGCAGGGGAAAAAAGGTGAAGAATTGGAAGCATTTATAGCCGGAAAGCTCGCAGAACGTGAACCCTTTTATAGTAAAGCGGCCATTATAGCCGAAGGGATTAATATCAGTGCTGAGAGTTTCCTGCCAAAGCTCGAAGAATATCAACGCAGATAAACGGCGTCTTCCTCCTGGTTGCTGTTAAGTAGCACATCAACATGCTCTTTTGTAACAGTAGCCAGTTCTAAACCTGTAAAATCCGGGGTTACCGGGAAAATACGGTGACTACGATTAACTAAAACTGCTGTACGAAGTTTTTTAAGTGGGATGTCCAAAAAAACGCCCAATCCGTAAGCAAGCGTACGGCCGCTGTTTAGTACATCATCCACAAGAACCACTACTTTGTTAGAGCATTCTTCGATCTGAACATCCGTCTCGGCCTGTAAGTGTGAGATAAATTTGTTTAGTTCAATTTTCATCAACACCACTTCGATACCCGAAATAGCTTCCAGTTCTTTTTTTAGACGCTGAGCCAATATATAACCGTAATCTGCAATGCCGGCAATTACAATGGATGTTTCTTCCAGATTGTCTTCCCATATCTGGTAAGCCATACGGGTTATTTTCTGCTGAATCTGCGTTTTATCAAGAATTAGAATTTTTTTATCTGGCATCCTCTAAAAATTTCCGAAAAATAGATAATTGAGTTGAATTACAAAATGATTTATTGATAAGGGAAGAATACAAAATTGGCCCCTTCCGGCACAATTACGAACAGACACATAAAGTCATCGGCACTTTTAAACTGCTTAATAAAGCGGTCTTTTTTGTCTTTATGAATAATGCCCTTTTCTATAAACTCCTCCAAATAAGAAGCATTGATCGACCAGCCCATGTTCAGGTCCTTATGATCCAAAATAGGTTCGCCAACCTTCACCTCATGCTGATGTGCAATAAAGATCGGATAAGCCGAAAAACCTTCAACCATTATTTCTGTAGCAACTTCTTTGATAGATTCGCTGTATAGTTTCAAATCCCGCTCCAGGCTTTTTAACGGACTTTCTTTTTTCGGGGTTCCGTCTTCGCCACCTTCGGCAGATTGATTGATTAGATCGTGTAATTCCATGCGTTGAGTTGTTAGCTAAATCTATAAGATTTTCAAAACCTTGTAGGTTTTAACTTATTGTGCTGTTTGCGAAAGTTCCAATAATACCACATTCTCCACATGCTGCGTATGAGGGAACATATCAACCGGACGGATCTTAGTAACCGAATATTTCTCTTTCAACAAAGCAATATCCCTTGCTTGTGTTGCCGCGTTGCAGCTTACATAAACTATCTTGGGTGATTCGATTTCCAAAATTCGTGCAACCACATCTGCATGCATTCCAGCTCGTGGCGGATCGGTGATAATCACATCAGGTTTGCCATGCTGCTCTACAAATTCTGCCGTTAATATCTCCTTCATATCTCCGGCATAAAATGTAGTATTGTTGATGTTATTGATGTTCGAGTTCACTTTTGCGTCCTCTATAGCAGTTGGTACGTATTCAATACCCACTACTTCCTTAACACCGCGAGCTACAAAGTTGGCAATTGTTCCGGCGCCTGTATACAAATCGTAAACTAGTTCGTCACCCTTAAATCCGGCGAAAGCCCGGGTAATCGCATAAAGTTCATACGCTTGAAGCGAGTTGGTCTGGTAAAATGATTTAGGCCCAATCTTAAACGTAAGCCCTTCCATCTCTTCAAAAATATGATCTCTGCCATTGTAAGCATGTATTTCCTGATCAAAAATAGTATCGTTCTTCTTTTGATTTAAGATGTATAGCAATGAAGTGATTTGAGGAAAGCGATCTTTTACAAACGACATTAGCTTTTCAACTTCTTCTTCACTGGCGTAAGCAAAGACGACAATCACCATTAGTTCTCCGGTTGTTGCCGTACGAATAATCAGATTACGGAGAGCTCCTTCATGCGCTCTTAAATCATAAAATGAAATCTTGTTTTCCAGAGCAAACTCACGAATGGCATTTCTGATTTCGTTAGACGGATTGCTCTGCAGATAACAGGTTTCTATATCAAGAATTTTATCAAAGCGCAAAGGAACGTGGAATCCCAGGGCATTCATTTCTAAATTTTCCTGATCCTGCACATCTACGTTCGTAAGCCAGCGCTTGTTTGAAAAAGTAAACTCAAGTTTATTACGATAGTAGCGGGTTTCGAACGATGGTAAAATCGGTTCGGTAATAGAAGTGTCCACCTTTGCCAGTCTTTCAAGTGCATTGGTAACACTCTTCTGTTTGTAAATAAGCTGGGCATCATAATTCATGTGTTGCCATTTACAACCACCGCAAACGCCGAAATGCGGACAAAAAGGATCGGTGCGGTGTTCCGAAGGAGTTACCAGGTTAGTTATCTTTGCTTCGGCAAAATTTTTCTTTTTGCGCAGAAGTTCCACGTCCAAAACATCGCCGGGAACGGCCTTTTCTATAAACAGAACCAACTCGTCTGCCCTACCAACGCCTTTGCCTTCTTCTGCAATATCTACTACCGTGATGTTTTGTATGTGTTTTTTCTCTGCGGGAATTCTTTTCATTTCGGCGCAAAATTAAGGATTAAATTGGTTGAATGAAGATTTAAGAGTGTTTATTGGTAGGTGTAAAATGAATAAGGAAGCCATTTGGCTCCCTTGCTCATGATGTTATTTAAAAATGTCTTTATTCAATAACCAATTTTTGAGTGGCCAAACCTTCTACAGTTACGAAGTAAATGCCCGCCGTCGGTTTAGACGCTAATTGGATCTTTAAAATATTATTTTCGATCCTCGCAAGTTTGGTTGAAATAGTTCGGCCGTAGATGTCTATAATCTGAATCCGTTTCAGCTGATTATCAGTATTACTAAGTTTAATTTCGAAGTTATTACCTTTAAGCGGGTTGGGATAGATGGTATTAACCGATGAAAAGCCAATTTTAACATGTCTTACACCCAATTCAGAGCGCTTCCCATCTTTATCTACTTGAGAGAGCCTGTAAAAGTTGTTGCCAGCAGTGGTTTCATTGTCAATAAGACTGTATCGGCTGTTGTCGCCTTTTGAGTTCACCCTGGCAATTTCAGCAAACGGTTCTTCGTTGATGCTTCGTTCCACGAGGAAGAAATTACTGTTTTCCTCTGACGCAGTAGACCATGCTAAAGTAGCACTGCCATTTGAGAAAGCTTTAGCCGTGAAATTGATAAGACTTACAGGTAAAGTTGTAAGTGTACCGTACATCTTTGAGTAGTTGCCAAAAGATGTAGAGTAGGCGGTATACAAATTTCCGGTACTATTTATTAATGCAATTGCGGGATAGCTTGCAGAAGATAAAGAAACATTTGAAAGTGAGCCGATGTCACTCCATGCGGAGTTTGAATATTTTTTGATCTTTAGCATACTCCCTGCATTGTTTATATAAGCCACGTAGGGTGAATCGTTGGAATCTAATAGCAATCGAATATGATTATATAGAAATGAGGAACATTCTGAGGGGATAGAGGCTACAGTTGACCATGAATTGTTTGAAAATTTCCTGATATATAAGGTGTTATCTACATTGCAGGCAACGTATGGAATATTGGTGCTACTAAAGGAAAGATCAAATCCATTGTTTGTTGAAGAAGACGCGACTGATACAATACTACCACCTAACGAGCTCCAGCTTGTTCCATTAAATTTGTGTAATTTGGGATCGCCGTCATATTGGCTTAAATAGATTACGTAAGGTGTCCCATCAGGTGATATACGTATTTTAGGGCGAACTGTGCTGATATAATTATAGCCAATATTTAGCCCAACAGCTTGCCATGATCCTCCTGAATATTTTTTAATACTTACCGAACTTGATCCGGCAAAATATAGTAGATATGGCTCCCCTGTAATTTGGTCAATATCTAAATCTACTCCACAGTCCGGTATGCCACTAATTGAACCAAGGGCCTGCCACGTATTTGCAACATAACGTTTTACATTGATGGTTCCCGAGGAGGTGATATATGCAATGTAGGGAGTTCCGGTGGCATTAAACGCTATTTGAGCATTATATTTTTCTGGATAGGTAGTTGAGCTTAAGCTTTGAGGGCTACCAACTGTTGTCCATGCTTCGTTCGTGTACTTTTTTACATATAGGAGTTTGGAGTTATAATCCTCATATAAAAGATAAGGAGTTCCATCTGGCGCTATTTTTAATTCATTAAAGTAAGGTTTTGAACTTGCGCCTGAAATGCTTTGATTATATAGACTGACTAAGGAAGCTCCCTCGCCTTTTAATAGAAGTGGCTGAGTTGCCTCTACTAATCCGATAACCGGCAAATTATCTGCGGATATACTTAAGTCCAGATAAGAAGAGGATGAATAATTGTTTGTAGTTAAAGTATTAATCCATGAATCATCCGTTCCTGAATATTTATAACCGTAAATAGAAGAATTATTATATTTATAAACGAGATAAGGGTAATCATCGGTAGTGAGCGCCAGGGATGGATTGGTGGCTGATGGTGCACTGTATATTGTAGTCCATAGGTTTGCTGCATATTTTCTAACAATAATGTTTCCTGAATCATCGATATAGGAGACGTATGGAATTCCGGAAGACGAAATAATAATATCAAGATTATCAGCGTATCCTACTGAAACACTGCTTGATAAATCTATCCATGCAGAACCAACATATTTTTTTGAAATCGCTTTAAAATCTAAACTCTCATCCTGGTATACAACAAATGGATTGCCATCAGGATCAATCGAAAAATTTATACTGTTTGCAACTCCTGATGAAAATCCTGCAGTGCCAACGTCGATCCAGGAGTTTCCATCATATTTTTTTACGGTTATTTTATTGCCATTGCCTCCATCCTGGTAGGCGACATAAGGGCTGCCGTCCAAAGGAGAGGTTGCAATGATGATATTAGGAGCATTGCTCTGAGAAAATCCTACAGCCCCAACTACAGACCAAGATACTCCATCATATTTCATAACCGTTGCTTTATTCGCATTTGCGCCGTCCATAAAAGCAACGTATGGGGTTCCGTATTTGTTAACTGTAATGTCTGTATAGTAAGCTGCGCCTGCTGAAAATCCCGCGGTTCCAAGAACGGAAAGTGTAGATCCTGAATATTTTTTTACTGTGATCTTATTGCTTTTGTTTGCATCACGATAGCTTAAATAAATAGCTCCATCTGTTGCTGCCGCAACATTCGTATATTCTCCTTTTGGCAATGCGCTAATTTCTTCCGGACCTATAGCGAACCATGATTGCGAGTAAACCTTGAATGTGGTAAATAGTAAAATGAAAGTTGCAAGAAGTTTAAGATTTTTGAATTTAAGGTTGATCATGAAAAGTAATTTTACTAAGCGTTTTATATGAAGGTTGTGATTGATAAAAGTATTCTAATATAATAAACTGTTTTGGAGAGGCATATATAGATAACCTGATGCAGTTTTTCAAATATCAAGTTGCAAATCGGTTGTAACGATTGTGCTGACTGTACAAATATGTCAAATTAAATCCAGTAGTCCGTCAATACATTGGCTTGAAGTTGTCTGAATTTGGGATATTATTGATATGGAGCGTCTCAGGTTGAATTGAGCAGTATGCATCATTGTAATGGGATGCCTCGGAAGAACGTCGTCTTTTGCATTTAAATTAGTAGGATTACACTTTCTCAAAAAGCTCTTCCATCTGTCTTCTAAAAAATCTATCTTTGCGCCTTCAAAATTTCACTCAATGAGCCAACCTGTTAAAATAAAAAACGCTTTAATTTCAGTCTATTACAAAGACAACCTTGAGCCTCTTATTCAAAAATTAAATGAGCTTGGAGTAACATTTTACTCTACAGGCGGAACCGAAAAGTTCATAAGAGATCTTGGATGCGATGTAGTGCCTGTTGAAGACTTAACCGGTTACCCTTCAATTTTAGGTGGTCGTGTTAAAACGCTTCACCCGAAAGTGTTTGGTGGAATTCTTTCGAGAAGAGAATTGAAAGAAGACGTTGCGCAGGCTGAACAATACGAAATTCCTGAACTGGATTTGGTAATTGTTGACCTTTATCCGTTTGAGGAAACGGTTAAAGCTGGTTTGCCCGAGCAAGACATTATTGAGAAAATTGATATCGGTGGTATTTCTTTAATCAGGGCTGCTGCTAAAAACTTTAAAGATGTAGTAATCATCGCTTCAAAAGCAGATTACACCAACTTGCTTGGTATTATTACTGAAGGAGAAGGAAGTACAACTTTAGAGCAGCGTAAAGCGTTTGCCAAAAAAGCATTCAATGTTTCTTCACATTACGATACAGCCATCTTCAACTACTTTAATCAGGAAGATGCGCTAACTGTTTTCAAACAAAGTGAGCAAAAAGCGCAGGTTCTTCGCTACGGAGAAAATCCTCATCAAAAAGGTTACTACTATGGAGATTTGGATGCGATGTTTACCAAACTAAATGGTAAAGAGCTTTCTTACAACAACCTGGTAGATGTAGACGCTGCGGTTGCTTTAATCGACGAGTTTACTGAGCCTACTTTTGCCATCTTAAAACATACAAATGCTTGTGGCGTTGCTAGTCGCCAGAATTTAACCGATGCCTGGAAAGTAGCTTTGGCTTGCGATCCGGTTTCTGCTTTTGGTGGTGTAATAATCACAAACGGAGAGGTTAATGGCGAAACTGCCAAAGAAATCAATAGCTTATTCTTTGAAGTTCTGATTGCTCCGTCTTTCAGCGAAGAAGCTTTAAAGGTTTTAACTGAGAAAAAGAACCGTATCCTTCTTCAAAGAAAAGAAGTTGAGTTGCCTAAAAAGCTTTTCAAAACGTTGCTGAACGGTGTAATTGAGCAAGATAAAGATGCTACGGTAGAAGGTCCGGATCAAATGAACCCGGTAACTGAGTTAAAGCCAACAGCACAGCAATTAGAAGATCTTTACTTCGCAAATAAAATCGTTAAGCATACAAAATCAAACACGATCGTTTTGGCTAAAGATGGTCAGTTGATTTCGAGCGGTGTTGGTCAAACTTCCCGTGTTGATGCTTTGCGCCAGGCATTAGAAAAAGCTAAATCATTCGGTTTTGATGTTGCAGGTTGTGCAATGGCTTCCGATGCTTTCTTCCCATTCCCGGATTGTGTTGAAATTGCTGCCGATGCCGGAATTACATCAGTTTTACAGCCAGGTGGATCTATTAAAGATCAGCTTTCGGTAGATAAAGCGAACGAAAAAGGAATCACGATGGTGACAACAGGTGTTCGTCACTTTAAGCACTAAAAATAATTAACAATAACCCTCTTAGGTGGAAAACTTAAGAGGGTTATTTGTATGTGGCGAACAACTTTTTACGTTGCCTATCGTTTACCTTTGTTGAAACAGAGCTTATGTTTTGTTTCGCCTTTAAAAAAACGCTTCATAGCTTTTGTAAAATTTAAAGGCGAAAAAATTTTGCGTAAGTTTGCACCTTTATTGAACATCTAATAATCTTTTAATGGGTTTATTTAACTGGTTTACACAAGAAATCGCTATTGACCTTGGTACTGCAAATACCCTTATCATACATAACGACAAAGTAGTAGTTGACGAACCATCAATCGTTGCTTTTGACCGTACCACCAATAAGGTGATTGCTATTGGTCGTCAGGCAATGCAGATGGAAGGAAAAACTCACGAAAACATACGAACCGTTCGTCCTTTGAAGGATGGTGTGATTGCAGATTTTAACGCTGCAGAGCACATGATCCGCGGGATGATCAAAATGATAAACAAAGGTAAAGGATGGTTTTTCCCTTCTTTACGGATGGTAATCTGTATCCCTTCAGGTATTACCGAGGTAGAGAAACGTGCAGTTCGCGATTCAGCAGAAATTGCAGGTGCTAAAGAAGTTTATTTGATCCATGAGCCAATGGCTGCTGCGGTAGGTATTGGTATTGATGTGGAAGAGCCGATGGGTAATATGATTATCGATATCGGTGGTGGTACTACGGAGATTGCCGTTATCGCGCTTTCTGGTATCGTATGTGACCAGTCGATCCGTGTTGCTGGTGATAACTTCGATAGTGATATCGTTCAATATATTCGACGTCAGCATAACATTATGATCGGAGAGCGTACTGCCGAAAAGATCAAAATTGAAGTTGGGGCAGCTTTACCAGAGCTTTCAGATCCACCGGCAGATTTTGCTGTTCAGGGACGTGATTTGATGACAGGTGTGCCAAAGCAGATCACCGTATCCTATACTGAAATTGCGCATTGTTTGGATAAATCAATCTCTAAAATAGAAGAAGCAATTCTTAAAGCCTTAGAGATTACTCCGCCCGAGCTTTCTGCAGATATCTATCAAACAGGTATTTATTTAACTGGAGGAGGCGCTTTACTTCGTGGACTAGACAAGCGTGTTGCAGCTAAAACCAAACTTCCGGTACACGTAGCAGAAGATCCGCTTCGTGCCGTTGTACGCGGAACAGGCATCGCTCTTAAAAATATTCACGGCTATAAATTCTTAATGCAATAAAGAGATGTGAGATATTTCTATAGATATGAGATGTGAGACTTTAGATATGAGACGTGAAGTTTTCAAAAAAGTGAGATTTTCGACTTTAGATATAAAGTAGAAAATCTCACTTTACAGTCAGTCTCAAATCTCACATCTAATATCTCAAATCTATCAATCAGTCTCAAATCTATAACATATGCGTAATCTCTGGCTTTTTTTAAGTAAGTATAACGCATTTTTCTTTTTCCTGATTTTCTTTTCTATATCGCTGGTTCTTTTTGTAAGGAACAACTCTTTTCAGCGTGCAAGTGTATTTAATACTTCTAATCAGGTAGTAGGGCAGGCTTACGAAACAGTCAACTATCTTAAAAGCTATCTGCATCTATCTGTTGTAAATGATAGTCTTGCTGCTGAAAATGCCAGGCTAAGAACACAGTTAAAAAGTTCATTTTACAACGATACCACTCAGCAGAAATTGGTTACCGATTCTATGCTGCATCAGCAATATGAATACATCGTGGCCGAAGTGGTAAACAATTCCATCCATCATAAGGATAATACGATTACGATTAACCGGGGCAGAAAACATGGAATAGAAAAAGGGATGGGCGTAATTTGTCCATCCGGAGTGGTGGGGCTGGTATTAAACGTTTCTGATAATTATTCTACCATTCAATCGTTGCTTCATAGCGATACCCGTATAAGTGCCACAATTAAAGAAAATAATGCATTTGGGTCGCTGGTTTGGGGAGATGAAAGTTACGATCCACAGTTTGCTTTATTGAAGGATATTCCCAATCACGTTAAGGTGCAAAAGGGACAACATATTATCACCAGCGGTTTCTCTACCCGTTTCCCTAAGGGGATAGCCGTTGGCAGCGTAAGAAGAACAGGATTAAAAGGAGGAGAAAGCTTCCTTAATATAGAAGTACAGTTGAGTACAGATTTTTCGACCCTGCAATATGTTTATGTGGTTAAGAATTTGTTTTCACAAGAACAGCAAGCTTTAGAGGCTATACAACCTGCAAAATGATCTGGATACTGCTAAATAATTTTATTCGCTTTATTGTACTTGCCTTTATACAGATTTTTCTGTTGAAGAACATTGGCTATTACAATCTGGCAACGCCGTTTCTGTACATTTTATTTATAATGTTGTTACCTTTCGAAACGCCCAATATTTTGCTCTTTTTGCTTTCATTTTTGTTGGGGATAACTATCGATACTTTTTACGATACACTTGGAGTGAACGCTGCTGCTTGTTGTGTTTTAGCATTTGTTAGGATTACTTTTATCAATTTAACGGTGCAACGTCAAGGCTTGGAAACAGAACCTGAACCAAAACTGGGTATAATGGGATTTCGGTGGTTTTTCTTTTATGCGTTAATTCTTACCTTGTTTCATCACCTTACCTTGTTCCTTCTCGAAACATTTAGTTTTTCTGATATTCGTTATACACTAATTCGTGTTCTTTTAAGTTCTTTATCTACAATACTCTTACTTTTGTTATCTGAGTTTATCTTCTTCAGGAAGAAAGAGCGCTAGCGAATGAATAGTTTTTTTGAACGTAGATTTGTCATCCAGGGAATATTCATAGTTATTGCCCTCATCTTACTTTCCCGGCTTTTTTATATCCAGGTTGTTGATAAAAGCTATTTCTTGTCGGCTAACAACAACGTATTACGACGCAATCCGATATTTCCGGCACGTGGGGTTATTCTGGATAGAAACGGAAAAATTCTTGCTCAGAACGAGCCCGTATACGATTTAATGGTAACGCCTAATGAGGTAGAACCTTTTGATACACTGGAGTTTTGTCGCTTGATTGGCATTGATAAAGAAGGCTTCGATAAACGGTTCAAGAAAGCAAAAAACTATTCGCCTTACAGAGCATCTATTTTCGAGAAGCAAATCTCAGCCATTACGTTTGCTACTTTCCAGGAATCCCTACAAGAATTTAAAGGATTTTATGTGCAGAATCGTTCGGTTCGAAGGTATCCGGATAGTGTTGCAAGCCATTTCCTGGGATACATTGGTGAGGTTAATGATAAGGTGATCGAAGAATCGGGCGGTTTTTACAGACCAGGCGACTATATCGGAGCTTCTGGCGTGGAGAAGGCGTATGAAGAATTGCTTAGAGGACAGCGTGGTGTAGAAAACCTAATGGTAGATGCCTTTAATCGTCCAAAAGGACACTTTGCCGATGGAAAATACGATACGCTCGCTGTGGCGGGAGAAAGCCTGGTATCCTCACTTGATATCAGAATCCAGAA
>Ga0307408_100001439_pt1 | contig 17701 bp, 17 predicted proteins | sample 322Cmetagenome_FD_202116 | JGI IMG/M metagenome (GOLD analysis project Ga0307408, IMG submission 202116) | Maize rhizosphere microbial communities from greenhouse at UC Davis, California, United States - 322HYB-C-3 | ecosystem: Host-associated > Plants > Roots > Rhizosphere > Soil | place...
CAGTAATACAGTCGGTCAGTTTCGGAATGAGTTTCGTAGCCGTTTCCCGGATTTTGGTTTCCCACGCTTGCGCGGTGTAGCTGGAGGCAGGGGAGCCGGGATGAGTCAGATCAATATCGTGCCCGGCAGGCCATCCTCGGTTGTGAAAATAGACCAGTACAGCATCGCTCAGCGCAATGCTCTCGGTGACCTTGACCGGTTTCACCGCTTGCGGTTGATCGGTCTTCGTAAGCGCAATACGAATCTGCCTGGGGTCAAGGTTCGGCAGGACTTCCTTGAGCGCCTGGTCCACCATCGAGACAAGCGAGGGCAGTGCGATCAGCTCTTTCACCATGGACGAGGCATTAAGGTCCTGGGCATCTTCGATGGATTCGATTTGGGTTTTGAAGATATCGCCATCAATGGTTCTTCGGCTCTGCTGGATAGCGATCGCGCCATTCAATTCGCTGCGTTGGACCATCGACAGGAGACTGAACAGCTTGTCGCGCTCCAAGGGCTTTCTCAGTACTTGGGCAATGTTGTCCTCGAGTGATTTGGGGGCGTCGAACCTTTTGATTCCATCCCAAGGCGTATACAGAAAAGCGGGGTCGCCTTGCGAACCGTCGTCTTGTGCAGGCCTGCGCAGGGCGAAGCAGCCGGCCAGCGGAATGGGCGGTTTTGAGTCGCCTGCCAATAGAATCGTTTCGGCGATCATCTGCGGCGTTTGGGCTTGGCGCAGCGTGTGGCTGGACAGGGATGCATTTTGCAGCCAGTCGAGCTCTGCCTGCGTCAATCCATGGCCTGCCTTCAAGTCTTGCAGGTATCTGGCGGCCAGTACCTCGGGGAACAGGAGTGGCGTGGTTTCTGTACTCATCGTCGCTTCTCGGTCGTGGCGTCGCAGGGCGGCGCCCAGGTCTATGAAGCGGCCAGACTAGGGAGCGATGAATGAGCAGAGGCGGTACATAGTTACCGCACGTAGGGTTGGGAGGCCTGTCAGCCTCGTGGGGTTTCGAAGGACTTCTACAACGGTTGACAGCGCGCTCGTGCAGCGGTGTTTAATCACCTGGTCTTTCTCTTGCGCTGTTGCTACCTCCAATAAATCCATCAGGAGCTTCAGATGTCCGCGCTACCCGATCATGCCGGTTCTTGCACTTTATCCTTCGACGCTTTGGCGGGTCTGCTGGAGCTGGTTTTCAAACGCCATGGCACCTCGGCCGATGTCGCCCGCACCCTGGCCCTGAACTGTGCCGCCGCCGAGCGTGACGGTGCCCACAGCCATGGCGTGTTCCGCATACCCGGCTATGTCTCGACGCTGAACAGCGGTTGGGTCGATGGCCAGGCGGTGCCGGTGGTCGAAGACGTCGCCTCCGGGTTCGTCCGGGTGGACGCCTGCAACGGTTTTGCCCAGCCCGCCCTGGAAGCTGCCCGGCCGCTGCTGGTGGAAAAAGCCCGCAGCGCCGGGATTGCGGTGCTGGCGATACGCAACTCCCATCACTTCGCGGCGCTGTGGCCGGATGTCGAGCCGTTTGCCTATGAGGGACTGGTGGCGCTGAGCGTGGTCAACAGCATGACCTGCGTGGTGCCCCATGGCGCGGACCGCCCGCTGTTCGGCACCAACCCCATCGCCTTCGCCGCGCCACGCGCCGGAGGCGAGCCGATCGTCTTCGACCTGGCCACCAGCGCCATCGCCCACGGTGATGTACAGATCGCCGCGCGCAAAGGCGAGCGTTTGCCACCCGGCATGGGTGTCGACAGCCTTGGCCAGCCGACCTGTGACCCGAAGGCAATCCTGGAGGGTGGCGCGCTCCTGCCGTTTGGCGGGCACAAGGGCTCGGCGCTGTCGATGATGGTCGAGTTGCTGGCAGCGGCGTTGACCGGCGGGAATTTCTCTTTCGAGTTCGATTGGCACAATCACCCGGGCGCCAAGACGCCATGGACTGGGCAACTGCTGATCGTGATCGACCCAAGCAAGGCCGCCGGGCAAGGTTTCGCCGAGCGTAGCCAGGAACTGGTCAGGCAGATGCACGGTGTGGGATTGCGCCGCTTGCCAGGTGATCGTCGGCACCGTGAGCGCAGCAAATCCAATGAGCAGGGGATCACGCTGGACGAGCAGACGCTGGCGCAGTTGCGCGAATTGGCCGGACTGTAAACCGCAAACGATTGTTTTTGTGGCGAGAGAGTACGCTCCCTCGCCATGGACCGGCGCTCAGCGACGCCCGAGCAACAACCCCACCACCAGCCCGAAGCCTGCGGAAATCGCGACGGTCTGCCACGGATGGCCGCCTATGTAGACTTCCGTCGCATCCACCATCGGTCGCGTGCGCTCCCGAGCGCTGGCGACTGCGTCCAGGGCCTGTTGCAGCTTCTGGGCGATCTGGCCGCGCAGGTCCTCGGCATCTTCACCCACCAGGGCGGCACTGCTCTTGAGTAACTTCTCCGACTCCTCGATCAACGCTTTCAGTTCGCTGAAGGCTTGATCCTTGATTTGCTCTCCGTTCGGTTGCGCGACGCTTCTACGAGCCATTGAGGTACTCCTTGAGGATGATGGCAGTGAACAGTGGAGTGTTGCGCTTGCTTGAAAGTTGCAGCATTGGGCGTGCGTCATGCTGGCGCAGTTAAAATCGTGGTTAAGACGTTTCCGCTCAAGGTGTAAGATGGCGCCTATTTACGCAACAGGTAATCCCCATGAGTTTCAATCTGGCTGACAAGTCCCTGGCCGAGCGTGCGGCGCTGGAGGACGAAAAATCCCGGCTCTTCGAGTTGTGGCAAAACAACCTGGGCAAGGCCAAGGGCGATGCCGCCCGGTTGTTCGGCGAGCGTTCCAAGCGCAAGGGCAAGTGGGCCGAATGGGTGCGTGCGGAATTGGACGGCATGTCGCCTCCGGAGTACGCCAACATGGTGCGCAGCGAGGTCAACCGGCTGATGGCCGCCAATAAATAAACATTCAAGCGAAGGTGGCGACGATCGCTTCGCGCACTTTGCTGGCGGCCGGGTCCATCGGCGTGTGGGTTCGCCATCCCAGTTCGATGGGGTAGCGGGGCAAGGCGAGCGGGCAGGGCAGCAATGCCAGGCCGCTGAGGGCCGCAATGGCCTTGGCGGCATGGCCCGGGATCGTCGCCACGGCCTGGCTGCCCTTGAGCAGGAACGGCAGCGCCGCGAAGTGCGTGGTCGAGGCACAGACACGCCGACGCAGGCCGAGCCCGGCCAGCCCCTCGTCGGTGATGCCGATGAAACCTCCAGACGACACCAACAGGTGCTCACGCGCTACGAAGGCGTCCAGGCTCAGGCCCTGCTCACCTTCCTCGAGGCTGGCCGGATCCACCAGGCAGGCGTAGTCGCCTTCTCCCAAGACCTGGCGACTGAGCAGCCGTTCGGTAAACCCCCCCGCCGTGATTGCCAGGTCGAGGCTGCGCTCCATCAAGGCGCGCCCGACGATCTGGCTGTGGGTCTGGCGAAAAATCAAGCGCAGGCCCGGCGCTCGCCGCGCCACTTCCTCTATCAGGCGCCGCCCATGGGCGATCTCGAAATCATCGGATAACCCTACGATGACCGAGCGGCCCTCATAGTGGCTGGCGCCCGGATCGACCATCGCCAGGCTTTGCCGGCATTTGTCCAGCGCATCGCTGATCACCGGCTTCAACTGATTGGCCCTCAGCGTCGGGGCCAGGCCGCGGCCCGTGCGCACGAACAGTTGATCGTCGTACAGCCCGCGAAGCCTGCGCAGCGCGGCGCTGATAGCCGACTGAGTCACGCCCAGGCGCAGAGCCGCGCGGCTGGCGCTGGATTCGTCGTGCAACGCTTCGAAGGTTTTCAGCAGGTTCAGGTCTACGTCGGCGATATTCATTTGGTTCATATCTTTTAGCAGCGTGCTGGGCTTTATTCATGATCCGTCGACACTGGAGAATCGGCAACACCTGAAATCACGGAGTTCAAGACCATGCCTAAATCCATCGTCGCTGCCTTGCAGATCGGCTCGTTGCCGGGGGGCAAAGCCGAAACATTGGCGCAGATTCTTTCCTACGAAGAGGCCATTCGTGAAGCTGGCGCTCGTTTGGTGGTGATGCCCGAGGCGTTGCTAGGCGGCTATCCCAAGGGCGAGGGTTTCGGAACCCAGTTGGGTTATCGGTTGCCGGAAGGGCGCGAGGCGTTTGCGCGCTACTTCGCCAACGCCATCGACGTGCCGGGCGTCGAGACGGAGGCGTTGGCCGGCTTGTCGGCGCGCACCGGGGCCAGCCTGGTGCTGGGTGTCATCGAGCGTGCTGGCAATACTTTGTACTGCACCGCGCTGTATTTCGAGCCGGACGCAGGCCTGGTGGCCAAGCACCGAAAGTTGATGCCCACCGGCACTGAGCGACTGATCTGGGGCAAGGGCGACGGCTCGACGTTGCCGGTGATCGACAGCCAGGTCGGGCGAGTGGGCGCGGCGGTGTGCTGGGAGAATATGATGCCGCTGCTGCGCACGGCCATGTACGCCAAAGGCGTAGACGTCTGGTGTGCGCCGACGGTGGATGAGCGGGAGATGTGGCAGGTGAGCATGCGTCATATCGCCCACGAAGGACGGTGTTTCGTGGTCAGTGCCTGCCAGGTCCAGGCGTCGCCACAGGCGTTGGGCATCGACGTGGCGAACTGGCCGGCGGAGCGGCCCCTGATCGCCGGCGGCAGCGTGATTGTCGGGCCGATGGGGGATGTGCTGGCCGGACCGTTGAAGGGCACTGCGGGGTTGTTGACCGCTGAAGTCGATACCGACGAGCTGGTGCGGGCGCGCTATGACTATGACGTGGTTGGCCATTACGCCCGACCGGATGTATTCGAATTGGTGGTGGATGAACGCGCCAAGCCAGGCGTGCGTTTTACCGGTTGATCACCAGGTGGCCGTGGATCCGGGCAAGTCGAGGGTTCCGCGGTCGACGAAGCGCATCGTGCCGAACAGTCCGCCAGCGAGTTTGCCCTTGAGTACATAAGGCAGGTTGTCGAGGCTTTGGGTCTGGCTCAGGCCCAGTGTCTGGCGCAATACCGAGAAAGCCGAAATGCTCACCGGTACGCTCAGGATGCCTTCGGAAAAACGCGGGATCGAGCCGGTCTGGTCGCTGACGCCTGTCGCCAATGTATGACCGTTGACCTCCAGGTCCAGCGCTACGCCGTTGTAGTCGATGGTGGTCTCGTTGGGGTTCTGCAGGCGCAGCTTCACCGCAAAGCGCAGCTCCAGGCCCTGGCTGGGCAATGGTTCGATGCCGACCACGTTGATATTCAGTGGGTCCCGATGCTGGAACAGGGCGCAGGCGTTCAGGCCGAGTACCGCAAGGATGAGAGACAAACCGAGGATTTTGCGCATGGAGATTTTCTCATCGGGACTGTGGGGCACAACAATAACACTGGGTGGAAGCATCATCCGTGGCGGGAGTACCGTCCTCCTGACAGTTTCTGACACCAGCCTCTGCTAATCTGCTGCGAATTTCCTTCGGATCTTTTTCTATCGTGTCGCGAACCACTCGGCTGCTCACGTTGCTGCAAGTCTTGCGGGGCAAGCGATGCCCGGTCACCGCCGCGACATTGGCGAGCGAGTTGAAGGTGTCCGAGCGCACGCTGTATCGCGATATCGCCGAACTCACGGCGATGGGCGCGCCGATCCAGGGCGAGGCGGGCATCGGCTATGTGTTGCGCAGCGGGCTGTTCCTGCCACCCTTGATGTTCACCGCCGATGAAATCGAAGCCATCGTGCTGGGATTGCGCTACGTCGACCAGCGCGGCGATGAGGTGCTGGGCAAGGCCGCCGCCGACGCCTTGGCGAAGGTCGATGCCGTGTTGGCTCCGGGTTTGCGGGACGCCTTGCATAACCCGACGGTACTGCCGGGCCCCCCGGGTTATGGCTACCCCCAGAACATCGTCGACCTGAACGTCTACCGCCAAGCCATTCGCACTCAGGCCAAGCTGCATATCGATTACGCCGACGTGAACAAGAACCCGAGCCAACGCTTGATCTGGCCCCTGGCCCTGGGCTTTTTCAACGAGGCCCGGGTGGTGGTGGCCTGGTGTGAATTGCGCGGCGCTTATCGGACCTTTCGCACCGACCGGATTGCTGCCGCGACGGCCCAGGGTGAGCGTTATCCGGGCCGGCGCAGTGACTTGTTGCGAGCCTGGTTTGCACTGATGAACCTGGATGAAGCGGGGCGTTTCACTCCTGACAAAAACTGACATGACACTGTTTTAGCATGGCTGCGGATCGATACAACAAGGAGCCCTGACATGTCCAACCCCGTCTCTTCCCTTGCTCCGGCCATTGCCGGTTATATCGCCGCGGCCAACGCCCGCGACAGCTCGGCGGCGACGCGTTTCTTTGCCGAGAATGCCAACGTTTTCGATGAGGGCCACCACCGGGTCGGTACCCAGGCCATCGCCCAATGGATGGAGGACACCGCGCGACGTTACCAGCCGCGGGTCGAAGTCCTCGACGTTCAGCAGCGCACCGGGAGGGTGCTGGTCCACAACCTGATCTCGGGAACCTTCCCCGGCAGTCCGCTGGAGTTACGCTACACGTTCCGGCTCGATGAGCAGGGCAAGATCAGCCGGTTGGATATTTCTGTATGAGAAGTAGGAGCGAAGCTGTGGCGAGGGAGCTTGCTCCCGCTGGGCTGCGCAGCAGTCCCAAAAAATCTTGCGGTCGCTGCGCAACCGAGCGGGAGCAAGCTCCCTCGCCACAAGGTTTGGGGTGAACCATAGGCAGTGAAACGCTCACCGGGTTGCGCTGCATGGCATACTCCGCACCTTCGCCTTCCGGACCTGGGTCGCATGATTTCCAAATCCCCCTTGAGCGCTTGGCAACATGCCATCGAACATCACGGTTTCGTCCAGGATGAAGCCCAGGAGCTGGCCATCATGGCCTTGGAGCAGTGTCACAAGGCATTGCACGAAGGCCGCAAGTCGATCAAGGGTGTGTATCTCTGGGGCCCGGTAGGGCGCGGCAAGACCTGGCTCATGGATCGCTTCTACGAAAGCCTCGAGGTTCCAGCCCGTCGCCAACACTTCCACCATTTCATGGCCTGGGTCCACCAGCGCTCATTCCAGCTCACCGGCACGCCTGACCCGTTGCAGGCCTTGGCCCGCGAGTTGAGTCGCGAGGTGCGAGTGCTGTGTTTCGACGAACTGTTCGTCACCGACATCGGCGACGCCATCATCCTGGGTCGTCTCTTCCAGGTGATGTTCGAGTTGGGCATGGTCGTGGTCAGCACGTCCAACCTGCCGCCCGACGAGCTCTACGCCAATGGCCACAATCGTGAGCGGTTCCTGCCGACCATTGCCGCGATCAAGCAGTACATGCAGGTCGTTCCCGTGAATGGCTGGCAGGACCATCGCCAGCATCCGGGTGTCTTGCAACAGCGCTATTGGCTGCGCGATCCCGGCCTGGTCGATCCATTGGCGGATGTGTTTGCTAGGTTGAGCGCGGGGCAGGCGTCGAGCAGCGCGCCGGTCGAGGTGGGCCATCGCCTGGTCGTGCCGGTGCAGGCCAGCGACACGGTGCTGTGGAGTCGTTACCCGGACCTGTGCGAACAGCCGTTTTCGGCGGTGGATTTCATGGCGCTGTGCGACCGTTTCAAGGCGATCCTGCTCAGTGACGTGCCCAACCTGAGCGCCGAGCAGCGCGAAGGGCGCATTGCCCGTGGCACCGAAGACGGGATCGAGCGGGTCGAGGCCGGTGATCGCGAACTGCCGCAGTTGTCGGTTCACGACGACGGCGTGCGGCGGTTCATCGCCCTGGTCGACGAATGTTATGACCGCAAGGTGCCGTTGTACCTGTCGGCCGAGGTGCCGATGGACCAGTTGTACACCGAGGGCTATCTGCAATTCCCGTTTCGCCGTACCCTCAGTCGCCTCCAGGAAATGCAATTGCAACGTTTCGGTCAGTTCGCCTGACCTGAACCCTGCCGGCGACCACGCCGCCGGCCTTATCGAAACGAGATGGAACAATCATGGAAGAAGCCAAGGACATCCTTGTACTCCAAGCCAGCTACACCAATCCGGTCCACGCGGAAGCGATCTGTCATGTGCTCAACGGCTATGCCGAGGACCCGATGGGGGGAGGTCATTCGCTGCCGGCCGAGGTGCTTGCGCACTTGCCTGAAGAACTGGCCAAGCGCGCCCATGCCTTTAGCGTACTGGCGTTCGTCAATGGCGAACCGGCGGGGTTGATCAACTGCTTCGAGGGTTTTTCCACCTTTGCCTGCCGGCCTTTGGTGAATGTCCATGACGTTGCCGTGATGCCGGCGTTTCGCGGGCTGGGCCTGAGTCAGAAGATGCTGCGCAAAGTCGAAGACATCGCTCGCCAGCGCGGATGCTGCAAGATCACCCTGGAGGTGCTGGAAGGCAATGCCGTGGCCCAGGCCAGTTACGCCAAGTTCGGATTTGCCCCCGGCATGTTCGAGCCGGCCCACGGCCTCATGCAGTTCTGGATCAAACCCCTGTAACAGCGGGCTTCAACCAGCTCCGATTATTTCTGTACGACCTGTCCCGCTGGCCCCGTGGGTTTCATGAGGCTGAAGTCGATCAAGGCCTTGTGCTGGTTCTGGTACGGATTGCCGATCAACAGTGGCCTGGCCTTGAACGCATCGCTGACCAGGCTTTTGCTGCGGTCCAGTTCGTCGAAGCTCAAGCCGGCCATGTCCGCCCAGGTATGGATCAGGTGCGAGCTGCTGTAGGGGCGTCCCAAGTCGCCGGCGAGGTTCCAGTCATGGGCTTCGCGCCATTTCGGCGAGGCCCAGGCCATGAATGGAATGGTATACATCGGCGCCGTTGGCTTGCCCTCGTTGCGCCCCAGGGTCTTATGCCCCGGCGAATCAAATACGTCTTCGCCGTGATCCGACAGGTACAGCAGGAAACCGTTGGGGTCGGTCTTGGCATAGTCCTTGATGAGGCTGGACACCACGAAGTCGTTGTACAGCACCGCGTTATCGTAGCTGTTGTAGGTCGGGACCTGGTCGTCACGCACGCCTGCCGGTACGCCTTGGCGATCGGTGAACTTGTCGAAGGTCGGCGGATAACGGTACTGATAGCTCATGTGCGTGCCGAGCAGGTGCACCACGATCAGCTTGCGCGGCGCGGTATCGGCCAATGCCTTGTTGAACGGTTCGATCACGTCGCCATCGTACTGGGCGGCATTCTGGTTGCGGTTGTTGTTCAAGTACACCTGCTCGTCGGCCTGTTGGGAGAAGGTCGTCAGCATGGTGTTGCGCTTGGTCATGGTCTGCTGGTTGGTGATCCAGAAGGTCTTGTAGCCGGCCTGTTTCATCATACTCACCAGCGATGGCGTGCTCAGGTAGAGGTCCGGGTTTTCTTCGTCGGCGAAGGTCAACACCTGCTGCAGCGCTTCGATGGTGTACGGGCGCGGGGTGATGACATTGTCGAACACCGCGAGCTGGTCCTTGAGCTTGTCCAGTTCCGGCGTGGTTTCCCTCGGGTAGCCGTAGAGGCTCATGCGCTGGCGGTTGGTGGATTCACCGATGACCAGCACCAGCGTTGCGGGCTGGTTGGCCATGGTGTCCTTGAGGTTGCTCAGGGGCGCGATGGTGCTGGCGCTGTGAAGCATGCCTTGCATGTTCTCCAGCTGTTCAGTGTAGCGACGGTACGCCACGAGCATCTGCCACGGCACTGCCGGCTCGATGCGATCCTCGAATTTCTCCAGGCCGCGGGCGAGAGTGCCGGTGCGCAGGGTCTGCTTGATCAATGGATAACCCACCACGGCGACCATGATCACGGCGGCGGCGACCATGGCCTGGCCTCGCGGCAGATAAACCGGGCGCAAACGGGTCCAGAGGAAATAGCCCACCAATGTGTGGGCGAGGAATGCCGGCACCATCCACCAGGCAAAATACTGGGTCATGTATTCGCCCGCTTCGGCCACGTTCGATTCGAACATGATGAAGATGACGCTTTGGGAAAATTCCTGCTGATAAATGAAGAAATAGCCCAGGCTGGCCATGGAGCACGCCCACAGCACTACGCCGATCAGTGCGGCGAGCAGGCGAGTGCGGGTAGGGAAGAGCAGCATCGGCGCCAGCCACAGGGCACTCATCACGAAGGCCTGGCGAAAGCCGGTGAAGCCGGAGGTGTCGCTCAGCAGGATGAGTAATTGGGTGATGCCGGAAAAATACCAGAAGAATAGAAACAGCCAGCCGAGCCCGGCCCAGTCGAAACCTTTCGCAGTCGTTTTGCTGCGTTTGAACACACTCATCAAGCGCTCCAGCCCTCATCGACGAAGCTTCTGGCACCGGATTGGTGCTCATGGCATTCGACGAAATAATTCAGTGCGCGGGAGTATTAAGGGGAGGATGTGAAAACTTTGTGAGTTTTTTGGTTACGAATTGCTTGTGGCGAGGAGCTTTTTGAAGTGACACCGGCTTGCTCGGTGTCACTTCAACTGCCTTGCCTCCGTGACAGGTGGGTTCAGCGAGCCAAAGCCTGGCCCTGGTAGGGAAGCTGTGCGTGTTGCAACTGCAAGCGCAACTGCGTCACTTCATCAAGCAGCAGATCACGCTCTTCTTTCAGCAGGCGTAATTCGTCGCGACGAATGGTCACGTAAAGGGTTTGGGGAGGACGTGCGGTAACGACTGGGCCCATTGCTCACCTCGCAAATGGCGTACATCAACTAGAGAGATGTCGCCAGTTTTTTTGGTCGACACCTCTTTATCGGCGCCGATTCTGAATACTTTTGCTCGTGAATGGAACTTTTTTATTTTTCATGGTCGCCGTGTCTTCGGCCGGTTTTTGAACGTTATCCTTTGTGATCGGGCGATTTACCCGGAAACTATGCCGCAATGCTCTGGACTAACCTCCACAAGTCGTTTGAGCTAAACCTTTGACACACCTTTATTTGTAGTAGGGAGCATCAGCACATGCAACTCGGGATCATTGGACTGGGCCGCATGGGCGGCAATATTGCGCGGCGCCTGATGCTCAATGGGCACATCACCGTCGTGTATGACCGCAATGCCGCTTTCGTCGAAAACCTGAGCCAGGAAGGCGCAACGGGCGTCGCGGACCTGCCAGCGTTGGTCGCCGGCCTGGAGACGCCACGGGCCGTCTGGGTCATGTTGCCAGCCGGCGCGCCTACGGAAGACACCATCAACGCGTTGAGCGCGCTGCTCGAGCCGGGCGACGTGATCATTGACGGCGGGAACACGTATTACAAGGACGACATCCGACGGGCCCAGGCCCTGTCGGAAAAAGGCCTGAGCTACATCGACGTCGGTACGTCCGGGGGCGTCTGGGGGCTTGAGCGCGGCTACTGCATGATGATCGGCGGGGATGCCGATGTTGTCCGGCGCCTGGATCCGTTGTTTGCCAGCCTGGCGCCGGGCATGGGCGATATCCCACGCACCCGCGACCGCAAGTCCGACGACGATCGCGCCGAGCGCGGCTACATCCATGCCGGTCCGGCCGGTGCCGGGCATTTTGTGAAGATGATCCACAACGGCATCGAATACGGCATGATGCAGGCCTTCGCCGAAGGCTTCGATATCCTCAAGACCAAGTCCAGCGAAAGCCTGCCGCCCGAGCAGCGTTTCGACCTGAACGTCGCCGATATCGCTGAAGTCTGGCGACGCGGCAGCGTGGTTTCGTCCTGGCTGCTGGACCTGACCGCGGATGCGCTGGCCAGCGATCCGAAGCTGGATGGTTTCTCCGGCGAAGTTGCCGACAGCGGCGAAGGGCGCTGGACCATCGAGGCGGCCATCGAACAAGCGGTGCCGGTGCCAGTGCTGTCCAGTTCGCTGTTCGCGCGGTTCCGCTCCCGTCAGCAGGCTACGTATGGCGACAAGATGTTGTCGGCCATGCGCTTCGGCTTCGGTGGCCACGTGGAGACGCCGAAAAAATGACGTCGATCGGCAGGAAATCCAAGGCAGAACCCGCGCCGCCGACCACGTTGTTCCTGTTCGGTGCCCATGGAGACCTGGTCAAGCGCTTGCTCATGCCGGCCCTTTACCACCTCAGTCGCGACGGACTGCTGGGAGATGGCCTGCAGATCATCGGTGTCGATCACAACGCTATCAGCGATGTGGATTTTGCGAAAAAACTCGAGGATTTCATCCGTAACGAGGCGCAGGTCAAGGGCGGCGATCCTGATCGGGCGCTCGATCCCGCGCTGTGGGCCAAATTGGCCCAGGGCATCGGTTACGTTCAGGGTGATTTTCTCGACGACAGTACCTATGAAACGCTGGCGGCGAAAATCGCCGCCAGCGGCACCGGCAACGCGGTCTTCTACCTGGCGACCGCGCCACGCTTTTTCAGTGAAGTGGTTCGCCGCCTTGGCGCGGCCGGGCTGCTTCAGGAGCAGGATGACGCCTTCCGCCGCGTGGTGATCGAGAAGCCGTTCGGCTCCGACCTGCAAACCGCCGAGGCGCTCAACGCCTGCCTGCTCAAGGTGATGAGCGAGAAACAGATCTATCGGATCGACCATTACCTGGGCAAGGAGACGGTGCAGAACATTCTGGTCAGCCGTTTCTCCAACAGCCTGTTCGAGGCGTTCTGGAACAATCACTACATCGACCACGTGCAGATTACCGCCGCCGAAACCGTTGGCGTGGAAACCCGCGGCAGCTTTTATGAGCACACCGGGGCCCTGCGGGACATGGTGCCCAACCACTTGTTCCAGCTTCTGGCGATGGTGGCGATGGAACCACCGGCGGCGTTTGGCGCTGACGCGGTGCGTGGCGAGAAGGCCAAGGTGGTCGGGGCGATCCGCCCCTGGTCGGTGGAGCAGGCCCGCGCCAATTCGGTTCGTGGCCAGTACACGGCGGGGGAAGTCGGCGGCAACGCGGTCAAAGGCTACCGCGAAGAGACCAACGTCGCAGCCGACAGCAGCACCGAGACCTACGTCGCCCTCAAGGTCATGATCGACAACTGGCGGTGGGTCGGCGTGCCGTTCTACCTGCGCACCGGCAAGCGCATGAGCGTGCGCGACACGGAAATCGTCATCTGCTTCAAGCCGGCGCCTTACGCGCAGTTTCGCGACACCGAAGTCGACGAATTGCAACCTACGTACCTGAGAATCCAGATCCAGCCCAACGAAGGCATGTGGTTCGACCTGCTGGCCAAGCGGCCCGGGCCGGCCCTCGACATGGCCAACATTGAATTGGGCTTTGCCTATAAGGATTTCTTCGAAATGCAGCCGTCAACGGGTTACGAAACCCTGATCTACGATTGCCTGACGGGCGACCAGACATTGTTCCAGCGTGCCGACAACATCGAAAACGGCTGGCGCGCGGTGCAGCCGTTCCTCGATGCCTGGCGGGAAGACGCAACGGTCCAGCCGTACCAGGCCGGTGAGGATGGCCCGGCGGCCGCCGACGAATTGCTGACTCGCGATGGTCGCGTCTGGCATGGCCTCGGATGAGTGACCAGGTGAAACGCCCCATCCGCTTTTTGCTCAGTGACATGGACGGTACGTTGCTGCTGCCCGATCACAGTCTCAACCAGCGCACCATCCAAGCCGTTCGTTCGTTGCGCGAGGCTGGCGTGCTGTTCAGCCTTGCCACCGGGCGTCCCCCACGAGCCATGCTGCAGCAGATCGAAGCCCTGGGTGTCGACCTGCCCACGGCGGCGTTCAACGGCGGCACGCTGGTGCACCCGGACGGGACCTTCCTGGCTGTTCACTACTTACCGCCCGAGGCGGCACTGACCACGTTGGCGCTGTACGCCGATCAGCCCGGCATCGAAGTGTGGGTGTTTGCCGACGGCGACTGGCTGGTGCGCGACGCCAACGGTCCGATGGTGCCGGTTGAAACCCGCGGCCTGGGGTATCCGCCGGTGGAAGTGGAGAGTTTCGAGCCTTACCTTGAGCGCATCGACAAGATCGTTGCGACCAGCGCCAACACGGATCTGCTGGTGGAACTTGAGGCGCGCCTGCATCCGCTGCTCAAGGGCCAGGCCCAGGTGTCGCGTTCGCAACCGATCTACCTGGATGTAACGGCGATGAAGGCGAACAAGGGCGAGGCACTGTCGACCCTGGCGGAGTTCCTGGGCGTGCCGCTGGAGCAGACCGCCGCCATGGGGGACGGTGGCAACGATCCGGCGATGTTCCATCGCGCGGGACTGTCGATTGCAATGGGACAGGCGGAAGAGGCGATCAAGCGCCAGGCGGATGTCGTTACCGCAGCCAACACCGAGGACGGTGCGGCATTGGCGATCGAGCGGTACATCTTGCCCCGCTAGATAATCCTACATACTTGTGGCGAGGGAGCTTGCTCCCGCTCGGTAGCGAAGCGACCGCAAAAAAGGGGGCCGCTGCGCCCGAGGCGTCGGACCGGCCCAGCGGGAGCAAGCTTCCTCGCCACAAAGTCATGTCCATTCGGTCATGGCGTTACAGCCAGTAAGTCACCGCATACCAACCCAGGCCACCCATCACCACGGTATAAGGCATCGCCATCCAGACCATGCGGCCATAGGACAGGCGAACCAGCGGGGCAATGGCCGACGTCAGCAGGAACAGGAAAGCCGCCTGGCCGTTGGGCGTGGCGACGCTGGGCAGGTTGGTGCCGGTGTTGATGGCGACCGCCAGGGTCTCGAAGTGTTCCTGGGTCATGTTGCCGGCGACAAAGGCTTGCTTCACTTCGGTGATATAGATCGTCGCGACGAAGACGTTATCGCTGATGGCCGACAACAGGCCGTTGGCGATGAACAGCATGCCAGGTTGCTGGTCGGCCGGCAGGGCCAATACCCATTGGATCAATGGCGAGAACAGGTGTTGGTCGTGAATGACCGCGACCACCGCGAAGAACACCACCAGCAACGCTGTAAAGGGCATGGCGTCCTTGAACGCGCTACCGAGCCGGTGCTCGTCGGTGATACCGGTGAATGCGGTGATCAGCACGATCACTGTCAGGCCGATCAGCCCGACTTCGGCCAGGTGCAGGGCCAGGGCCACGATCAAGATCAGCGCGGCGATACCCTGGACGATGAGGGCAGCACGCTGGCGTGCGGTGCGCTCACGGTTGTCTTCCTCGGCATAATCGGCTAATACCGCCCGGACATTATCTGGCAGCAGCGTGCCGTAGCCGAACCAGCGCAGTTTCTCCAGCGCCACGCAGGTCACCAGCCCGGCGACGAGCACGGGTAGCGACACTGGCGCGACCTTGATGAAGAAGTCGACGAAGTGCCAGCCCATTTCATGGCCGATCAGCAGGTTCTGCGGCTCGCCCACCAAGGTGCATACGCCGCCCAACGCGGTGCCCACGGCGCCATGCATCAGCAGGCTGCGCAGGAAGGCCCGGAACTGTTCCAGGTCCTGATGGTGCAATGATGGCAGGTCATGGTCTTCATCGACGCTGCTGTCCTGGCGCGGGTCATTGCCCGAGGCCACGCGGTGGTACACCGCATAGAAACCCACCGCGGCGCTGATAATCACCGCCGTCACGGTCAGCGCATCGAGGAATGCCGACAGGAACGCCGAGAGGAAGCAGAACATCAAGGCCAATACCGCCTTGGACCGCACACCCAACAGCAGGCGCGAGAACAGGAACAGCAGCAGGTCCTTCATGAAGTAGATACCGGCCACCATGAACATCAACAACAGGATGACCGGGAAGTTGTGGACCAGTTCGTCGTATAGCGCTTTTGGCGTGGTCATGCCCAGCGCCACGGCTTGCAGGACCAACAGTCCGCCAGGCATCAGCGGGTAGCATTTCAAGGCCATGGCCAGCGTGAAAATGAACTCCAGGACCAGCATCCAACCGGCGACGACCGGGCCCAGCGTAAAGAACGCCAGCGCATTGAGAATCAGGAAAACGATGACGCACGCTTTGTACCAGCGTGGAGAATGCCCCAGGAAGTTGTGCGCAAAAGCTTGAGCCATTTGACCGGACATTGGCTGCTCCTTTTAATTAGAAGCGCGCAACTTGCCGTAAGCCATGAGGAATATCAAGCGTAGGACTTGTTACCGCTAGCCGAAAGGATCGGAAATCAGGCGCTGTACCGCGTCAACACGGCCCTGGAGGTGCCTTGTAACGAATGTCCACCCACCAGTATTTTTCCGCCGGCCTGCACGGCCACGGCCGTCGCGGTATCGAGGCTGTAGCCCAGTCGAGTGCGCAGCCAACCCTGGCTCTGGCCGAACGCCGGATCAAGATTACCGTCCGGCAGGTGTCGAGCCAGAATGAAATCGGCCTCGATGCCGCCGATGGTTGCGCCGGCCGTCACGATTTTTCCATCTGCCTGCATCTGCGCGGCCGTCCACTGGCTGGCATGGTTGCCGATTGCCAGGAGGCGGCATTGGCCGTCGTGGTTGTCCGGCGTCGGCTGGCCGTCCTTGGGAATGCACGCTGACAGACAATGCATGGGGTCGCGACTGCCGCCAAAAGCATGCAGATCGCCGACGGCGTTTTGCACGACCTGGCTGACCATCACGCTGCGCCCCTGGGCCGTGAAGGACAGGAAACCGCCGTCGCCGAAGCGCTCGTCGAGTTGGCCGCAGGCGTCGTAGCGAGCCATCAGGCCGCGCTGGGGCCAATCGATGGCTCCGCCTACGACGATGTGGCCGTCGGCCTGCAGGGCCAGGCAGCTCAGCCAGCTGTTTTTCAGCAGTCGCCGAACCATCACGAAACCACGATGGTTGAACGAGTCATCCAGTGAGCCGTCCGGCAATAATCGAATCAACACGCCAACGTGATCGGACGTCTGGAAGTGATGGTTGGCCAGGATGAATATCCTGCCATCGGCTTGCACGCGCATGTCACAGGCTTCGACCCCAGGTACGCCAGGCGGTAGCCAAGGATCGCGCATGCCCTGGGACAGGTTGCCGCAAAGTCGCACGACTTGTCGCCCGGCATCGCCAAAACCATGGACGGCGTGACCGTGGGGATCGAACAGCGCCAGGGCAGGGAGGGTATTGTCGGCGCTTTCGTAATGCAGGCCGGATAGCAGGATATTGCCGTCGGGCAGCTCGGTGACCTTGCCTGCGGTGGCTTCGCAACCCGGTGCAAACGCGTCGACCACGTAGCCGTTGATGCCAAAGTCCCTGTCGATCATGCCGTTCGGGGTAAGCCGGGCAAGACCGAAGCGACTGCCCTGGGCGGTCATGACCCGCGCCGCCAATAGAATGCGGCCGGCATGGTCAACGGCCAATCCGGTGGTGAGCGTCGAGGTATTCCCTGGAAAACGAACCCAGGCTTTACCGCCGTCGGCAAAGCCTGTGTCGAGGTGCCCGGCCTGAGCCCGGCGTATCGGGAGTGCAAATGCGGATTGAACGGGCATGCGTGGCTCTCCTTGCGCATCGACCGGCCTGGATAATGAGGCGGCGTTTGCATGAGAGCAATATTCAATCCTTGAAACAGACAGTGCACAACTGTCAGGTTCTACAGGCACGAAGACTATTCGTGCCTAAACAATGGCTTTGCAATCCAATGCCAAGCCGGCAAATAAACAACCGGCTTGTCAGGGCATTATTCAGGCATGGACCAGGATTGCAGTTTGTAGCCTTCCTGGCTCAATTCGGCACGGGCCTGTTTCAACAGGTCGGCCAGTTGAGCAGGATCGGTATAAGCGCTGCTGGGAATCTGAGTCCGGCCAATATGCGTATTGGTGCGGTCGATGACGGTCAGGCTAAGTTCGCCGTTACCGTCTTGTGGGGCCCAGGCCACGCATTGGAAAGGACGGAATGCGCGGTCGGCAATCAAAAGAGCTTCGTTGATACGGAGCGGGGCGTTCATGGCGTTATCTCTCAAGGGTGCCCAATCAAATG
>Ga0307408_100001440_pt1 | contig 17698 bp, 13 predicted proteins | sample 322Cmetagenome_FD_202116 | JGI IMG/M metagenome (GOLD analysis project Ga0307408, IMG submission 202116) | Maize rhizosphere microbial communities from greenhouse at UC Davis, California, United States - 322HYB-C-3 | ecosystem: Host-associated > Plants > Roots > Rhizosphere > Soil | place...
TATTGTTTTTGATACGGGTTAGCTGTAAAAAAATAGCTAATCTTGTGTCCTATTCTTACACACTTTAGATTCCTGGTAATCTACAATCTTGAATAGAAATTATCAGTGCTTACAACATTTGCCGCCGGAAAGCGTTTAGGGGTATAATGTTGATAAGAATCTGGTGAAGAACGCATTAAAAACATGAAACACCTAACCTTATATGCTGTAGTGCTAAGCATTGCAGCGTCTTCTTGTGAAAAAGAAGGCCTAAGCGGACTGAAGCAGTCTGCTTTTAATCAAGCATTTGAAGCCAAAATCAACGAAAAGGTTTTAATCAAAAACCAGGATCAGGCTTTAACCCTCCAAATCTCTTCAATTATTGACAACCGCTGCCCGGTTCATATAGAACCATGCGAGGACGAAGGTAATTGCTCAACTCGGGTCAAAATCACCAACGGCAACAATTCCTGGACAGAAACAGTTTTAACAATTGGAAATTCCAATGAGGAACAAAAAGATGCCATATCGGTAATTCTAGACGGAAAAGCTTATGAAATAAGTTTGAATGGCGTTAACCCCAAGCCGAGTGTGAACAGCTCGCAGGATAAAGCGGCGGGCTTTACTGTGAAGCCTGGGCTAGAAAAGCAGCCTGATCTGGAGATTTTCTAATTTTATTTAAAAGTTATTGTTTTAACAGGGGAAATACGCGTTACCAGCATTGAGGGGATAATCAGAACCAAGAGGCAAACCAGTAAAGTACCTATGTTTAAAACAATAATTTCTATCAGATTAAATTCTACTGGGATAAAAGACATATAATACGAGGCTTGGTCGAGCTGAAAAAAATGGGTGTATAGCTGAAATGCCCCCAAGCCTAATCCTACCACATTTCCTAAAAGCAGGCCGAAGCCTATTAGATAAGCCGCATTGTTAAGGAATATCTTCTGAATGTCCCAATTTGTACTTCCCAAAGCTTTCAATATTCCTATCATATTGGTTCTTTCCAAAATAATGATAAGAAGAGCTGAAACCATATTAATAACAGCAACTGCCATCATCAGTATTAAAATCACCTCCGTATTCACATCAAGTAAAGAAAGCCATTGGAAGATTGCCGGATACCATTCCTTGATAGAATAGCTATTCACATTATAAGCCATGTTGTCGGCAACTCGCTGAGTAGCAACATCCAGGTTGTTAAAGTCTCTAACCCGTAACTCATATCCTCCAACCTCATCTGGTTTCCATTTATTGAGCCTTCGAATAACAGATATATCGCCAATAATGTAGGTTTTATCCACCTCCTCTACCCCCAGATCATAAATACCGACGATCTCAAACTTTCGCTTTAATAGAGACTCCTGCACAAAGTACATCAGGAAATCGTCTCCTACTTTAAGATTAAGCCTGTTAGCCAGAACTTTTGAAATGATAATTTGCCTTCTTGCTTTTACCGAATCAGAAAAATCAATAACCTTACCCGCAATTAAAATCTTCTTAAAATAGTCCCAGTCATAATTTCTATCCACCCCTTTAATAAACACTCCTTCGATTTCTTCATGTGTATTTATAGTGCCTGGCTTTAAAGCATAAGGCTGAATATGGGCGATCTCCGGAAGAGTAGCGATTTTCTTTAACGTGTCAGCATTTATTTCAAAAGGAGAGTTATCGTATGAGGCATCTTTAACCAGCTTCATCACAATTATGTCCCCCGAAAAACCACGAATCTTCTCTCGTATCTCTGATTTGAACCCCTTTACCACCGCTAAGGACAAAATCATTACCGCCAAACTGAGCATAATGCCTATTATTGCAATGCGGACGCTTAACTTAGAAAAAGTACGTTTTGAATTAAAAGTAATTCTTCTCGCTATAAATACGGGCAGATTCAAACGTTTCGGTTTTATTGAGTGTTAGCAAAGATGCAAAATTTCTGGCGTCTGTATAAGCGCTGGATTAATCCTAATCTAATGAAAACATCTTTTTTAGCAATAGCATCACTTTTTATACTTAATACAGCATTTTGCTCTTGTAGTAAACATATTACAACGATAAAACCACCGTCGGCATCAACAACACCACAGCCCACAGTGGAAAAAAGGACACCAGAGAGCTTTAAACTACAAACCGGTGCAGAACAGTTGCCCCTGTACCTTGACTATCTAAAGGGTAAAAACGTGGGTATGTTAATTAACCAGACCTCCATTGTAGGCGATAGACTGAGTGTGGATACTCTCAAAAAATCAGGCATTAACATTGTAAAAGCCTTTGGCCCAGAACATGGATTCAGGGGACAGGCAAGTGCAGGCGCCAAAGTAGAAAGCAATGTGGATAAGCAAACAGGCATCCCGGTAATCTCTCTGTATGGATCGCATTATAAACCTACAAAGGAAGATTTACAGGGGCTTGATATTGTTGTTTTTGACATTCAGGACGTAGGAGCGCGTTTTTATACCTATATCTCAACGCTGCATTATTTGATGGAGGCTTGTGCCGAAAATAACATCGAGGTACTTGTGCTAGACAGGCCCAACCCTAACGGATTCTATGTAGACGGCCCGGTATTAGAAGAAAGTCAGAAATCGTTTATCGGGATGCATCCGGTGCCTATTGTGCATGGCATGACCATTGCCGAATATGCCCAAATGATCAATGGCGAGGGATGGTTGAAAAATAAAATTCAGTGCAAGCTGAAAATAATAAAAATGACTAATTATACCCACAATACAGTTTACAAGCTGCCGGTTAAGCCATCGCCTAATCTGAACACGCAACAATCAATACTCCTTTACCCCTCTTTGTGTTTATTTGAAGGAACGGTTATCAGTCAGGGTAGAGGGACTTACTTTCCTTTTCAGGTACTTGGGAATCCACAGTTGGGTAAAAAGTATTCTTTTTCTTTTACGCCTGTAAGCATTCCTGGAATGAGCGAAACACCCCTTCATCAAAACCTAAAGTGTTATGGAATTGACCTTAGGGAATATAACACTGAAGTTTTTCGCAAAAGCGGAAAACTCAATATTCAATGGTTGATCGAACTTTATCAGGCTTATCCCGAGAAAGAAAAATTCTTTGACTATAAACAAAGCAAACAGATCAACAGATTTGAACGTTTGGCTGGAAATGAAACCTTAAAACGGCAAATTATTGATGGCAAAAGCGAAGATGAAATTCGCAGGAGTTGGGAACCAGCCCTCTCTGAATTTAAAAAAATGCGAAAAAAATACCTGCTTTATCCTTAAAACAATCTAAAAACCTGGCTTACGAGCCTTTATATCTTTTACAATGCGAGTAATTTTTATGGGAACTCCCGATTTTGCAGTAGCCTCTTTGGATGCGCTTCTAAATGCGGGGATAAACATAGTAGCGGTTGTTACTGCACCAGATAAGCCTGCCGGCAGGGGGCAAAAACTAAATGAATCTGCCGTAAAAAAATATGCAGTTGAAAAAGGGCTACCTGTTTTACAACCGGTTAGGTTAAAAGCTCCTGATTTTATTGAAGAGCTAAGATCATTTAATGCTGATTTACAGGTGGTGGTGGCCTTTCGTATGTTGCCAGAAATTGTATGGAACATGCCGCCAAAAGGCACCATTAATTTACACGCGTCATTACTGCCACATTACCGGGGAGCAGCTCCTATCAATTGGGCGGTTATTAATGGAGAAAAACACACTGGTGTAAGTACATTTTTTTTACAGCATGAAATTGACACTGGTAATATCATCTTCTCTGAGGCTGTAGATATTGCTGATGATGATACTGCCGGCACCGTTCATGACAATTTGATGCTTATTGGGGCAGAGTTATTGGTAAAAACCGTTAAGGCTATTGAAACAGGCAACTATTCTGAAACTCCTCAAAAGACAGCTCACCATGAAGAGCCAAAACACGCCCCTAAAATTTTTAAGGAAGATTGCCTTATCAACTGGAACCAAAAGGCTCAGACAGTTTACAACCACATTAGGGGATTAAGCCCTTATCCTGCGGCGTTTACTACATTACATGATAAAACCCTGAAAATCTATACTGCTGACCTTATCGTTAAAGAGCCAGGTATACAACCATCTGGTTTTTTAAGTGATGGCAAAACCTATCTGCATTTTGCCTGCATCGATGGTTTTATTGCCGTTAAGGACATTCAAATTGAAGGAAAAAAGCGGATGGGTGTGGAAGAATTCTTAAGAGGATTCAGGATATAACACTTAATCTTAGTTAAGTGGTTGGAGGGGACACCAACCACGGCAAAAGAGGATTCAGGATATAAACCCTTGTCAAAAACTTTTTATAATACAAAAAGAGCTTTAATTCGCATTAGCAGTAAATTAAAGCTCTTTTTGTGTTATAGCTAATTAATAAAGCGGAGGAAATTGAACGGGGTTGGCTTCACTAATCATTTCATAAACCACTTCAATCACATCGTCCGCAGATGGCTTACTGAAATATTCACCATCTGAACCATAAGGTGGGCGGTGCTCTTGAGCTGTGATAGATCTCGGTGCACTATCTAAGTAATAGTAACCTTTTTGAGCCTCTAAAACCTGTTGCATGATATAAGCAGATGCACCTCCAGGAACATCTTCATCAACAACCAAAAGCTTGTTGGTTTTCTTCAACGAATTGGCGCATATACCATTTAGGTCAAAAGGGTGCAGCGTTTGCGGATCTACTATTTCTACTGAAATACCTATTTTTTCCAGCTCCTGGCTCGCTTCCTCAACTATACGCAAAGTTGACCCATAAGAAACTATGGTTATATCGGCACCTTCTTTAACAACTTCGGCTAAACCTAATGGAACCGTAAATTCACCGACGTTGGAGGGCAAAAGTTCCTTTAAACGATACCCATTTAAACATTCAATTACGATTGCTGGCTCATCGGCACGCAATAAGGTATTGTACATACCTGCTGCCTGAGTCATATTACGCGGAACACAAATATGGATACCACGCATAATACCTAAGATCATAGCCATTGGCGATCCCGAATGCCAGATACCTTCCAGGCGATGGCCTCTGGTACGAATCAATACCGGAGATTTCTGCCCACCTTTAGTGCGATAACTCAAGCTTGCTAAATCATCACTCAATACATTAATGCAATAAAGCAGGTAATCTACATACTGTATTTCGGCAATTGGCTTTAATCCCCTAAGCGATAAACCAATCCCCTGCCCCATTATGGTGCTTTCGCGAATGCCTGTATCTGCTACACGTAAATGGCCATACTTGGACTGCAAACCAGCAAAGCCCTGATTAACGTCGCCAATGCTTCCTACATCCTCACCAAAGGCAATAATTCGCGGGTCTCGGGCCATGTTCTCGTCGAAACATGCATTCAAAATTTCACGCCCGTCCAGAAGCCTCGCATCTTCAGCATATTCTGCAGCAATCACAGGAATAGTTGAAGGGGCATTAACTCCATTCGTAAATAAACGAGAATTGTATCTCTCACGATTAAGCTTAAATTCTTTCTTGTACCATTCAATTAATTGAGCTTTTGCCGGCGAACTTTGTTTAGCCACTATGCGGAAAGCCTTTCTTATCGCTACAAAAATATCCCTTCTGGAAATCTCAGCAGACGAAGTAAGATGCAGGGCCAGCCTATTTATAGATTCATTTCCTAAAGCTTTTAACAACGTTGCGGCTTCTAACGTTTCTTTTTTAAAAACCGATTGAACTTTATTCCAGGCTTCCTTCTGGCATGCACGCACATACACTTTAGCCTCTTCTTCTATTTGGACAAGCTCCTCTTCAGAACAAATAGCAGAATCAAGCACCCATTTACGCATTTGTATCAGGCAGTCATACTCCGCTTCCCATTCTAAACGCTCTTTGGTTTTATATCGTTCGTGCGAGCCTGAAGTAGAGTGCCCCTGAGGCTGGGTCATTTCGTAGACATGTATTAAAGCTGGAATATGCTTCGAACGACAATTTTCTATTGCTTTTTCATAAGTTTCGCACAAACCAGGGTAATCCCAGCCTTTAACTTTAAAGATTTCGAAACCCTCTCCCTTTTCATCTCGCTGAAAACCTTTCAAAATCTCGGAGATATCCATCTTTGTGGTTTGCAGCTCGGAAGGAACAGAGATGGCATAAGCATCGTCCCATACTGAAATTGCCATGGGAATTTGCAATACTCCTGCCGCGTTCATCGCTTCGAAGAACACCCCTTCTGAAGTTGATCCATTACCGATAGTGCCAAACGCTACTTCATTTCCATTAATGGAAAAATCTTTCAAATAATTTAGGCTAGGATTCTGTCTGTATAGCTTAGAAGCCCATGCTAATCCAACCAGGCGAGCCATTTGGCCGCCCGTTGTAGATATATCTGCCGACGTATTTTTGGCTTCTGTTTGATTTCTCCACGAGCCATCTTCATTCAAAATACGTGTAGAAAAATGGGCATTCATCTGGCGCCCGCCAGAAAAAGGGTCAAATTCTATATCGGTGTTCCCATACAACTGAGAGAAAAACTCGGTAACAGTTGCCATTCCTGTAGCGAACATAAAGGTTTGGTCACGATAGTACCCGGCACGCCAATCGCCTTTTTTAAAAGCCTTAGCCATAGCAACTTGCGCTACCTCTTTTCCATCGCCAAAAATCCCAAATTTTGCTTTACCGGTTAAAACTTCTTTTCGGCCAAGGATGCTTGCCTGGCGGCTTTCAAAGCATATGCGGTAATCATTAAGAATAATTTTCTTAAAATCGTCAAAGCTTAATTCAGAAACATCAAATTGATTAGTTACGTTCATTTCTATTGATGGCATATGCTCTAGGTCAATCTTCAAAATTAATAAAATATAGGTGTTCTGAAACCATAAGATTTTACATACGTATATTTGGTATATTATTTGAACATTAGAATTTACTTTTATCTTTGTAGTACAAATCTTAAAAATGAAAAAGCTATTATCAATATGTGCGGTTATTTTGGGCATTGCCCTTTTCACTGCAATGCGTGCTGATGAGCCAGGAGAGTTTAAATTTGAAAAAGAAACTCAAGACTTTGGAAAAATTCCTCAAGGCAAACCAGTTAGTTATGATTTTAAATTTACTAATATTGGCGATCAGCCAATTATAATCACAAGTGTAGAGTCTACTTGCGGTTGTACAGTACCAAAATACACCAGCACTCCTATTAAAAAAGGTGAAGTTGGAGTTATTTCTGTAACTTATAATGCCGCCAACGCCGGATCTTTTACTAAGCCTCTTACCATTAAATCTAATGCCAAGACGCCGGTAAAATACCTTTATATTAAAGGAGAGGTTGTAACGAGTAGCTCTAAATAAAAATAAAAGCTTTAAAAAATTTGAAACCTCTCTGTTAACAGAGAGGTTTTTTTATTTTTGCGCACTATGCCACAAATTTCCAACAAGGGGAAGCTGATGCCAGCATCTCCTATCAGAAAGCTAACCCCTTACGCAGAGAGAGCAAAGCAGCAGGGAAAGAAGGTGTACCATTTGAATATCGGGCAACCTGATATAGAGACACCGAAGGTTATGCTTAATGCTATTAAGAATATTGACTTTAAAGTGTGGGCGTATACCCAGTCTGAAGGTACATTATCATATCGTAATAAGCTGGTTGAGTACTACAATAAAGCAAACTACAACATAACAGTTGATGATATTTTAGTAACAACCGGCGCTTCTGAGGCCATCGTTATAGCAATGCAAACTTGCTTGGATTCGGGCGATGAGGTAATTATTCCTGAGCCGTTTTATGCAAATTATAATGCATTTGCATGGATGAGCAATGTTACAGTAAAACCTGTTTTATCTTTAATTGATAATGGTTTTGCGTTGCCTCCTATCAGTGAGTTTGAAAAGCTGATTACCGATAAAACAAAAGCAATTTTTATTTGCAACCCTAATAATCCGACAGGTTATTTGTACTCTTATGAGGAAATGGTTGAATTGAAAAACCTTTGCTTAAAGTATGATTTATACCTGTTTGCTGATGAGGCTTACCGCGAGTTTTGCTATGACGACAGTAAGTTCTATTCGCCAATGCACCTGGATGGACTGGATGAGCATGTAATTGTTTTCGACAGTATATCAAAGCGTTACAGTGCCTGTGGTGCCCGACTAGGATGTTTTATTACAAAAAACAGAAAAGTTATCGAAACTGCGCTTAAATTTGCGCAAGCCAGGTTGAGCCCGGGAATGGTTGCTCAGATTGCTGCAGAAGCTGCTGTGGATACACCACAATCGTACTTTGACAATGTAAATAAAGAGTATACCAGCAGGCGCGATATGGTTGTAGCGGCACTAAACAAGATGGATGGCGTTTATTGCCCCAACCCTGGTGGTGCATTCTATGTAGTAGCACGCTTCCCGGTTGATGATGCTGAAGCTTTCTGCCAATGGATGCTGGAAGAGTTTTCGCATGACAATCAGACAGTAATGATGGCTCCAGCTGCCGGATTTTACAGTACTCCGGGCGCTGGCAAAGACCAAATTCGTCTGGCATACGTTTTGAATAAGACAGACTTGGCTAACGCGATGATTTGTTTGGAGAAAGCCTTAAAGGAATATCCGGGCAGAACTGAGGTTGGCGATTTTGAAAAGTTAGGTGTTGAGATCTAGTAGTAATGAGTTTGGAGTTTGGATAAAATTCAAGCGCCAAGCTAAATACTCAAAACTCCAAACTCCAAACTAAGCATATTGGGCCCGACCGGAATTGACAGGATGGCGGCAAGTATGTAAGCATGCAGCGCATTGTGAGTATAGCGCTTTAATCTGAACTCTCAACTTTCAAATGGCGAAAATACTTACGCCTTAGCTGCCTAATTTAGAATTAGCATAGCTTTTGTCCCGCTGGTATGTGGTTCTGTCATATCAGCATACGGGGCATCGAACTACGGAACTGGCTTGGTTAATGGTGTGATAACCAGGCGAGATTAAGCACCTAAGGATGTTAGTACAGGCAAGCGGCTAGCCTTCTCTCATCCCTACAATTTAATAGTTCGCTAAGCATGTAGAAAGCATAATTTGTTCCATGTTTGGACGAGAGTTCGAATCTCTCCGGGTCCACTCAAAACCCCTTAATGGTATCATTAAGGGGTTTTTTATTAAAATTCCACTCCAAAAACTTCCTTTTTAAAGATTGCCTATAATTAAAAAGGCTTAAAAAAGTAATTGGAGAGAATAAATAGAATGGCAAATATAATTGCCATGGTTAATGATACTTTCAGTAGCTTTTTTATATCCGGTTCCATCCCACTAGTTATTGGCCAAAAATAAAATAAAAAATAGACAGGAGTTATAACAACCAAGTTTATGAACTCAGTTGTGCTATCAATTCATTAATATTTTTTTTCCTTGCCTGTCCAAATTTCAAAAACATGTTCGTCATAGGTGTATATTATTTAAATAAACCCTATAAATTCAATATTATGAAGGAGTACATGCTAATTTTCAGGAACGAAGAAAATCCTAACGGTAATGCACCATCTGCTGAGCAAATGCGTGCGGTATTAAAAGAATGGCAAAACTGGATCCGTGGCATTGCAGAACAAGGTAAGTTTAGCGGAACCAACCGTTTGTTACCCGAAGGAAAAACCTTAAAACCGGGCAATGTAATAACGGATGGACCCTATGTCGAAGCCAAGGAATTAATCGGTGGATATGTGTTGGTTAAGGCTGAAAGCTTGGACGAAGCAATTGAGATAGCAAAATCATGCCCTAATCTTAAATATGGCGGCAATGTGGAAGTAAGAAGCACTATGGCGATTGACGCCGATCCTAAATCTGAATCATTTCTCATTCCATTAAACGAACTGACTAAAGCTTAATACCTAAAAACAAACAACATGAAAGAGTACTTATTTTTATTCAGAGGCGGCGATGCCCAAACTGTGCAGCAATCTCCTGAGGCTTGGCAGGCACATATGCAAAAATGGATGCAATGGATGGGTGATCTTGCACAACAGGAAAAACTGGTTGGCGCACAACCACTTACAAGAACCGGGAAACAGGTTGAAGGCACAAAAAAAACTATTACCGATGGGCCTTTTATGGAAGGGAAAGAAATGGTAGGTGGCTACCTAATTTGTAAGGCAGGTTCGTATGACGAAGCAACAGATATTGCCAAAGGCTGCCCGATTCTCGAGTTCGACGATGGCAACGTTGAAGTAAGGGAAATTCAGGAACTAAAAATGTAAAAATGGTTGACGTAATCACCAGCATCGGAATACTTCGCCCGGCAAGCGAAGTATTTCGATATGCAAGCAATCCCGACAATGCGCCCGAATGGTATGAAAATATCAAGTCGGTTGAATGGAAAACATCAAGACCTCTTGCCATTGGTTCGCGAATTGCCTTTGTTGCCCATTTTCTGGGAAGGAAACTGGCATATACTTACAAGGTTGCAGATCTGTCGGAGCATAAAATGGTGATGGAAACTGCCGACGGCCCCTTCCCTATGGAAACGACGTATGTATGCGAAGCTATCGACGATCGCACATGCCGAATGACACTGCGGAATCGAGGTAATCCAAGCGGATTCTCGAAACTGTTTAGCCCCTTTATGAGCATTATGATGCGAAAGGCTAACAATAAAGATCTTAGGAAATTAAAGCAGATACTTGAAAGCGAACAGTAGAATTGCCAGAAAATCTAAACATACAGAAGCTTACAGATAAACTTTTCCGTAGGGAGGCAGGAAAGATGGTAGCTGTATTAACTAAAATCTTCGGAACGGAAAACCTGGAAACAGCGGAAGACGTGGTGCAGGATACCTTGTTACACGCCCTGAATGTATGGAAATTGAAAGGCGTACCAGATAATCCGTCGGCATGGCTCTTCCGGGTGGCTAAAAACAAGGCTATTGATATTATAAGGCGCAATAAACACTCGATACATTTTGATTTGAACGACAGCGAACGCATCCTGCTTACATCAGAATATACCTTAAATATGGCAATGGAGAATTTGTGGAAAGAAGAGTTGATTAAAGATGACTTGTTAAGAATGATGTTTGCCTGCTGCCACCCAGAAATCTCCGCTGAAAATCAGATTACTTTAATCCTTAAAACACTTTGTGGTTTTAGCACTGCCGAAATTGCAAAGGCTTTTCTGGTGCCTGAGGACACTGTTTCTAAAAGGCTCTATCGCACTAAAGAATTCTTCCGTAAGCAAAAACTCCGCCTTAATGTTCCCTCTGTTGAGGAATTGAGAAGCCGGACAGATGCAGTTTTAAATTCGATCTACTTGTTGTTTAATGAAGGATATAACTCATCTCATTCGGAAGAATTAATTCGGAAAAATTTGGTAGAAGAGGCGATGATGCTTTGTAAGCTTCTTACCGAAAACGCTTATACCCAGCAACCTGAAGTGTTTGCGTTGATGGCTTTAATGTGTTTCCATGTCTCGCGAAGTGATAGCCGCTTGACTGCCGAAGGCGGCATTATTCTTCTAGCTAAGCAAGACCGCCGCAAATGGGACAGCGACTTAATCGCTAAGGGGAATGAATATATGAATCGCTCCGCTTTTGGCAATACAATTTCAAGCTACCATATTGAAGCCGCCATTGCTTACGAACATTGCACTGCCGAAACGTTTGAAAGCACTAATTGGGCTCGTATTCTGGAGTTGTATAACTGGCTCTGTAAAATTGCCCCTTCGCCGGTTACAGAACTGAATCGCGCTGCTGTGATCTTCCAGGTTGAAGGCTCACAAGCCGCTTTGAAGGCACTGGAAGTTATTGTTGATAAAAAGAAACTGGAAAACTTTCATTTATATTATAGCCTTTCAGGGGAAATATATGCTGATTTAGAGCAATATACGGAAGCTGTAAAAGCATTTAAAACGGCAATAAACCTGACGCAGTCGGCTGCGGAACAAAGGCTTTTAAATGATAAAATCAAGGAAATCCTATCGTAAAAAAGCCTATGTCTAATTTATTTTCTCTGCATCACTTCTACCTCATATTGGGGAAGCAGTTTTACAGAATTCAGTCCGGCGGCAGTTTTTCCTTTTAGCGGCTCTCTTACGCCACGTTCAAAAAATATTTGTCTTTCATCGGTTAAAGGAACAATCTGAAAAAGGATTTTCTTTCCAGTAATTGCTTGTCCGAACCGTTTTAACCCGATCATCATTTCTGGGCCGGAATAAAAATCATCGGCTATTAACTTGCCATCTAGGTAAGCCGATCCTGTATCACCGAAGTAGCTAATAGACAGGAAGGCATCGCCAAGATTTTTCAAAGCCTCTTTTGGAACACTTATTTCAAAATATTTAGAATCCTGAACGGGCTGTAAATTGCTTTGATATTGCGGGCCAGGACTTGCGGGGGTATTCTTGCTATTTCTATCATCCAAAGGCAGTTGCGTTCCTTTGTTTTGATACTTAGCAATATCGATTACCTCTTTAAAGCTAATAGGTAAATTCTTTTCTGGCAATGTGAAGCTGTAGCTCGTGAAAACTCCCTCGTTAACTTTTTGAACGGAAGCCTTTCCACTGAAGCTCAAATTATCCAAAGAAGGATAAACCGCAAGCTTCATTGCATTATCACCTGTACTTTGTATTCTTAGCTTTCCTTCCGGGAAGATTAAATCTTGGTTCGAAATAAATAAACGTTCTGCCCCAAAGGCATTTGCTTTCCAGGCATCTTCTATTTGCTGATGATTCAATACCAGGATTTTGATTTTTTTCTGGTTATCCAGTTTTAGTTCAACGCCACAATCCGCACCTGATTTTATATTATCAACCCGATAAGTTTGCCCGGAGTTCCTCATATTAGCCTTCCATACTTGTATGTTCGAAACACCAGCTTTTCCAAACACGAATTCTGGCTCTATGCCTTCGGGGGCAAAGAAAATATACGTTGGAATTGCAGCTTCCAAACGGCAAAACAACTGTGCTGTGGCATACTTCAGGCTGAGCCCATCCAAATCCATATTAAATGGAAATATTGCCTGTACATTGCTTTGAATAGTAAGTGGCTTCTGCGGAAAACGTAGGTTTTCTCCTCCTACAAGTTTCAAATCAAATACCACACCCTTTACCGCTTCCATTTGAAGCTGGCGTTGGACATTGCTCACAAACACGAATCCGCTGTTATTTGCAGAGCGAACAGACATACGAAGCGTACTGCTGTCTGCCGCTCCCGAGGGCTTCTTATCAGGGAAAGCTGCATAATAGTTTACCAGCCTGTCGCCGAACTCGTTTAAGAATGTATGCAATGTTTTAAAACTGCGGTAAGATGGGCGAATCTGCCCCCACTCTCCTATTGGTGAAATAAAATCGTAGCTGATTATGGGGTAATCATTGGGATAATTGGTGGCTTTTGATTCCTGAAGAGTAGTATGTTTCCCAAACGGATTAGAGCCTCCATGAAACATATAATATCCCATTAAGTTAGCGCCAGACCCCACTTTGGTATAAGCTAACGCGGTAACATCATCAGACGTAATTACAGGGCGGCGATGGTAAGTTATCTGGTTCCCTCCTCCCATTTCGGCTGTTGCATAAGGATAGCGATAGCCTTTAAAATCGGTCGTTTCATCCTGTTTAAACAAGTCGCTGCCAATGGCTGGATCATTTCGTAATGAACCAAACAAATAATTAACCGACAAGGGCAATTGAGTGGTTCGTTTATCCCAGGGAGCTTCGGGATATGCTCCCCAAACTGGAACTAATTCATCTTGCTTCTGGTTAGAACCGGGCCAGCCTGTAGCGGTATAAAAAGGAACGTCAATGCCCGCTTCAATGGCCATCTTCTTCAGCGTTAAAATGTGTTCCAGGCCGGCGGGATTATTAAACCTGTATTCGTTTTCGATCTGTGCGCCTATTATCGGGCCACCATCCTTAAAATAGCAACCGTTTAATTGCCTGCCAATTTCGTTGTATAGTTTCTGAACAGACTTTAAGTATTCGGGATTATTTTTACGGGTGTTTCCTCGTTTAACAATCCAATCGGGAAAACCTCCGTTGCGTACTTCGCCGTGGCACCAGGGGCCTATTCTTACAAAAACCTTCATTTTGTGCTTTTGACAAAGTTGGATGAGTGTTTTTAAATCATTATTACCGGTCCAGTTGAATTTACCTTCTTCTTCCTCATGATAGATCCAGAATACATAGGTGGCAATTACATCAATGCCTGCCGCTTTCATTTTTAAGATGGATTCTTCCCATTGCTGGCGAGGGTATCTTGAGAAATGAAATTCGCCCATTACAGGATACCAGGGTTTGCCATTTTTTATAAAATAGAGGCTGTTTGCATCTAAAGTTTCTCCTGTAGGAGATGTGTGGGTACCTAGTTTTAAGTGTCCTGAGATAGCTGGCGCTTGCGCCTGACTGATGTCTACGGTGTAGGTGTTTTGCGCAAAGGTGCTTATAGTGATGAAAAATAGGAAAATGCTGGCTAGGTGTTTCATTGGTTTTAGTTTATGGGGATTGCAAATCCTGGTTAAGTGCGACGGGATTACAAATCCCGTCGAGCCTGTGCGTACCCGATTTAACAGCCAAATAACTTACAACTTATTTTGATTTGAATTTGGCTTCAACTCATCCGGGCTGTCTTTTGTATAAGTTTTGAATGCCTCCCGAGATGGGCTTACAAAAACATCTTTCACTACTTCAAAGCTTACTTCATCCTTTGGATTGAATTGCGATGAAGCCATATATTTTTGGATGCTTAAATACAACTGTTTGGAAGCCGGTTTGGTTTCCAGGGAAGCGCTTAGATCGGCGCTGGATACTACCAGTTTTCCTTTACCTACTTTAGCTTCGTAAATCAGGGCGAGGCGGCGGTTTAAAAACCAGGTATCAATTGGTTGAACTAGCGGCTTGAACCCTTCCGGGAAATCTTCAAGGTGCATTACCTGGGCTCGATTAGCAATATCCCACCATTGTAAATCGCTGTGGAAGCTGGTTGGAAAATCGGCAAATGCCTGGCTTTTATCCTGAATAAGCATGCCTGTTACATGTGGCGGACGCATTTTAAACCATGATGTATTCCAGAAAACCGGAAGGAAATGCATGGACACCTCTTTGCCTTTAACAACTTTTCCAGCAGCGTTCAAGAATACTTTTCCACCTTTATCCAAAATTGCTTTTGCTTTATCATCGAGAATCGTGGTATAATAAACATCTGATTTAGCTTCAGCAACTTTAGCGGGATAAACCCAGAAATTCCAGTCGTTTACAAACGAGGTGTTAGCTACATTTACTTGCAGATTTAGCTTGCTGGCTTTTGAGATGGTACTTAAAGGAAGGCTTATTTTTCCTACCGGGATGCCGTTACCATTGGTTATTGTTTTTGGTTCGAAACTGCCACTTCCTAAGGTTTTTCCTGTTTCGTCTTTCACCTGCCAGCTTACAATGGCGTTACTTAGGGTGCTGCTGCCTGAGTGAGCGATTTCTACTGATGCTTCAAACGTTTCGTCGTTGGTAAATACAAACTTGGGCAGGCGTGTAAGAGGCACAGTTGTGTTGCAGAAACGGGAAAATTCTTTTGCAGAGATATATCCTTTTTCATGCCAGAAAGCGTCCAAAATGCCAACCAAGGCTGTTCCTTGCCCGGGGAAGTCCTGTAATCCAAGCAGTTGAAAGCCCGCATATCCGGGAGTTCTTAAGGTCTTTTCTATCTCGTTTTTATAGCAAAGCGCCTGAAGTTTTCCGGAAGCCAGAAGAAAATCACGAGCCTGATCTGCCATTCCCCGGTCCTTTAAATCCTGTTGGAAAAGCTCGAAATTTTTAGCTCTATAAACGCCTGTATATTTGTTGATTTCATCAAAGTTTGGATATGCGCACCATTGTCCCATTTCATGCGCTATAAAAGGGACATTAAACTTGGCAATGCCTGTGCTAAAATCGGAAAGCGATTCTGGCTTTTTATCCCAGGCTAAACCCCGAACGCCTCCACGAACCTGATATTCGGCATTGGGTACAACGGGCCAACTTCCGCCTACGGACATACCTGTATAAACCCTGCGGCTATCTTTTTTCTTCCAATAATCTACAAATTCGTTAAGGTATTTTACCTGATTTCCTGCTGGCTCGTTTCCGGCAGAAAGCATGCTGAATGAAGCGTAGTTGCCATAATCTTTCGCCATGCGGTTGGTTTCGTCATATAGATACTGGTCAACGGGTTGCCCTAACCCAATCTTAGGGCCGTGGTTAGGCCAGCTTGGCCCTTCCGGCTGCAGATAAAAACCAATTTTATCAGCGGCAATGAAAGCGGCTTCCGGAGGGCACCATGAATGGAAGCGCATGTGGTTTAAACCATGGTTCTTTGCAATATTGAATATTCTTTCCCAGGCTTGTACATCCATGGAGGGATAGCCTTTTAATGGGAATTCGCAGTTATTTACCGTTCCTCTTAAAAATACAGGGTTGCCGTTTACCAGAAATTTATTGCCTTCGATTTTAAACTCACGCATCCCAAATTGCACTTCTTTTGATGACTTTACATGGCGTTTGGCTGTTAATGATGCAGTTAAACGATATAAGGCGGGATTGAATTCATCCCACGTTTGCATGCCCTCATCAAAAGGGAGATCTATTTCGACATTGGCTTTGCCATTTTTAGCAACAGAAAATTTTGCCATTTGAGGCTTTACTTCGTCTACAATGTTGGAATTGAAGCTTCTGGCTGACAAGCTAATTGTTCCGCTTATTTTGCGCGAAGTGGTGTTTTGTACCTGCAACTTTACATGAGCTTTGCGGTTTTTAACATCAGGATAAACCTGAATGTCTTCAAAATAAACTGGCGCCGCTGCATTTAGGGCAATCCTTCCGATGATTCCGTTCCAGTTGCCTTGAGTGTGGTCGGTAATACTGTGCGAATCCGGGCCAACATTAATTTCTTTAATGCGGTTGTCTATACGGATTGAGATTTGATGTTTACCCGGCTTTAAATAAGAGCTTAAATCATACTGATGAGCAGCTACTAAACTGTTCTGTATGCCAACTTCTTTATCATCTACCCAAACACGTGTTTGGATATGGCTTCGCTCAAGAAGAAGCACGATGCGCTGGCCTTTCCAATTTGCTGGAATTTCTATTTCTTTTTGATACCAGGCCACGCCAACGTAATGCTTTGCAGGAGTTAGCCAAAATGGGATATGAATATTGCCTGGCTGGCGGTATTTTTCCAACCGCGGGTTAAAGTAAAATGAGCTGTCGTAGATACTGCCGGTCCATTTAGTTTGTAGTGTGATATCGTCACCTTTCAAGTTTTCTGCCATTGTTCCGGGCAGCTTTATTTCATCGTTTAGCTTGCGGCTAAACCATTTTTCAGCAGTGCCTTTATCCTGGCGGTCTATTTCAAAGTTCCATTTTCCGGCAAGGTTTATGGTTTCCGGCTCCTTAAAAGCGCAGAAAATCAACAGAAAAAGGATAAAAAGTAAATGGGTTGCTTTCAAATACATGAGGTTTATCTAAGTGTTCAAATGTAGTTTAATAGAGAGGCTTGTGTGTCATGTGCCCTCCTGATTGATGTGTTTTTGCCGTTGGCCGCCAGTTAAAACTGACGGCAATAGATATAATTTGCAATCGCTTAAGTAGCCCTCTGTTGGCCGTCAGTTGAAACTGACTGCAATAGATACTGACTTGCAATACGCTTACGTAGCCTTCCGTTGGGGGCTGACCAAAAAGTCTTCAACTTAATAATGGAGCTCGCTATTGCGGGCTTTATTATTGTGAAAATATTGTATTCCATTTTTCTATCCCCAAACAGCTATTTAGCCGTTTATAAAAAAAAGCTTC
>Ga0307408_100001441_pt1 | contig 17681 bp, 18 predicted proteins | sample 322Cmetagenome_FD_202116 | JGI IMG/M metagenome (GOLD analysis project Ga0307408, IMG submission 202116) | Maize rhizosphere microbial communities from greenhouse at UC Davis, California, United States - 322HYB-C-3 | ecosystem: Host-associated > Plants > Roots > Rhizosphere > Soil | place...
ATCAAAGTAATCTGAACACCATTCGCAGAACACAGAGTCTTCGCTTACAAAGAGAGCGGTCATGTCAATTTCATCCTTTGTACCTGGAAAAGTCAGGGCAGCTTCCCGACCGTCGATGATAAAAATCGCAACCCTTACTTTCTCGATCATCCTTCTCTCCATAACCCCTCTTGAAATCAATGTGTTCATTTTTGGCATGATATTTTCTACTACATTTTTTGGAAATATTGTATTTTGACCGACAATTGAAAATATCTTAACTCCATGGTTGGCCTTGTCTATGAGTATTTCGCCTTCTTCGGGCCAAGCCTGAGAAACGATAATTTTCAAGGATTTCGTTGCAGATGACTGCATCTTTTTTAAACTCTGGAAAACAGTAGTCGCCCTGGTCACAACCTTGCAGTTGTTCAGAGCACCAAGTCGCAGCAAGAACTTGTCGGGGAGAACACCGATGAGACAGTGGTCTTCAAAGAATTTCTTGTTCTTTTTCATGAACATAAAGTCTGGGATCTGCTTCATGACTAACATACCATATTCTGTTACATGAAATATGCCGTCTTCGCGCCGTACTAGACCTTCCTGCACTAGCCTGTTCAGATTCCTGTATACATCTTGAACAGTAGTATTGACTTCTCATGAAAGAGAACTTAGTTTGGCTGGTCTCTCATTCAAAGATGCCAATATGGAAAGCCTCGTCTCACTTGCTAGCTCCATAAACAATTCAGAAGCCAGAGAAGTCTCATCAGAGGTTTGATTCACATTGAAAGATATGCTCTCCCGTGATAATTAAGAATTTTTATGGTTCCCTGTGCTTAATCAATGCTTTTTTGGTTGTAGTTTAATCTACATGAATAAAGAACTCATTTAAATGCACCACTAATTGTGTTTAAGCAAGAGATGTGAAAATAAACAGATTTGTTAAAGACTGAACAACTCTGTTAAGGCAAGAATATCAATTGACCAACCACATAGATGATGCATGTCATCAGCTATGTTAGAAATAAAGGATCAGTTTCTGGAGCTTCAGAAAAAGTACCAGAAATACCTACCAAAAGTAGACCCGGAGCTGATAGATGATCTGCTCCTTCGCCTAATGGAAAATCCGAGGGTCGCGCCTATTTACATGATAGAGGTATTTACCAAACCAGGTCTAGACACAGAAGAAGTAAGGAGTTACATTATTGTCAAGACCGGCATGAGCCCGGCGATATATGACAAAGGGACCCATTACGTAACGAACCAAGAGCTTACACTTGACATGCTCAAGGAGATATCGGATTCTGAAGATGTAATAGAAGTCACCGGGGAATATACTGGTGGCCTTGGGGGCTATGGCGCATCTCATGAACATAAGCCATACGATAAGAGACGCATGATAACAGCAACAACAACAACGGGATCCGAAGCAACAGCATCGCCAGCAAACCAGATTTTACAACAAGAAATCAGGCGCCCAGGTTATGAGAAACCTGCTGCAAGACAAAGAGGGAAAAACTACAAGATTACAATATATACTGCTTCAGGCATTGCAGGTGCAATAGCATTGGCGGGATTTATAATAAGCGGAGGACTTCTTCCTAACGTAAACGTCAACCGATCAATCCCTGCTGGAATTGAGCCAGGATCTCTACATGGGCATGTGACTGGGCCAGGAGGCCTACCTGCAGTTGGCGCAACACTATTGGCCGTACAACAAGGAAATGCTTTTGTTGCTAGTTCGTTTGTATCGATCACTGGTGATTATGACATTCAGATACCGCCAGGCAACTATGTAATCTACGTTGCTTACCCTGACGGCATTGACTAAACTGGAACAGTGGATATCCAAAGAGGCTCACTCCAAGAGCTTAACTTCGCCTATCAATAACTAAGGCTGATAAGGAGACCCTGAGAAATGAAAATAAAATGGTTGTACTATGCAGCCGCCGCTACAACTGCAATAGCAGGCATACTCCATCTGACACTAGCTCCAAACATGCTCAACTTTAACCCAAGTGCTGCTATACTCTTCTTTGTAGGCGGAGCTGCTCAGTTATTCTGCGTGATTCCAATGATAAGAAGATGGGGAGGAATATGGTACGGCATTGGTATAGTAGGCACGCTGGTTCTCATTGCAATATGGATAATCAACAGGATACCAGGAAACCTAATATCTGGAAGGGGCGGCATGGTTAACGAAATGGGAATTGCAGTTGATGCAATACAATGGGCATTTGTCGGCCTGACTGCTGCAATACTTGTGGTAGAATCGCGGAGGAAGAGAATTGATAAAACGACTGCATCAGATGCAGTCTAAGCCCACCTCTATTTTTAGACTATTCTCTCTCTTTTCCGAGATCAAAAGGGCTATCAGGTTATCATCGTCGGAAATCAGCGTTATGAGATAAAACGAACAAGGACATTTTTTTCATAATGCCCAGAATAAGAGAAGACACATCTCAGAGCAAGAGAAGGTTGTGGATTGAGATTAATCACTAACAATACTCGACTGATGACGATGCGACCTCTTACAAGAATATCAACTAGACTCACTCGCACTAGCACTCTTTCAATTGGAAAGATAATAAACTTCATTGGATGCAAGTGGAATGGCTTGTACCTCGCTTCCTTGGCAGACAGGGCACAAAAATGCGTCGCGATACTTTGACGAATCCGGCTCAAATATCGAAGCGCACCAGAGGCACATATCGCATATCATGAAGTAATATTTCCTACCATCTCTCTTGGCAGCCGCAAGTGTTGTCTGTTCACTATAGGGCATGGCGCGGTTTCTGCATGATGCCAATTAAAGATGGATTAACGTTGTTAATTGACTCAGTTAAGCAGTAGTTAAAAGTGGACTTCTTAAAAAATGAGTATAAGGATGGGCTAAAAACGATGAGTGAAGACGATGCTGCTGGTACCTTGTATATCACCATCTGCTCAAGCAGAGGTGCAATTTCATCAGATACTCTAAAAAGAAAGGATGTATAAAGCTGGGCTAGCAGGCAGCCAACATAACAATGCAAAGTATCGAGATTATAGACATCGTACGCGTTGTTGCAATGTGTGCATTTGCAGGCGGCACTTCGTTTGCAGGTGGGCTTATAGCTAGATACATCAACTTCAGTGAGAGACAAGTGTTGTTTTTTACTGCTTTTGGTGCTGGCATCCTACTCTCTGCTGCCATTTTTGGAATGGTAATTGAAGCAGAACAAACCTTGGGAATCATAATGACTTTGGGCGCCTTTGTTGCTGGTTCGATAATCTTTACCGTTGCAGATGTACTAGCGGAGCACAAAGGAGGAGGAGCTGGCATTCTACTGGGTATCGGTCTTGATTCTATTCCAGAATCGCTTGCCATAGGAGCTTCGGTAGCTGGTGGTGCTGGATTTGTGATTGCACTGCTTATTGGCATACAAAATGTCCCAGAGGGAATTGCCTCATTTCGTGAAATGACTTCTAGCAAGACATCAGCTTTTGGAGGTAGCAAAAGAAAAGCCTTGATTGCTATTGGGTTTGTATCAGTGATTCCAATCATTCTTGGATTAATAGGTTTGTTCTTTGTCCAGGGTATGCAGTTTGTTATTGCGCTGACCCTTGCAATCTCAGCTGGCGGTATTTTCTATATGCTGTTTTATGACATGATACCAAAAGCTCACAAAGAAAGAAAATGGCTGCCCACATTTGGAGCTGTCCTTGGATTTATTATAGGATTTGCTCTTGTTAGGTTATTTCGCTAGCCAACACCTTGTTGGATAGTGACTTGTATAACTTTTAATGATTCTTCTAACTTACCATGATGGTTTGATATCACCATTCCTTATACTTTTGAAAAGCCTGTTGGCGACATGGCGACGTAACAAACAAGGATAATAGCTGATCATGCGGATTATGAAGGGTACAAAACGAATCACTCAAGCAATGGCCATATAGAATATGCAGCGGATGCAAGAAATCATAAAGTTACGATGCTTATCCCTTTTCTGGGGTGTTTTCACTGTTATTCGGATGGGTCAGCCGCCAATTACATTGTATCTGAATTTTGTAAGTTTTTCTCTTGAATCCCTCCGGGCCAGCTAAAAGTGCCTTTCAAAAGACAAATAACAAACAGGGTGAGATGGCGACTTTTTTGCATGAAAATAATCAACCCTCATACGAAGAATATCTCCGCTACAGTCGCTATCTCTACCAAATGAATATCAAACTCAAAATGATGGCATAGCTAGTGCACGTACAGGTCATTAGATGGTGGAGATATTTTTTCGATGTATCTAGTAAAGGACACAATTGAAATTCAAGGCCATGGTAGCTCTAAAAAATAGAATCAAAGATCTTTGGTATTGCACAGAAACCAAAGAGAAAGTATGAAAGATTGAAAGCTCAGGATGGCTTACGATATTGCGAACTATGACGGAGGTCAACTCAGTGAGGTCTACTAGACTGAGTAAATGGAGAAAGCTATAACTCTTCAAAGGCGATAAGTCTCAAGCCCGAATTTCACGGGGTTTTTGAGCAAATAATCCAGAGCTATATGAAGGATTGATAGGAATAATCTTTGATAGGCAATCTTATGACTAAAATTTGATAAGTTTTGATAAAAAACTCAATATATTAATAGTTAGTGTGCAGGTTTAGAAGTGTGACATTTGACAGTAAGGTTTCTCGCCGAGATTTTCTAAAGTTTTTAGCAGCAGGTGCAACCACTCTGGCTTTCGGTTCTGTTTTAGGATTTTCATCTTTTTTCTCTAATAATAAAAATGGACGCAGTGGCATTGGTAGTGCTGGTATAGGTGGTGGTATTCAGCAAGCTGCTGCTCAATCCACTCCGGGAACCTTTGTCCTTGGTCCAAATACTGGAAAAATTTCAGTCCACGCAGCCAACCTGACAAACGGAAAAATACTGTATGCTGCAGGCTCTGGCTTTTCTTCCACTTATGAAAATGGTCCATTTCATTGGAATACATTTAATCCTGCTACGGGATCAATAACAAATCATACTGTAGCAGAAGACCTCTTTTGCATGGGTCAAGCTGTACTTCCAAATGGGAGAGTTCTATGTGCAGGAGGTACTCTGGAGTACGATACTGGTGGAAATATCGATGGAACGTGGAAAGGACTTGCCTCTGCGTTTGAATATGATCCTGGTTCGAACTCGTTATCAAAGGTTCAATCCATGAAGCATGGTAGATGGTATCCATACTGCATAGTCTTGGAGGATGGCAAAGTACTAACTATAGGGGGGTTTGATGAATGGGGCTCTAATAATCGACTAGCTGAGATCTATAATCCATCTACAAAATCGTGGAGTATCAAGTACGATTCAACACTCAGCAATACTTACTGCGTTGGCAATGACAATCCTTCTGCTCCTTCGGGTCTTCCTTGTTATGGTGGAAGCGGCCAAGGTACCATGCCGCCAGTTTCTTTGTATCCTAGGGCTATCTTTATGCCCACTGGTTTAGTAGCAATAGCGGGACAGAGCAAGACTACAAGAACATGGAACCCCCAGACTGGAAAATGGACATTTGCAGGCAATCTTTCAGTTGCCAGAAGTTATGGAAATATGGTATTGTTACCGCTCAATAATACCACCTCAGAAAAAGGGAAGATCCTTGTTTGTGGAGGAAGCAATACATCTGGAGAGAATGCAACCACTGTTGCCCAAATTTTGACGCCTAATCCTAGCACTAATTATACCACGTTTACTTTTCAAACAATATCGCCTTGTAAATTTGGTAGAAGGCATGCGCCAAATGCATATCTTCCTGACGGAAAGCTAATATTCTTTGGAGGCACCAATTTTCAAAATGCGTCATCTGGTGCGTATAAAAATGCAGAAATATTTGATCCCGTAGCCAAAAGTTGGACTGTTGTTAGCGGGATGGCCGTGCCAAGAATCTATCATTCTACAGGAATTTTGTTGTTAGATGGAAGAGTTTGGCTGGCTGGAACTCAATATTCAAAAAGCAACTGGGAACTTAGATCAGAATTTTATGTTCCATCATACTATAATGCCACAAGACCTACAATTTCTAGTGGCAGAACAGTTGGCAATTATGGAGGAACCATCTATATTCCGACTCCAAATGCAGCAGGTATTGAGAAGGTTTCCTTGATAAAACTCGGTACCTTTACCCACGGTTTTAATAGCGATCTTAGATTTATCTGGCTTCAGATACGAAGCAAGGGTTCGAGTAGCGTAACTGTATCAGCACCTGTAAATGCAAAAATTGCACCTCCTGGCTATTACATGATCCATGTTCTAAATAGCGCAGGAGTGCCGTCTATTGCAAAGGTAATCAAGATTCCGGGAACATCATGAGGAGGGAGTGATACCTGTACTGTCATATATTCTCAGCCTGGTACTAACAGCTACATAGTGTTGAACACCGGCGGTAGTCACAGAGCTGGAGAGATAATGACATCCGCATCTACACTGATAGGCAACTCAATAAAGAAGCTCACTGTAATCCTAAAGAAAACTGGCAACCCAACAGGAACTATAACCGTGTTAGTTAGAAAAGGAACTGGTGATTCTCCAAGCATCATATTTGGCGATCCTATAGATGCAGCCACACTTACAACTACTGATCAGACATTACATTAGAATCACCTACATCTCACACATTTGCAGCAAATGAAAAAGTGCTTGTAGAATGGGACGGAACAGGTTCAGACGTAGATAAGGTACTTGTAAAGCGACACAACTATACTGACCCAGCAGCTAGCTTTGATGGCATCAATACCAGATAGTCACACAAGAATGCTACAAGCACAGGTTATGCTTCCTACAATAATGCTGACATAGCAGGAGTATGGTCTAAGCTAGAATAGCCTGCTAAGTTCCCCCATTTTCCAAATATTCCAACAGCAAATTGTGGGGTAGTAGTTCCCCTTATGATATTAATTTTAATAATTCTCTTGAACAATTGTCGCATTGACCAGGATTGATCAACCAAAAGCTTAAAGCTAACCTTGGTATAGAGAAGAGTAGAATACTTTTACCCTAAAAAGCTTTAGAGAGTAAAGACTACTGTAGTAAAATAGCATGACATGGGAGCATAGCTTGATCAATGATAATAATAGATGAGTTGTCAACCACAACGATGATGATAAAATGCCGAGATTGTGGTCATGAGCACCCATCAGCTATCCAAATGAACACATCTGTTTTTAGAACTGCTAAAATTCATGAGAAGAGGGAACAGTGCCCTAAATGTGGCAGTGTATCGACATACAATAAGTCTGATTATTTCTTCCTGTAATAATATATATGCTGTAAAATTTATGTCCCAACAGCTTACAGTCTATTCAGGTAGGGGAATGTCCCGATTAGTTGCCAGAGCCCGGAAGAGGCAGGTTTAAGATTCTGAACGACAACCAAAAAAGAAGCCATGTGGGACAAATTGTTGACGCGTCAGACATTATCAACTGCGAAAAATAACTAAGGTCCTTTTTTCTTCTGCTTTTGAGCTTTCTCTCCAAGGAATGAGGAAGGCAGCAATCACTAAAGTCTAAATATAATGATCTTAAAACTCGCTAGAATCTGATATGTCCGAGGGAATAACCGAAAGCGAGAAAAAAGAAAGAAATTATTGCTTCCTGTTTACAGAGTAGCCCGCGCTATTCCTAGTGTGTGAACGCCTGCCTATATCTTATGCTCGCTGTGTAGGAACCTATGTTTATTCTTGGCAGCTCTTGGGGAAAGTCTCTTTGAAATTACAACAAGGGCATCTGTTTTTGGTCGTCTCCATGAAGATACCGCAGTTTTGACATCGCTTCTGTCCTGAAAGATAATGCAGCCTGCCTGATCTATTTCTTGCACGATATTTCTCACACAAACCACTACCAACCATATATGTGCCTCCCCCATCATCAGCCTGCTGCAGTAGTATTAGCAGCAGCAGCAGTTTGTCTAAGTTCGTGCCGCTCTATCGAAGGTTGTTGTGGTTTGTAAGTTATAGATACTGTGTCTCCGGTGTTGTATGGACAGTTTGATATGGTTCTAGGCACCCTGTCAGAACCTTCCACTACACAGGTACCCTGTTCTTGATTCTTTATGACTACTTGTGCATCCTCAGTTACGCTTGGAGCAAACAGATTCCTTGCCTGAAATCCTGAGATGGCAAAGACTATGATGACACCTGCGGCAATAAGAATAATGGCTAACGTTCTGAGGGAAAGGTCGTGTAAACTCATAACTCCTCTACCATGTCAATGAAATTGTTTACGCTCTTATCAATTAACCTCAGCTTGTACTTTAATGCTACATCTGCAACTAATTCAGGATTAGTCAAGCTGTAAAGAAAGCCCTGCTCGCTTCTCCTGATAGAAATTAGTTTTTCTTGTTTAAGCTGACCGAGATGTGAGGATACTGTTGATATCGCCTTTCCCGTATAGTTGACTATATCCGAAAAGCTGCAGTGGCGATTATCTAAAATAAACAGAATAATTTCCCTAAGAGGCTAGTGCCTTAGACAGGAGAGAATGGCAGATTCTACTTCTGAGATATTGATTGGATAATATCTTGTAGTTTTTTTTGCACGTTTTCTTTCTACCCGAATAAGATCTGCTTCTTCCAATCCTGTCAAATGATAAAAAAGAACGCCGTTAGAAAATCCTGAGACCTTTAATAGTTCTCGGTATCTTATACCTGGCACGTTAGCTACATGATCCATCAGTATGGTTTTACTCTCATCAAGAGATTCAATTTCAAAGGTTCCTGCTGTTTTCACGTTATGACCCTCGCCCGGCTTCACTATTCTTCAATACTCCAAGACCAAACAGGGTAATCATTACCAAAAGGATCACGTGAGGCAGCTCTATGTTTGCAATGGGAAGATGCACCATTGGCAAGATATCCATGGCATCAAGGAAATACAATATCTCTGCGCTGCTCAGTGCCATGAAACCTACAGTCATTAAAAGTATCCTGCTTCCTCCAACTCTTTTGTATGCAAGGTATGAGACTAGACCAAGAAATGAAGCGATTGTCAACCCGGCAAGGTGCAGTATGATATGGTAGATCATTGACGGATGAGAAATGTGAGGAATTACTAGAGGCGTGAGGACTCCTATAATAATTGCAGTTGTAAGTCCAAGCAGGATGGGCTTACTAACCAACTTGTCTCGATTGCCAATACCCCCTCGATTCTGCATATAAAATACTCAGCCTCCCAGCGAATAATTAAGTCAATTGGAGCAAACGTCGAAAGATCTACGTAATCATACGTTGGGGAGATCTCGACTGTTTTTACATGACTGGAAACGGACAATGGTTACTAATTGCTTTACAATGCATATGGAGCAAGAAGCATTACCAAAGCAAGTAATCTACTTTCGTCTAATTGTGTTGCATAGATGTAGCATTCGCAGTTACTTCTTCTTTGGGTATTTCTTGCACAACATTGGTATACAATTCTGTACTTGTTGCTTTCTCGCCATTGCCGTCAGTAACCGTTAGGTAAAATGAATATTTGCCCGGTAATTCAAAACTGCGTGTAACGTTTTGACCAGTCAGTGTAAGACCATCGCTAAATTTCCATTCAAACGAAAATGGCGCTTCTCCAAACTTGGCATGAGCATTATATGTTCCTTCCTCACCAACAGCAAGTATTGCCTTATAGTATGACAAGTATCCAAGTGGCTCTTCTTCGTCGAATTGATTGCTATCACCGACTTGACCTGCTATGCGCTGAAATATCGCTACCACAGTTTGATTGTATACGATGGCAATAGTTACGCCTATTCCAACTGCTACTCCTATCGCGCTGAATATTATTGCCAATTTTGCAACTCTTGACATGGCAGTCATCGCAAATAATAGCCTCTAGTTGCTTTCCTCATATACAAGGTAACCACTCCTAGGATAGAAGCCATTATAACTGCAATAGCCACTGATGAAAATTCTGGCGTAACAACAGTATCAAATTCAACAGTTTCTTTCTCTATTGGCAAAAAGTTTACGCCCACTACCTCAACTATTGGCTTCAGAACCTCTTGTTCGTTAAACGTATAGTTCCAATACTCTGCACCATCTACTGTATGACCCCCTGTGACATTAAAGAGCTCTCCTTCAGAATTTTGAAATTTCACATCATAATCAATGTGAGGATGGTTCCTGCCAGTGTTTCGGTCAATGAAGGTCAGTTTGAAATGCGTTTCTTGATTTATTTGCGGGTTTGCAGGGCTTCTTGAAAGCTGTACGTCAATATTTTGTTCTTCAACAGTTCTGGAAAATGTGGCTATATCATCTGTGACAATAATGGTTCCTTTCATGTGGGGGTATATAGTAGATTCAATTGTATAGTTACCATAGTCAGAGAAGTTATGAGAAACAAATTGATTGCTTCTTAACTCCCCTGTATCAAATACTTGCTGACCATCTGCATTTGACTTTATTACAAGATGATGCGGTTCTGCATCAGGATTGACGAATATAATGGCGTGACCTTTTTGAATTATTTGCAGTTCTGGATCAAAGAATTGCCTCAGGCTTGGATCCTTTGAGCCTGGTATCACAAATGTTACATCTTCTGCATATGATGCCTGCGATAATAATAATGGTACTGATACTATTGCAAGGAGCATAAGACTATCCAATAGAGATAGTTGCATTAACCGAGTTGAATAGCATCCTTAGATATGAAAGTTGTCTCCGTTCATAAGCCCAAACAATCTGTCTTGAGAATACTTCATGACCTCGAATTGGTAATCGCTGCTGCCCGTCTGCCTATTCCCAACACTACTTTTTTTGATAAGGACCAACCGTTGTCTTTTCTTTCTTTCTTTTTTATGGGATGTTTTTTGGGATCGTCGCGCTCTTTGACGCAAAGAGCTCCTATTTCTTTACTTTTTATCTAAAACATTGCGAAATGGCTTTCAATCTCTTTTTTCCATTTCAAGCGCGATCCTGAATGATGGTATCGTTCTACCCATTTAGAGAGACTTCACCACACCAACATCAAACCATCATTAATGCTGCTGCTGCCGTCATCCCAATCCTGTACCTGACTATGAAGGCAGATTGGCACAATAAATATCACCGCTAGCGAGCGCTGGTAATATAATGACAGTATTGGTGATTGGAGGTACTGGTCCGGCAGCAATAAAAAATCATAATCTGATAGTATGCAATAAAGAAGGAAAATAAAGAAAATGGAAGAAAGAAACAGTCAGGAACTAAAAATTCTCACAATCAGGTGTTGCTATATCTCCTTCAGCTTCATTAAAGTCTGTGACTGTAGACATTATATGCTAACTACAATTACGAAAGAAGAAGTAACAAAAACGAGACGTAATAATGACAATAATAATGATATTTTTCAATTTTTTCTTAGAATATCACAACAACCTTAAGAACAACCGCGAAGAGGAACTTTCTGAGCGGTCTGTGATGAAATTACTTAGATAATGCATATATATCTTAACTGGCAGCGTGCTGCGATCTCGAGATGAGCATAACCAAAGTGATTGAGTTACAATTCAGTGATAATGGCAATCCGAAACCAGAAAGAAGACCAGATGGTTATCACAACCACTCGCACGACGTTTGCTTTTTTCAAATCTGTCAGTTCTGTTTTTGGTGTACCTCCACTCTCCATAAAACTAGGATGATTAAAATATGCCCTGTTTGTACAAGCGAAGGAATTGATTCTCTGCCCATATCTCCAAATGAGATTTACAGTTACGATGTCACCGAATCAGCTGGCGTGAGTCTCTCATTCAAATCCTTAAATTCCAAAAGATAGAGAGAGAATAGATATCCTGCTCCGATAAAGAAAGAGTCAACCTGCATCTGTTTAAGTAGAACTAAACAAAGCATGGACCTGGAAAAACTCTCTGTAATTTAACCAGACTAAAGGTACATCTTGGCTTTGTAGTGTGGTCCGATGCAGCTCCCGACTAGCGCGTCTGGTCACTCTCAGCCTTTGCGCTGCATATCCATTAGAGAGAGTTGTTCGACATAAAGCGCCTTGGGTACAGGAAGCCGGGCAAGCAGAGTAAAAAATCTTTTAATAGCTATCCACTTAAGGTTATACAGAAATAGTTTGGATATTCTTCATCTTAAGAAAGAAAAAGATGTATGTGACCAATGTGGTGAAAAATTCGCAAAATACGTAGAACTAATAAGTCATGCAAGGCATGTACACCACCACCCAATTGTAAGATGCGACGAATGCGGCAAAGAATTCATTCATGAAAAAGATAGACTGCACCACGTTAGAGAAGAGCATAAGAAGAAGACCGAGAGCAGACAGCTCAAGAATACAAATCAACGTAAATAATAATGAATCGTTCTCCTTCCCCAGGCAGATGTTGATGCGTACATGAGAAACTTTAGCGATAACATTTGATACAGAATTTTTCTTGTTAAATATTTGCACTTTAGGTTATTTTCTGCCAAAAATTTTATCAGTATTATATATTATGGGCTTCTTTTACAAGCGATATCATCATCAGACCGACGAGCGCAAACATCTATTTGAGTATAAACTGAAATTGCATTGAATTACTACTCTCCATCTTCAAGTAGCATCGTTTCAAATGCCACAGCCCTGTCAGGTTCCGATGCATAAATTACATGGTGATGATTTTTTAAAAGCTCGCTGATCCATTCATTCCTCTTGGATTGCTCTATTCCAGAAATATTATAGTAGCACAACTGTGAATTGTCAAATTCCTCAAAATGTTCATGGCCTGTTTTTTCTACGACCAGCCCCAATTTCATGCCCTCTTTTGTTCCGGTGACCATTATCGTCCTGCCAACAAATCTGTATGGGGGTTTCATGCCTTTCGTGGCTTCTTCTCTTATATGTTTGAGTGTGCCAAGTGCATCAAATTTATCAGCATCGGATCTTTCAATGCGAAAGATACGCAAAGAATTTGTCTGTTTGTATGAATCGACATCAATTCCTTCTGCAGATAATCTTTCTTCAATTATTTCAGGTTTGTCAGCAGTAAAGAAAATGCAAGACTCTCCTTTCTGCAGACCATTCAAAAGATACCGAGATATGACCAAATCTGCATACTCTTCGTTGTCGTACAGGAGGACTATGTGATTGTTTCTTTCCATTCTGTCGAGGAACTTTATTGGGCGATAATTTGCTTTTTCAGCGCTCATAAATCTCCCTCTCTGAAACGCCAAGGTATTTTATGCCCATATCAAGGACAAAGCCCTTGATCCGATTATAATCCTGCAAAAAATCTTGGCCTTTTTCGGTTATTTGAAGCGGATCTTGTATGATCATTTTCTTGACTTCTAATTCATTTAGATACTTGACAAGTTTATCGTAGGCAAGGTTGCAAAGGGACTGCACCCTGGTAGGTTTTGCCTCACCGTTTGTTAATTCCAGGTTGATTGCGCTAAGGATATCGTTGTATATTTCCATCTTGTTTCGCTTCGGTTTCGGCAAATACTATGGGTGACCCTTTCTAATTAATAAGCCTCCCCTAGGGGAGTAATGCCTTTTATGTTGTTTGCTATAGGGGTCCTATGAACAAGGCAAAATTTGCAAAAAAAATATGAAACAAAAATTAGTGGAGAGCCGGGAAAGCAGGAACTACTGATAACTCGGCGGTTTGACGCACCGCGTGAGCTCGTGTTTAGGGCATACACCGATCCAGAACTTTACGTACAATGGCTCGGGCCACTAAGACGAAAGATTACACTTGAAAAGTTTGAGCCAACCAATTGCGGTTCGTGGCGATATATCCATCGTGATGAAGATGGAAATGAATATGCATTTCATGGAGTGCATCATGAAGTTACCCGCCCAGAGAGGATTATCAGCACGTTTGAATTTGAAGGTTTGCCAGAACCGGGACACGCAAGCCTTGAAATGGCTACATTTGAAGAACTGCCGGGTGGCAAGACATGGGTAATGACTAAAGCTGTATTCCAATCAGTTGCGGATCGTGATGGCATGGTCCAGAGTGGTATGAAAAAAGGAGTTAATGATTCACACGATCGGCTCGATGAACTTTTAGCGAAAAAGCAGAAATGACAATTAGTTGACTGAGGTCACGAATTGTTGGTATGGAATTTGAACATGGCGCTGTTGCGACTTTGAATTGCAAAATGGTTTGAAGCTCGGAGGGAATAGCATGGAAAATAGCAACAAAGTTACTCCGCTCATAAATTGCCGAGACGCCTGAGAGATAACAATGTCCACTACGTCGACGGATTTGTTTTGGGAGCTCCGGAGGCCGTTCTACTGTCAATACTTTTTTAATCCATTCTTTCAAAAAATAAGCCCAATGACTAGAAAAATTATGGGAAGAGGCTAGCCAAGCTTTTTGCCTTATTGCATTATGAAGTGCCTTCACGAATACACGAAACATGAATTGCGATTACACAAGACTCTTAGTAAAATTTTTATATTATGGTGTGCAATAACAATTCTGTCAGGTATAGATGGTGTTACATCATCAAGGGTGGATAGAAAATAACTAGGACACTTGACAATACCCACACTTTGCTCTCTTATGTGCACGGCAGCCTGAAAAACGTGATAGTAGTAAACGGAGTGGACAAGGACCATGGCTTTATCTTTTCGCTTTTGAATCCTCCAGTTCCGCTTGGCGGCAACATTGTTTCACTTGACATTTATGTGGACGAGCTGCCTGTTCAGAGGAAGTCCATCTTTATCGCAACTTCTGACGAAGTGGTCAACGTGGCCACGCTTTCTGAAAACAGGCCAATTTCATTCAAACCGTACCAGAGTGCAAGGTTCTTGGTAATTAAAGATGGCGGCTTGGAGGACAACGTCAAGCACAAGATACGGATAATGAGCAAGCTTGAAGGCTTTGAAGAAATAACTATTCCGTTTACGTTCACCGACTACATCTCGGGATATAAGAAGGATAGTATTCATATTACTCCTGATTCGATGGCATATACCGATTTTGCGGTTACTAGGGGAGACACAATGTTCAAGAATTTCACGATCCCCCTTGTGCTATCAGGGAAAAAAGCATACATTGTGTGCTCTGCAAATGGGGCGCTTTCTGCTAATTGGACGTGGATGGGCGTACGGTATGACAATGGAGGACTGTACGTTCCTCCCGCAAGGTCGTTTGGAAGGATAATAGTCGAAGTATCTATGGACGATGGTGTCCGTAAGCGCCTTCCAAATTTTGCCTTGTCGTCTAGGCACGAGCACGGTGTTCTTACCACACACCACGATCTAGGGGGCCTGCACGTGCAAAGGAGGCTGTGTGTGCCTTTTGAAAATAGGGGATTCATAATGGAGATAAAGATGGGCACGAGACCTCGTACAGGCCGTGATCTGAGGCCGGCCAAAAGAGAGGCACCAAGAAAGGTACGCTTTCACTTCTTAATAGATGGCAACATTACAAGCTACGGGCTTGCCGCTATCTCGCAGAGCAACATCTCCAAGTTCAACAAGCGCGACAACTGTTTGCAGATAAGCTCCGCCAGAGATACCAAGAAAGACAAGATGCAGTATTTTGGAGCAATAGGGGTCATGCCAAAAAACTTAAGGCCAAGCAAAATCTTGACAGACTCATTCGACAACGACCTTGAGCTGTCGTACGATATTGAGCTTGAAGAAGGCAAAACCATCAAACTTGCACTTGTTGGAGTAGGCAGCTTTTCAAGTGGCAACGATTGCCTAAAAGAATTTCGCTTCATGAGGGACAACTGCAGTAAACTTGTGCACGAGACTGTATACAGTTTCAAAAGATACTCAGCATCCACGCTCACGATGAGGTCTCCTCCGGTAGAAAAAAAACAAAATCTCCAGATATCAAAATTGTTAAGAGCGTATGAAAAGGCCAAGACGTCTTTGCAATATCTAAAAGCGGAGTATGATGGCCTTGGTGAAGGGATATGCGCTGGGCTTCCGCGCTTTCCAAATTATTGGGCAAGGGACACTGGCTGGTCGCTGCGGGGCTACCTTGCAGTTGGCGATTACCGCTTTGCCCGGTCTATCATTGAGAATTTTTTCAAGCACCAGGCGAAAAAGACTACAAAGAGCGCCGTCACTGGTGAGCTTCCGATGATAATAAGCGGCAAGGCTTTCTTGCATACTACCACCTATGGCTCTGCCGACTCAACGTTTCTCTTTCCTTGGGCGATACGGGAATACGTGCTGGCGAGGGCAGATGTTGAATACCTGCAAAAAAGGTGGGAATCAATTGAAGCACTCATTGATTGTGGGCTTCTCAAAGATCTAGACGGAGACGGCTTGATTGACCACGGCTTTACCGGCACTGCAGAAAAGCTGCCTATCCGTGATTCAACTTGGATGGATCACATAGACAGACGGAAAAGCGCAAACGATGTTCAGGCTTTGTTTTATGAAAGCTTGAAGATCGGAAGCGAGCTAGCAGGCATGGTTGGCGACAGCTACAATCGCAAGAGGTGGAAGCAAAAAGCAGAGCAGCTAGCGCTTAAAATCGATCATGAATACTGGAACGAAGAGGCGAAATTTTACTATGACACGGTACGAAGGGATGGCTCCAAAGACCCAAGCATAAGGCCAAACGCGCTTGTGCTTTTGCTCACAGACGCTGCCGAAGATCCACACAAGACAAAATCTGTGCTTGAAAGAATTGAACAAGAGGACATGACAACAAGCTGGGGCGTCCGAACGCTCAGCAACCTAGACCCTAAGTATCATCCTGCCCTCTATCACGACGGGGCTGTCTGGCCGCTTGTGACAGGCTGGGCAGCGCTAGCCGAGATCAAGGTTGGAAGGAGCGAGCAGGCGCTCTACTATGTCAATTGCATGGCGGAGCGCATTTTGGCAGAGAACGGCATGTTTGCAGAAACATACAAGGGAGACAAACCGGATCCATTCAATTCATGCATCTTGCAAGCATGGTCTATTAGCATGTACATTAACGCCTTGCGGGAAATGATGCTTGGAATGAAATTGGACATGTTTGAAAACAAGGTCTCATTTAAACCGCAAATAGCAGGGTCACTTTTGCAAGAGTACACCCATTTTGCCTTTGAACACAGCATGAAAGGCAAAGGAAGATTCCAAGCTGCAGTCGACCCGTACAATAGGAAAATCCTTGTCACATTAAAGGACTGGCATGGGTCAAGGCCGGAATTTCTTGTCGACTCGTCGTCTTATGACATCGATGTTGTTGCTACCACTACTACTACTACTACTGCTGCTGCTAGTGAATAGTGTTACTTCAAATTTATTAATTCAGTCCGCGCTTCTAATCCCTATATGACGATCATCAACATTCAAGGACATAATGTTAACCCCGCGCTTATGGTAATAGACGTTCAAAATGGCTTTGTAAGCAAAGGTGGGTCGTACGATCAACTTGGAATGGATGTTTCCCGCTACCAGCGGGTTATCCCACAGATCTCGGAACTGATCAGGCTTTGCAGGAGCGTTAACATACCAATATTTTATACTCAGGCGGTGCGGGAAAAGTCTGGGATAGACCTTTTAACAAACACCCACAGGATACTGCCAAAGTCAAGGGAAGAGAGAATACGCACAAAGCCAATCTGCGTAATAAGCACTTGGGATGCAGATATTGTTGATGAAATCAAGCCTTCTCCAATGGATCACGTCGTCATAAAGAGACGAGATTCGGCGTTTCAAGACACTGAAATTGGCGTCTGGCTGAAAAGTATTGGAATCGATACTCTGGCGTTCTGTGGAATAGACACCTCGATATGCGTAGAGGCATCTTTGAGAGATGCA
>Ga0307408_100001443_pt1 | contig 17675 bp, 19 predicted proteins | sample 322Cmetagenome_FD_202116 | JGI IMG/M metagenome (GOLD analysis project Ga0307408, IMG submission 202116) | Maize rhizosphere microbial communities from greenhouse at UC Davis, California, United States - 322HYB-C-3 | ecosystem: Host-associated > Plants > Roots > Rhizosphere > Soil | place...
AAAGACTTTTGGTGTTTGAGGACTTGTTCTACGCCATTGAATTACAGCCGGGCGCCCAGGCCGATCAGGTCAATACTGTGCCCTCCGGTATTCAGCTCGGCAGCGGTGTGCGCGTGGCGGGCACACAAAAAGTCTTTACCGAAGGCAATGTCCAAACCACTGGCCAGCCGATGGATTTAGCGATTATCGGCAGCGGTTTCTTTCAGGTGGAGTCGCCCTCTGGTGAAACCTTTTACACCGAGAGCGGCCAGTTGCAGTTGAATGCCGAAGGGGTAGTGGTGAATGCCCAGGGCTTGCCCTTGATTCCCGCGATTGAAGTGCCCACCGGCGCCAGCCGTTTCACCGTAGGTAGCGACGGCATAGTTACGGCGGTATTGCCGGGCGATACCAATCCGGTCGAACTAGGCCAAATCACCCTCGCTAACTTTGTAAACCCGGCTGGCCTTGAGGCGCTGGGGGGCAACCTCTACAAAGAAACCGTCGCCAGCGGTGAACCGGTAGAAGGTGTGCCGGGTGAAGAGGGTTTGGGTTTGATCAAGCAGGGTGTGTTGGAAGGTTCAAACGTGCAGGTGGTGGAGGCTATGGTATCCATGATCGCCATCCAGCGTGCCTATGAAGCCAACGCCAAGGTGCTGGACGCGTCGTCCAGCATGCAGCAATTCCTCAACCAGACAGTGTGATTCTGACTATGTGTGGATTTTCTGTCGCTGTGACACGGCTGCTGGTGCTGGCTTGCCTGCTCTCTTCATTGGTTGGTTGCCAGCGTTTTAAAGCGGCGATGAATGATGACGATGGGGTGGATTACCAACCGCCCGCATTGGATTACAGCCAACCGGCAGCCACCAGCGGCGGGCTGTTTCGCACGGGGCACACAGGCTCCCTATTGCAGGACAAACGCGCCTTGCGTGTGGGCGATATTCTCACCATCGTGCTCGATGAATCGACCCAATCCAGCAAAAGCGCGGGCACCAGTTACGGTAAATCCTCCGATGTGAGCATGGGCGTGCCAACTGTATTCGGTTCAACAGTGCCGGATCTGGAATCCTCTTTATCCAGCTCGCGTGACTTCAGCGGTTCCGCCGCCAGTTCCCAGCAAAATACCCTGCGCGGCGCCATCGCGGTGACGGTGCATCAGGTTATGCCTAATGGCACTTTGTTGGTCAAAGGCGAGAAGGCATTGAAGTTAAATCAGGGCGATGAATATATCCGCCTGAGTGGTTTGGTGCGCTTGGAAGACATCAACAGCAACAATCAGATTTCATCGCAAAACGTCGCCAATGCGCGCATTTCCTACGCTGGTCGCGGCGCGTTGAACGACAGCAACTCGGCTGGTTGGTTGACCCGTTTCTTCACTCATCCTTTGTTCCCCCTGTAAGTGGAGACTCTGTTCATGCGCTTTTTTTCCTGGTCGTTCCTCATTCTTGTCGCACTGTTGTGTTTGCCTGTGAAGGCAGTGCCGCTGATGGATTTGGTGGACATTGAAGGTATTCGCCCCAACCAGCTAATCGGTTATGGCTTGGTGGTGGGCTTGGACGGTACTGGCGATAAAAATCAGGTCAAGTTCACCAGTCAGTCAGTGGTCAATATGGTCAAGCAGTTTGGCATCAACCTGCCGCCGAATATCGACCCAAAACTCAAGAATGCGGCGGCGGTAATGATCACGGCGTCAATTCCGCCGTCATATGGCCCCGGTCAAACGGTGGATGTCACTGTGTCCTCACTGGGTGATGCCAAAAGCCTGCGTGGCGGCCAATTACTCATGACCCCGCTGGTGGGGGTGGATGGCGAAACCTATGCGCTGGCACAGGGCGCTTTGGTGGTTGGCGGTTTGAATGCACAGGGCAATAGTGGCTCCAGTGTGGCGATTAACTCCGCCAACGCCGGGCGTATTCCCGGTGGTGCCACAGTAGAGCGCGCGATTCCAACAGATTTCGCCGAACGCAAAGAGATCACCCTCAACATCCGTGAGCCCAGTTTCCAAACCGCAACCAAAATCGTCGATGCCATTAACGCCAAATTTGGCACGGGTATCGCGACTGCGCTGAACGGCACGCGCATTGCCCTGCAGGCACCGAGTGCTGCGAATCAGCGCACCAGTTTTGTCGCCATGCTGGAAGGCCTGGAAGTCCAAACTGGCCGCACACGGCCCAAAGTGGTGTTCAACAGCCGCACCGGCACCGTGGTTGTCAGCGAAGGTGTGCGGGTGAAGGCGGCGGCGGTAAGCCACGGTACGCTTACTGTCACTATCAATGAAACAGCACAAATCAGCCAGCCGGGCGCCTTTTCCCGTGGGCAAACCGCGGTGGTGCCCAATTCCGATGTGAATGTCAGCCAGGAGGCCAATGCCATGTTCAAGTGGCCGGAAGGCGCCAGCCTGGACAGCATTATTAATACCGTCAACAGCCTTGGCGCCACACCCGATGACGTCATGAGCATTCTGCAAGCGCTGGAGCAGGCGGGTGCACTGAACGCCGAGCTGATAGTGATTTAAGGACCCGCCATGAGTATCGTCTCCCTCAACAACTCCGCTAATACTTTGGCAAGCAGCAATGCTATTGCTGCCTCGCCCTCCGCATTGGAAGCGGCCGCCGAGCAGTTCGAAGCTCTATTTTTACAACAAGTGCTCAAGCAAATGCGCAAAGCGGGTGATGTGCTCGCCGCCGATAACCCTATGCGCAGCCGCGAGCTGGACACCATGCGCGATTTTTACGACGGCATGCTCGCCGATACTCTCGCTAGCAAACGTCAAACCGGTATTGCCGATTTATTGGTGCAGCAGCTCTCGGGCAAGGCCAATCAATTGGACACTCTTGATGAAGCCAGCGAAACCGCGCGCGCCGCTGCTTTACCCGAGCGCTCCAGTGCAAGCATGGATTCCCTGCGCAGTACCTGGCAGCGCAGTGTGGATAGCCTGGCCAATGTCTGGAATAAAGGTTCAACCGGCTTTAAGGCACTGGTCGACAGTGTGATCAAACAGGAATCGGCCGGGCAGGTGGATGCAGTATCCCCCAAAGGTGCGTTGGGAATTATGCAGTTGATGCCCGATACCGCCCGCCAAATGGCGCAGGAATTAGGTGTGAATTTCAATCTGGGGCGCCTCACTCGCGACGCGGATTACAACAAACAATTGGGCAGCGCCTTTTTGTCGAAACTACTGGAACGTTATGACGGCGAACAAGCGCTGGCCGTAGCTGCTTACAACGCTGGCCCGGCGCGGGTAGATGAGTGGCTGGAGCGCCACGGCGATCCACGCATTGGCGACATCAGTGTTTCGGCTTGGGTCAGGCAGATTCCGTTTAAGGAAACCCGTGAGTACACCAGCAAAATTCTGGCGGATTTAGGGCAGTCAGCAAGCCTCAAGCAAGACCAGGCGGCAGCAAGTGTTTTACCCCTGATTCCGGGGCAGGAACGATTTAAGTCCGCCCCGATTCCGGTCGCCCTAACACAGAGAACTGACAAATAAAGTACAGAAGATTAGAAAGTTAAGAAGATTAGGAAAGTTAAGAAAGTTAGAAAGTACAGAAAATTTAAACGCCAATTCCACATCCCTGCGCAGGTTCACTAAACCAGCCCGGGAATAATGGCAGACAAGGTTAACGATATGAGTTTTCTCAACCAAATCGCCCTCAGTGGTGTGCGCGCCGCCCAGGTTGCCATAGCCACCACCGGGCAGAATATCGCCAACGTCAACACGCCTGGTTTCAGTCGTTTGAATACCGTTACCCAGTCCCTTGCCGGGCCCGGCGGGTTAAACGTTGGGGGCGGGGTAGAGGTAAGCAGTATTCGCCGTATGGCGAGCGAGTTCCAAAATCAACAGCTCTGGCGCGCCACTACCGAGCAAAATTACTACGCCAGTCGGCAGGAGTACCTGACTTCGCTGGAAGGTTTAATGTCCGGCACTGGCTCTAGTATCAGTGTGGGCTTGGATCAGTTTTTTGCCGCCCTGAGCGAAGCCAGCGCCACGCCCAACTCGATTGCGTTACGCCAGCAGGTCGTCGCTGAAGCGGGCAATATGAGCCAGCGTTTTAACGGTTTGAGCAGCAATATCGATGCTCAGGTGCAAGCCCTGCACGAACAGCGCACGGCCATGGTGACGACCATCAATGGCCTGACCGATAACATCGCCAAACTCAATAAAAAAATCATTGAAGCGGAAGCCGTAAAAGGCGATACCACCGCGTTGCGCGACCATCGCGACAGCTTGGTACAAGACCTCAGCCAATATGCATCGCTGCGTGTCAATGAAGTGCCCGATGGCTCACTCAGCGTTACGCTCTCCAATGGCCAGCCGTTGGTGGCGGGTATCTCTGCAGGTCAATTGCAGGTGTCGCTGCTGGCGACGGGCGAACAGCAGGTATCCCTGTCCTTTTTAGGCACCAGTTTTCCGCTTAAACAGGATAATTTCGGCGGCTCGTTTGGCGGTTTGTACGACGCTGAATATGGCGAGCTGCGCCCGAATCAGGAGGCCCTGCATGAAATGGCCGCGCAGTTTGCGCAAAAAGTGAATGATATTTTGGTCACCGGTTTTGATTTGGCGGGTAACCCCGGTCAGCCACTGCTCAGCTATGACCCCACCAGTTCCACCCAGCTGCTCAAGGTTAATAATCTGACCCCGGAGCAACTGGCCTTTTCCTCGGTGGCGGGCGAGACCGGCAATAACGAAGTGCTACTGGATTTACTCGCTATCAAAAGTCAAAACATCACTTTAAATGGCAGTTCGGTGACTTTAAACGATGCCTACACCAGCTTACTGGGCACGGTTGCCAGCAATAGCCGCCAAAATCAGGCCGATTTGAAATCCACCACCACGGTGACCCAGCAGGCACAAGCCCAGCGCGACAGTGTCAGTGCCGTCAGTCTGGATGAAGAGGCGGTCAACCTCATGACCTACCAGCAGGCCTATCAGGCCAATATGAAAGTCATCAGCACTGCCAACCAATTATTTGATGGCATGCTTGCTGCCTTTTAAGGCGCTGCACGCACTCACTATTTTCAGGATTCAAGGGGCATAACATGCGCATTACCAACGCACAAATCACCGCTACCATGCATAACTCAATGAACGGTAATTCGGCGCAGTTGGGCAAAATCATGCAGCAGTTGGCGACCAATAAGCGCTTGTTACTGCCGTCGGATGATCCCATCGCCAGCGTCAGGGTTATGCGTGTGCAACGCGAAGAGGCCAGCCTGGAGCAATATCGCAAAAACATCGATAACGTGTCCGGCAGTCTGTCGACCCAGGAGGCAAACCTCACCTCCATGTCCGATGCCATGCTCAATGTGCGCGATCGCCTGTTATGGGCTGCGAATGGTTCCAATACCAGTGAAGACTTGGCCGCTATCGCCGGTGAGTTGGAAAACCTGGAAAAAACCCTGTTCAGTGCCATCAATGTACGCGATGAAGAGGGACGCTACCTGTTCTCCGGTACGCTCAGCGATACCCCCGCCGCGACTTACGACACGGCGACCGAAACCTACAGCGTGACTGGCAATGACAAACATCGCCAAGCCGCCGTAGCCAATGGTGTACTGCTGGCCGAGAACGTCACAGCTCATTCAGTCTTTGGCGCGGGTCTGGATATGCTCAATGAACTGCATGGTTTGGTTGCGACACTCAAAGATCCACTGCTCGATGCTTCTGACCCAGCGGTGCGTGCGCAAATTGAAACCACCATCAACCAACTGGATACCACCCATAACAAGTTGCTGGCGACAGTCACTGAGTTGGGTGGTCGTCAAAATACCTTGACGCTGCTCAGCGACAGCAATGATGAGGTGTCACTGGTCAACAAGAAAATTGAAGGTGAGTTGTCCAATTTGGATTACGCCGGTGCAACGATTGATCTCAACAATTATCAATTGGCGCTACAAGCAACACAGAAAACTTATCTGAAAATTAATCAGTTATCGCTCTTTAGTTTGCTGTAATCAGAGGAGCTATAGCGATGAAGATCGACAAGCAAAACCCTGTCGCCAATGCCTTGGATACGCGTGCGCAAGCGCGGCCGCAAGTCGCTACTGCAAGTGCGTCGCGTCAGGCTGCGCAGGAACCGCCAGCGCGCGAAGCCCGCACACCAAAAAGTGCCGGGGGCAGCAAGGGTTTTAATCTTCAACTTAATCAGCAGTTATCCTCCATGCAGGCAGCGGATCGCTATTTGGGCGATTTGTCAGAGCAATTATCGACGTTGAAACTGAGCATTAGTCGCCAGCTCAGCGCACCACAATCGGCTAGTGAGCGCGAGACTATTGCGCATCATTTGCAGCAGGCAAATAGTTTGCTCGCTGAACGCAGCAAACGTTCCGGCCAATCGCTGGACGCCAATTTCAAGTTGCGTCTCAACGAACCCTTGCGTAGCCGTTTTACGATTGACGGGTTGGAATCACTGGAAACCATTCAGCGCGCGGGTAAAGAAACACTGTTATTCACTGCCGGTCGCGCGTTGCCGGAACCGGTTGCGCTGGTGCTCGATGAAGGCATGAGTGAAGAGCAAATACTGCGTCGCTTGAACAGTAGTTTTGGCAGCGTGGGTATTCGCGCCGAGTTAGATCCGGATGGCGCGCTCAAGTTTTCCATGCCGGAAAATGATTGGCAGCTGTTCAAGGAGCAGTTGAAAGTGAAAGGGGAGGGCAAACTATTCCCCGCACTGGGTAACGGTATCGCCCCGACCACTGAAGATGGCTTTTTGGCGTTAAGCGCGGCCCTGACACAGGAGTCATTCCGTGAATTGCGTCAGCTGCTGGACTCGGTGGTTACCGCCCTGGATCGTATCAGCAGTCTGCGTCAACACATCAGCCTGCGGCAGGAGGATGTTCGCGAGTTTTTGGCCCAGCAAGAGAGTCAGGACGAAAAACAATGGGCGTTGAATTTTGCGGGTGCCGTATTTGATATTCAGGGACGTAAAGCGTCCAACTATGCTGTGGTTACACAAACTGTTGTCGCACAGGCGCAGCTCACGCGCTTCGCCGTGGTCAGCCTCTTGTCGTGATTTGTTAAACAGCTCCAAACACGCAAGTCTTCATTTCCCGCCTTGTAGTACGGGCACTTTTTTAGCTTATTGACCCTAAGAGGTTAGCGCTCATGAGCGGCTTTAATTCGCGCTCCCATGAAATTAACCCTGATATAGCCAAACCGCGTAGCAATCCGTCGTCCGGTACCGGCAACCGCAGAGGTATTCTTCGCTTGGGAAACCTTGTAACATCCTTGTTTATTCTTATAACAAAGCGATGGCGGGGAACAGCAATGGTTTATGTACAGCGCGATGCACAAGGCAAATTGCTCAGAGTTGAGCCAGCCCCCTTTGATGGCATGAGCGAACCTATTTCCGTAGAAAGTGAAGAACTGCACAATTGGTTAAAAGTTAAAGAAGAAGTTAAGGCCCGTTTGGAAAGCCTTCATTCTTCTGACCTCGAACTGGTTCGTGTACTCGAAGATGTGGTCAACGTATTGGTGGATCGCGGCGTTATCCAATATACAGATCTCCCTGAGGCAGCACGTACCAAGCTGGATCAGCGCGCTGTAGCTCGCGCCGACATTGAAGGCTTAACCAGTTTGCTAAAAGATTCCGGCGAGTAATACAGGTTACTCCTGTTTTTCATTCCAACCCCGCTACCTGCGGGGTTTGTTGTTTTTGGGGTTGTTGATTCTTGTGGAGTATTGAAATGACGACGTTGGTAAAAGAATTGGCGCAAAAACTCGGTGAGCAGTTGGCAGCTAAAGATTGGCGAATCGCCACCGCTGAATCCTGTACTGGCGGTGGTGTAGCGGCGGCAATTACTGCCATCGCCGGTAGCTCCGCGTGGTTTGAATACGGCGTGGTGAGTTATGCGAATGTCGCCAAACAAAAGCTACTGGGCGTTAGCGCGCAAACGCTGGATATAGAAGGTGCAGTAAGCGAAGCCGTTGTTGTGGAAATGGTGCGCGGTGCATTGGCGCTTTCGGGGGCGGATCTCGCAGTGGCCATCAGTGGTATTGCTGGCCCTAGCGGTGCCACACCGGGTAAGCCGGTTGGTACTGTATGGTTTGCCTGGGCGACAGCGGCGGGTGATCTGAAAACGGATATGCAACTTATTGATGGAGATAGGGCGGCCGTCCAACATGGCGCGGTAATTTACGCTCTGGAAGGCGCTCTGGCGATGACCAAAAAAAATACTGTATAAATTACTAGTACTGTTTGCGCATACAGCTTTTTCATGTATGCTATGTTCATAGTCAGTTGCCTAGTGGCTGACCACAAAAAGATTCTATAACCAGTTTTCACTATTGTTACGTTGAGGTGTCAGATGGATGCGAATAAAGAGAAGGCCCTGCAGGCTGCATTAAGTCAAATCGAGCGTCAATTCGGTAAAGGTACCGTAATGCGTATGGGCGACAAAGAACAAGTCGCCATTCCTGCCATTTCAACTGGCTCCTTGGGGCTGGATGTCGCTCTCGGCATTGGCGGTTTACCCAAGGGCCGTATTATTGAAATTTATGGTCCTGAATCATCTGGTAAAACGACCCTGACTCTGCAAGTTATTGCTGAAGCTCAACGTATGGGTGGGACCTGCGCATTCATTGACGCCGAACATGCACTTGACCCTATCTATGCCTCCAAGCTCGGCGTCAATGTTGAAGATTTGATTATTTCCCAGCCAGACACCGGCGAACAAGCTCTGGAAGTGACCGATATGCTGGTACGTTCCGGTGCAGTGGATGTTCTGGTTGTTGACTCAGTTGCTGCATTGACACCACGCGCTGAAATTGAAGGCGAAATGGGTGACCATCACGTGGGTTTGCAAGCGCGTTTAATGTCGCAAGCGCTGCGTAAAATCACTGGTAATATTAAAAACGCTAACTGTCTGGTGATTTTCATCAACCAGATCCGGATGAAAATTGGCGTTATGTTCGGCAACCCCGAAACTACCACCGGTGGTAATGCACTCAAGTTTTATGCTTCAGTACGTTTGGATATTCGCCGTATTGGTGCAGTGAAAGAGGGTGAGGAAGTTGTGGGTTCTGAGACTCGCGTGAAGGTGGTGAAAAACAAAGTTGCACCGCCATTCAAACAAGCTGAATTCCAAATTCTCTATGGTTCTGGCATTAACCGTATGGGTGAAGTGGTCGATTACGGCGTTAAGTTGGGCATGATTGATAAAGCGGGTGCCTGGTATAGCTATCAAGGCAACAAGATTGGTCAGGGTAAAAACAACGTGATGAAATTTTTACAGGAAAATCCGATTATTGCGCAAGAGCTTGAGCAGCGCGTGCGCACCGAACTTCTTGCTACGCCCGCACTATCTCTAAGTGCCGGTGGTGCAGAAGTGACCGATGATGTAGAAATGTAATTTGTAATGATCTGTACAAAACCCCCATCAGCAGGAATGTTATGGGGGTTTTTGTTGTCTATAAGCGCGGTTATTGTGATTTCCCTAAAGCGCTGGCAGATAGCAATTCGCAGAATGTATCGCCAAGGTGTTTGGTTTCCATTAAGCTGCGTATTAGTAAATTGTTAGTGTGAATCTCACAATCGCGCTTGATAAGAGCAAGAGGTAATTTATGAAAATATCACATTGGGTTTTATTGGTAGGTGCCGTGTTTCTTGCCGGTTGCAGTTCCCAGCCTTATGTTGAAACTGATCATCAGGCTGGGTTTGATTTTGCATCATTGAAAACATTCAGTGTTGCAGAAACCAAGCAGGACTCTAAAGAAGATATCCTGATTTCACCTTTTACATTAAGCCATATACATGCGGCGCTTGAATCTGAACTGGGTAAGCGCTACCAGCAGGGTGCTTCTGGTTCAAAGCCAGACTTTATTGTCAGTTATCATGTAGTGGTTGAGGAAAAAATAGATCCTCGCAGTTACAACGATATCTATGGTTTTGGTTATTACGGCGTAGGTTATCGCTATCCACGCCCTTACTTTTTGGGCACCAATACCGGCTTGCGTGTATACAATCAGGGCAGTTTGATTATTGATATTGTGGATGCCAAAACCGATAAGCCTATTTGGCGCGGTGTATCAGAGAAACGTCTGAGTCGCAGTATGGCGCCACAACAGCAGCGTGAAGTATTGAGCAACGCTGTAGTGGAGGTCTTGGCGCAGTTTCCTCCTGTGAATTAATTGTTGTCAGTTAGTCTAATGGCCGCTTTTTGCGGCCATTTTTATTAGGGCTTTTGTTGTTATGGAAGCAGAATCACCGAAACCATCGGATATACGTTTTGCCGCCATGAATTTTTTGGCAATGCGTGAACATTCCGCTAAAGAGTTAAAGGAGAAGCTTGGGCGCAAGTATTCGGCTTGGCCATGCTTACTTGACTCGGTTATTCAAGCATTGATTGAACAAAATCTTCAATCCGATGAGCGTTTTGCTACCGCGTTTATTGCCATGCGTCAGCGGCAGGGTAAAGGCAGCCAGTTGATTCGTCTTGAGTTGCGTGAGCGTGGTATCAGTGCAGAGCTTATTGCAGCTTGTCTGGATGAGTCGGATGCCGAATGGCAATCATTAGCTTGTGATGCCCGTCGCAAGCGTTTTGGCAATCAAGTCCCTCATGATCAGCGCGAGCGCGCACGGCAGATGCGTTTTTTGCAGACCAGAGGTTTTGCCAGTCGCCATATCCAACAGGCGTTTAATGCAGTCGATACGGATTATTGTTAGCGCCAATTTCTTGAATAAACACTAATCAGTTAGTGGCGAGTGCACGCTTGTTACCTGCAATTTATGTCATCCCATCCTTTTTTACTAACGTCGCTTCATACCCCAATCCCAGCTTTTCGTTGAGCCGAAAGGGGCTTTCTGTTACTCTGGCGCCCCGTCCTGAACGATAAATCCCCAAGCCTCGCAAAGAGTGCTGTTGTAGGCATTTATCTCCATATCCGCTCCGCATTTTCACAGTTAATCAGGTTTTACATGACGCGCTATATATTCGTAACAGGTGGTGTTGTTTCTTCATTGGGCAAAGGCATCGCCTCAGCTTCTCTGGCAGCTATTCTTGAGGCGCGTGGCCTTAAAGTAACTATCATGAAGCTGGACCCCTACATTAACGTAGATCCGGGCACCATGAGCCCTTTTCAGCATGGAGAGGTATTTGTCACTGAAGATGGTGCCGAAACCGATCTTGATCTGGGGCACTATGAGCGTTTTATTCGCACCAAGATGACACGCCGCAATAATTTCACCACCGGTCGCGTGTATGAGACTGTATTGCGCAAAGAGCGCCGTGGCGATTATTTGGGCGGAACCGTGCAGGTTATTCCGCATATCACCGATGAAATCAAGCGTCGCATTCTTGAAGGTGGTCGCGATGTCGATGTGGCTTTGGTTGAGATTGGTGGCACGGTAGGCGATATCGAATCGCAGCCCTTCCTGGAGGCTGTGCGTCAACTCAAAGTTGAAATGGGCACGCGCGCATTGCTAATGCACCTCACTTTGGTGCCTTATATCGCCACTGCTGGTGAAACCAAAACCAAGCCGACTCAGCACTCAGTAAAAGAATTACGTTCCATTGGTTTGCAGCCTGATATTCTGTTGTGTCGTTCCGAGCGTTTGGTGGATGAAGATTCGCGCCGCAAAATTTCGCTGTTCACTAATGTTGCCGAACGCGCTGTTGTACCGCTTCCCGATGCAGACACCATTTATTCGATCCCGCGCTTGCTACAAAGCTATGGTTTGGATCAGATAGTTGTTGAATTGCTTGGTTTGCAATGCCGCGAGGCCGATCTGAGCGAGTGGGACAAGGTTGTTGAAGGCAAACTTAATCCCGTCAATTCCATCACCATTTCCATGGTTGGTAAATATATGGAATTGCTGGATGCCTACAAGTCACTCATTGAAGCACTGACTCACGCCGGCATTCATACCCATACTAAAGTTAATATTAATTACATTGACGCCGAGCGTGTTGAAAATGAAGGCGTTGGCATTTTAAAAGATGCAGATGCTATTTTGGTTCCCGGTGGTTTTGGTGAGCGCGGCGTAGAAGGCAAACTCATGGCGGTGCAATACGCACGTGAAAACAAGGTTCCGTATCTTGGCATTTGCTTGGGTATGCAATCTGTTGTTATTGAATTTGCGCGCAATGTGTTGGGTCTGAAAGGGGCTAACTCCACTGAGTTCGATCGCAATTCTCCGCATCCGGTTATCGGTTTGATTACTGAATGGATCACCTCGGAAGGTGAAGTAGAAAAGCGCGATGAGTCATCTGACCTTGGCGGCACTATGCGGTTAGGTGCTCAGGAGTGTCGCTTGGTTAGCGGCTCTAAGGCACGCGATATTTATGGTGCAGATGTGATTGTTGAACGCCATCGTCATCGCTATGAAGTAAACAACAATTATGTTGATCAGTTGCAAAAAGCCGGTCTAAAAATTGGTGGTTGGTCAGCGGATGATACCTTGGTGGAAATGGTTGAAATTCCCGATCACCCCTGGTTTGTCGCCTGTCAATTCCACCCGGAATTTACGTCTACACCACGTGACGGGCATCCACTCTTTACTGCGTTTGTAAAAGCGGCACTGGCTAATAAGAAATAAGCGGTAAGGGCGCAATTTATTGCGCCCTTACTTTTATCTGCAAGAAATATCCTGCGTTAAAAAGGAATAGATGTGTCACAACAAATCGTAAAAATTGGCAATTTACAAGTTGGGAATTCACTCCCTTTTATTTTGTTTGGCGGAATGAATGTACTTGAATCTCGCGATATGGCTATGCAGGTTGCCGAGGCATATGTAGAGGCAACTGGCAAGTTGGGTATTCCCTATGTATTTAAAGCCTCCTTTGACAAAGCGAATCGCTCTTCTATTCATTCGTACCGTGGTCCGGGTCTGGAAGAGGGCCTCAAAATATTTCAGGAAATCAAACAAACCTTTAATGTTCCGGTGATCACTGACGTTCATGAAATTGATCAGTGTCAGCCAGTGGCGGATGTCTGTGATGTAATTCAGCTGCCGGCCTTTCTCGCGCGTCAGACGGATTTAGTTGTCGCTATGGCGAAAACCGGCGCAGTTATTAATATTAAAAAGCCGCAGTTTTTAAGCCCGGGTCAAATGAAAAATATCGTCGAAAAATTTGGCGAATGTGGCAATGAACAAATTATTTTGTGTGATCGCGGCACTAACTTCGGTTACGACAATTTGGTGGTTGATATGCTCGGTTTCCGCACCATGCGCGAGGTGAGCGGTAACGCACCGGTTATTTTTGATGTAACCCATTCCCTGCAGTGTCGCGATCCCATGGGCGCAGCCTCCAGTGGTCGTCGTCATCAAGTAGCCGAATTAGCGCGTGCCGGTATGGCGGTGGGGCTGGCAGGTTTGTTCCTTGAGGCGCACCCTGATCCTAATAACGCAAAATGTGACGGACCTAGTGCGCTACCACTGGATAAACTCATTCCATTTTTGCAGCAAATGAAAGCAATTGACGATTTGGTGAAAAACTTTCCACCACTCGACATTAACTAATTTTTTGGAAATCTACTCTGGAGAAGATGAATGACTAAAATTGTTGATATTAAAGCCTTTGAAATTTTGGATAGCCGTGGCAACCCCACTGTAATGGCAGAAGTAATTTTGGATGATGGCTCAATTGGTTCTGCAACTGCACCGTCTGGCGCGTCTACCGGTTCACGCGAAGCATTGGAATTGCGCGATGGTGACAAATCACGCTACTTGGGTAAGGGTGTTTTGAAGGCTGTTAACAACATCAATACCACTATTAAAAATCTGGTAGTGGGTATGGATTCATTGGATCAGCGCGCGCTAGATAATGCCATGATCAAAGCTGATGGCACCGACTTTAAAACTGTGTTGGGTGCAAACGCAATCTTGGCAGTGTCCTTGGCAAACGCCAAAGCAGCTGCAATCTCCAAAAAAGTTCCACTCTATGCACATATTGCTGACCTGAACGGTACTCCAGGTAAGTACTCTATGCCTGTGCCTATGATGAATATCATTAACGGCGGTGAGCATGCTGATAATAACGTGGACATTCAGGAATTCATGATTCAGCCCGTTGGTGCAAAAACCTTTGCTGAAGCATTGCGTATGGGCGCGGAAATTTTCCACACCCTGAAAAAAATCCTGCACGATCAAGGCTTGAGCACTTCTGTTGGTGACGAAGGTGGTTTTGCACCAAACCTGCCATCCAATGAAGATGCACTGAAAGTGATTTCTACCGCTGTTGAAAAAGCCGGTTACAAGTTGGGGGACAACGTTACTCTGGCATTGGATTGCGCATCAACTGAATTCTACAAAGACGGTAAGTATGATCTGGCTGGTGAAGGCCGTGTGTTCACTACCAACGAATTCTCTGATTACCTCGCTGATTTGGCCGCTAAATACCCAATCATCTCTATTGAAGATGGTAAAGACGAAAGCGATTGGGCAGGTTGGGCTGACTTGACACAAAAAATTGGTCACAAAATCCAATTGGTGGGTGATGATTTGTTTGTTACTAACACCAAAATTTTGAAAGAAGGTATTGATAAGAAAATCGCTAACTCCATCCTGATTAAGTTCAACCAAATTGGTTCGCTTTCAGAAACACTGGATGCGATCAAAATGGCACAGGACGCAGGATACACTGCGGTAATTTCTCACCGCTCTGGTGAAACTGAAGATACCACTATCGCTGATTTGGCGGTGGCAACTGCTGCTGGGCAGATCAAAACTGGTTCTCTCTGCCGTTCAGACCGCGTATCCAAGTACAACCGTTTGCTGCGTATTGAAGCCGAATTGGGCGCTGCTGCTCCTTACAAGGGCCGCGCAGAATTCAAGTCGTAATCTGTGTGAAAAAACAAAGGCCGAATCATCGGCCTTTGTTTTTAGTGTGATGGTGAATTATTTAATGTCTCAGGCAATATTTGATTGAACTTATGAAGTGGCTGCTGCTGGTGCTGATAATTTTGCTGAGCTATCTGCAATACAGATTGTGGATTGGTGACGGCAGTCTTGCGCATGCACATCGGCTGGAAAATGAGATTAAACTACAGCAAGCTGAAATTGATCGCATGCGTGAGCGCAATCGCATTCTTGATGTTGAAGTGGAAGAGCTAAAAACAGGCTTGGACACTATTGAAGAGCGCGCACGTAATGACATTGGTCTGATTAAAAAAGACGAAACTTTTTTTATTATCCTCGATGACGAAAAATAATTTTTTATCAACTTGGATAAAACCCTCTACACAGATTGCATTCAATGACAGTATCTAATCAGCAAGCCCCTGCTTATTGGGTGGTAGTGCCTGCCGCAGGCATTGGTGCGCGTATGGGTGCTGATTGTCCCAAGCAATATCTTCCGCTGTTAAATAAAACGGTTATAGAGCATACCTTGTCCCGGTTGTTGGCCGTTCGTGGCGTTGCTGGTGTCTATGTGGCATTGAGTCCAGATGATACCTATTGGCGGCAGTTGCCTATTGCCGATCATCCCGCCATTTATGATGTTGCGGGTGCAGCAGAGCGTGCTGGTTCAGTCCTGAATGCATTGGTTGCGTTAACCTCTGTGGCGAAGCCATACGACTGGGTTTTGGTGCATGACGCCGCGCGTCCTTGCATTACACTGGTGGATATTGAATTGCTCATTCGCGGTGTGGCGGATCATCCTGTTGGCGGTATTCTTGGGGTACCCGTCAGCGATACCTTAAAAATGGTCAGCGATGGGAATATCCTGTATACAACGGATCGTCGTGCTTTATGGCAAGCGCAAACTCCGCAAATGTTCCGTTTGGGCTTATTGCATGATTGTTTGCAGCGTGCATTAGTTGAAGGTAAAACTATTACTGATGAGGCATCCGCGCTTGAGGCATTTGGCTATAAGCCGTTGATGGTGAAAGGTCGCAGCAGCAATATAAAAATTACCTATCCTGATGATTTGGCAATTGCCAGTTTTTTATTGCAACAAAATACCTAGTGTTATGTAGTTGTTTTTAGCAGGAATTAAAATATGTCTATGCGTATTGGTCATGGTTACGATGTTCACGCGTTTGGCGATGGCGATAAAATTGTTATAGGTGGTGTTGTTATTCCTCATCAGCGGGGTCTGATCGCCCACTCTGATGGTGACGTGTTGTTGCACGCCTTGTGTGATGCCTTGTTGGGGGCGGCGGCCCTAGGCGATATTGGTAAGCATTTTCCTGACACTGATATGCAATACCGCAATATTGATAGCCGTGCACTGTTACGTATGGTTTATGCAAAGCTCAATCAACTGGGCTGGAAGTTGGCCAATGCAGACATGACCATTGTTGCTCAAGCTCCACGCATGGCAACCTACATTCCCCACATGGTTGAAACCATTGCAGCTGATTTGCACGTGGATTTGTCGCAAATCAATGTCAAAGCCACCACCACCGAGCGTTTGGGTTTTACCGGACGCGAAGAAGGTATTGCTTGTTATGCGGTTGTTCTGATCGAAAAGAACAATCACTAATCGAGCTATTGTTATAACCTCACCTATTATTTACGGATTATGTTTTGACAGAATTTTCGTTGGATTTCCCGCGTGCATACGGCGAACTGAATGTATCGGCTATTTTTCGTGATCAACCGGAAGACTTTAAAGTGGATGAAGACTTGGGCTTCGAACCACTGGGGACGGGTGAACATGTTTTTCTGCAAATATTAAAGCGCGGTGAAAACACGGCGTGGGTTGCCGGAAAAATTGCCGAGCTGGCAAAGGTTAATATTAATGATGTTGGATATGCTGGCCGCAAGGATCGCCATGCAGTGACCACCCAATGGTTTAGTGTTTATATGCCAAAAGGTATTGAGCCTGATTGGATCTTGCTTAACAGCGATACGATTTATGTGATTCGCGTTGCGCGCCATCAGCAGAAGCTGCGTCGAGGTGATCATCGCCAAAATTATTTTGTAATTCGTTTGCGCGATCTTCAAACAGATAGTCGTCCTGTATTGGAACAAAAAATTCATCAGGTGCTAACCTTGGGCGTGCCCAATTATTTTGGCGAGCAGCGTTTTGGTTTTAATGGTAATAATTTGATAGAAGCCGATGCAATTTTGGTGGGCGGTAAACGTTACAAAGACAAACAAAAACGCGGGTTAATGTTATCTGCCGGGCGCTCCTATTTGTTTAATCAGGTTCTCGCTGCGCGAGTTGTTGCAGGTAATTGGTGTGATCTTGTATCGGGCGATCCCGAACCTCAATCATCCGGCCCCTTGTGGGGGCGCGGTCGCTCATTGGCAAGCGATGAGTTATTGGCGTTTGAACAAACAGTATTAGCTGATTGGCAACAATGGTGTGATGGGTTGGAGCATGCCGGATTGTCGCAAGAGCGACGGCCTTTACGTTTGCTTCCTGCAAATGCCCAGTGGCGCTGGATAGAAAACGATTTGGAGCTTTCCTTTTCGTTGGCTGCCGGTGAGTTTGCCACTGCTGTTTTGCGTGAGTTAGCGCAGTTAACTAATCGCTCACAGGACTCACTTATCGAGTTGGAGTAGATGAGCGATCATTGAAACGCCGCTATGGTATAGTTGCCCGCTTTGTTTAAACGATTTTACATTGTGCCCAATGGGTTAGTTTTAGGTGATGGAGGGGATCTGGCGATGACAGACTTATTGATGCAAGGTGTAGGTATGACCTCGCTGCGCACCCGTGAGCGTCTCATTCAGCGTTTACGCGACCAAGGCGTAACGAATATGCGCGTCCTGGATGTAATGTTAAATACCCCGCGCCATATCTTTCTGGAT
>Ga0307408_100001444_pt1 | contig 17663 bp, 15 predicted proteins | sample 322Cmetagenome_FD_202116 | JGI IMG/M metagenome (GOLD analysis project Ga0307408, IMG submission 202116) | Maize rhizosphere microbial communities from greenhouse at UC Davis, California, United States - 322HYB-C-3 | ecosystem: Host-associated > Plants > Roots > Rhizosphere > Soil | place...
GTAGAGAGGTTGGTTAAAGTTCTCTTATAGTTATCAATGTACCTTTGGGCTTCGCTGCCACCTGTTTTAATTTCTTCATGAACAATTAAATTATCCACCACCGCCCATTCGCGGCCTTTATAAAGCAGGCGCTGCTTTCTTTCATTTATATCCTTTAGCTCCCAAGCTTCGCCTGCCGGCACATGCTTAAGCCCGCTGATGCATCCGCTTGTATCCTCGAAAACAGTGTCAAAGCTTAGGCCTGCAACATAATTCTTCATTATCGGAGATAAATTCATGGTGTATAATTGTTTAAAGGGAAGCCTGAAATGAACAGCTTTACCAATGGTTTACTTATGCCAAAGTACAACGCTGTGGTATTTTTGCACTTCGAAATTATACCAAAAGCTTTAAAGAATTAATCAGCTCAAAAAGCTGTATTTTGGTTTGCAGCTGGCTTGCTTTATCAAATTTTATATCAGATAGGTTTAAAAATCTTACAATTATGTTAGTGGATATTCATATTATATGGAGCAGGGAAAGGAAACAAAAAGCTTAAAAACAAAAAAACCGCCCTGCCAAATGATGCAGAACGGCCAATCCAAGCAAACTAATTTTAATATTTAAGCTTCGCTGAAATGCTGCCAACATAGTTATGGCAAAACTCCTCAAACTCTTCCAGCTCATATTCCGGACAACCGCCTTTTTTGGTTGCAACAAAGCCGCCCATTGCTACTGCGTTCCTCAAAATTGCTTCGGGGCTCTCTTGTAATAAATGGCTCGAAATAAAGGAAGCTAAAAAAGCATCACCACAGCCAATAGTATCTTTCACGTCAACAGGGTGCCCTTTGTAATGGTAAATCGCGTTTCCTAAATAATACGATGCGCCCGCCTCACCACGAGTAATTACGACTTCGTTAATGGCGAATCGCTCCCTTAAAAAGTTTACCTGAGCATTCTCCTGCTCGTAATTACAATCAAATAATTCAACCACTGCTGCCAGTTCATGCTCATTTAACTTAGCAAAATCAGCTTTTTGTAGTAAATGCCCCAATACCTCTTTATCGAAGTATGGCGGGCGTAAATTGATATCAAACACTTTATAGGTGTTGTTTTCCAGAAGGTTATATAGCGTTTCTTTGGTCCCTATGTTTCTGGCTGAGAGGCTTCCGTAAACAAAATATTGGGCCTGATTAATCCCTTCCAGTGCTTTCCTGTCTTCTGTGATAAAATCCCAGGCACAAGGGTTCACAATATCATATGCCACATCGCGGCCGCTATTCATTTTTGCCAATACCTGGCTGGTTGCATAGTATGTATCAACCTGCAAAAAGTTCTTTTGAATTCCCCACTTAGTGATGAGCTTTATTAAATCCTCTCCTTTTCGGTCCATACCTACACGGCTGATAATACTTACCTTATTTTTAAGCTTGGCAAGGTGATAGGCAACGTTTAATGGGGCGCCGCCTGGCTGCGGGCCTTCGGGTATTACATCCCAAAGCACTTCGCCAAAACATACAATATTGTTTAAGTTCGAAATCATATCTAATAATTTAATGGTTTATAATTGGGAGATTTTCTTTAGCCTTGCCCCTGCTTAAAAGCAGCAAAGCCTATATTGGGCTTTAAGCTGATCTAGTAGAAGAATGGTTTATTATGTATCCAAGTTAGCGCTGCCTATCGATATTTTTCCTTAAAAATTGTATCAAATGCTTTAAGTTTTAAACGGGTTTATTTCTGCTTCAATAAGGGGCAGGCAGGCAAAGCAAGACTCATGAATATTAAATTTTGTATCACAAATCTTAAATTTTGAATCACAAACAGAGGCAAAAACGCGTTTATATAATACCTACCTTAAATTTTGAAAAGAGCGTAATTTTCAGGTTCAAGCTTAAATTTCGTAACTTTCTCTTACCAATTGTAAAACCACATCCTTTATGAAAAGAAACTACAAGAGATACAATCTTTTAATTTTTCTTTTTTTTCTGCTGATAAGCATTTTTAGTGCCTGTAAAAAAAGTAGTGAGAAACAAGAATATACTATTGGTTTTTCACAGTGCATTGGCTCAGATAAATGGAGGAAAACCATGCTGGATGAAATGCGCCGCGAGCTTTCATTCCATCCGGAAATACATCTGATTTATGAAGATGCCAAGGGAAACAGTAACACCCAGGTAAAGCAGGTAAAATCGCTCCTTAAAAAGAAAATAGACTTATTAATTATCTCGCCAAATGAGGCAGAGCCCTTAACCCCTGTGGTTGAAGAGGCTTTTAGCCAGGGAACGCCTGTAGTAGTAATTGACCGCAAAACATCCTCAAACTTTTATACCGCCTATGTTGGAGCGGATAACTTTGAAATCGGCAGGATGGCTGGCGAATATCTGGCACATCGCCTTAAAGAAAAAGGCAATATCATTGAAGTTAGCGGACTTTCTGGTTCTTCGCCAGCTATTGAACGCGACCGCGGCTTTAAAACTGCAATTAAAAAATATCCGGGAATAAAGATATCAAAAGAGCTTTCGGGCAAGTGGTTAAATAATACCGCAGAGCAGGAAGTGAGCGCATTTAAACACTTATTTGAAAATACCGATGCTGTTTTTGCGCACAACGACCAAATGGCATTGGGAACATACAATGCTTTAAAGAAATATGGGCTTGCTTCCAAAGTGAAACTGGTGGGGGTTGATGCCCTGCCGGGAAAAAATAACGGGCTGGAGTTTGTTTCTAAAAAAATACTCGACGCTTCAATGCTATATCCTACGGGCGGGAAAGAAGCCATACGTACCGCAATTGCAATCCTTAACAAGCAACCTTTCGATAAAAACACCAAACTTAAAACGGTGGTAATTGATTCGAGCAATGTGGAGCTGATGATGCTGCAGTCGGACAAGATGAATAGCCAACAACTAGACATTGAAAGGCAGCAATCGATGCTGGCCGAACAGGAACGTGTTTACCGCAATCAGCAAACAATCTTAAATATATTGGTAGTTAGTTTGGTTCTAGCCATTGTTTTTGCCGGGATCTCTTTCTATTCCTTAAATGAAAACTGGAAGAACAACAAGCGCCTTGAACAAAAGAACCACGAAATTATTGAGAAGCAGAATCAGTTGATTGCCTTATCGGAAAAAGCAAAAGCGGCTACCGATGCTAAATTTAACTTCTTTACAAACATTTCGCACGAGTTTAGGACGCCTTTAACCTTAATCCTGATTCCACTAGAGGAGCTATTGGCAGATGCAAAACTTCCGCAAAAAACCAAAAGCCATTTAAACCTGATTAATAAGAATGTTATCCGGTTGTTACGCATGGTAAACCAGCTGATTGATTTCAGAAAAATTGATTACGAAAAGATGCGTGTGAGGGCTACCGAGAACAATATTGTGCTGTTTGCCAAAGAGATTGTGGACTTATTTAAAGACATTGCCGTTAAACGTAATATTGACCTGAGGCTGGTAAGTGCAGAGAATAACCTCAATGTTTGGTTCGATACCAACATGTTGGATAAGGTACTGTTTAACCTCCTATCCAATGCATTTAAATTCACTAACGACAATGGTAAAATACTGATTACCATTAGCAAAACTGAAGATGGGAATCATGTTGAACTTAAGGTTGAAGACAATGGAATGGGAATGGATGAAGATGCACTTGCCCATGCCTTCGAACTGTTTTACCAGGGCGACTCAAAGCGGTCTAAGGGTTCAGGCTTAGGCTTGGCGCTTTCAAAAGAGATTATTGAGCTGCATAAAGGAACCATTAAGCTGAGCAGCAAGAAATGGAAAGGCACTAATTTCCAAATCCAGATTCCATTGGGCAGCAGCCATTTACGCGAAGATGAAAAGGTATATACCACAGAGGAGTTTACCAGCGATTACGATAACATAAAAATATATACTACCGAACTGGAAGAAAAAGCTGCCGAGCCTGCAGAAAAGGAATCGCCTTTGGCCGCCCCTAAAGACCAGTCGATTTTGATTATTGAAGACAATGAGGACTTGCTGGAGTTTTTAAGGCAGAAGTTTGCTACTGACTATGAAGTATTTACGGCAAACAATGGTAACGCGGGCTTGCATGAGGCTTTCGAAAAAGTGCCTGATTTGATTATCTCTGATGTGGTAATGCCTGCACAATCGGGAACGGAAATAGCTCAAATACTGAAAAACGACATTCGAACATCGCATATCCCAATCATTCTGCTTACCGCCAAAGGCAGCCACGAGCAACAAATTCAGGGATTAAAAACCATGGCAGATGCCTACGTAACCAAGCCTTTCAACCTGCAGTACCTCAATGAAACAGCCCGTAACCTGCTACATAACCGCAGCATGCTTAAAACGCGTTTCACTAGCGAGCTGCCAGTAGAGGGCAAGGGACAATCATCAAGAAAACTTGACAAGAAATTCTTGAATGAATTCGCTGCTATTGTAGAAAGCAATATCTCTAACGAAAATTTCAATGTGGAGGATATTTGTAAAAGCATAGGTGTTTCGCGGATACAGCTTTACCGCAAAGCCAAAGCCCTGCTAGATTGCAACATCACCGATTATATTTTGAACCGCCGCTTACAAAAAGCTAAGTACCTGTTATTGAATGAGGATGTTTCTATTTCGGAAATTACTTACCAGGTAGGCTTTGCATCGCCAACGTATTTTTCAACCGTGTTTAAAGCGAAGTATGGCTGTACTCCAACGGAGTATAAAAGGAAGAAGAAAGAGGCGTAATCCCTCCGCAAAAAAATGAACACCTGCCAGGCCTCGAAAAACTGACAGGTGTTCATTTTTTAGCAGACATAATTTTCATGTATATACCTTCTCGCCTCATCCTGGCTAAGCGCCGAAAAATTACGGTATCGGTGTCAAATCGGGTAAGTACCGTTTCATAATTTCAGCCTTTCAGTCCAGTTAAAATTTCAGCTTTTATTTCAGCAACAGCGGCTATGTTCTTGCTTGGCCAGGTCGTAGAATGCCATTCTTTTATCAGCCAAAAATAAAACTTGGAAAGGTATAAAACCGAGTTTCCTATTTTTCCTTTTTTATATCATAACAATATGGAGAAATTTACAATTAAGGGCTTGTGGCAAGTATTTAAACAGACTGCAAGTAATTTTAATAATGACAAAGTAACCAAGCTGAGTGCGTCCTTAGCGTATTATACACTTTTTTCACTTGCACCAATGTTAATTGTGGTGATTTACCTTTCGAATTTGTTGTACCGGGAAGAGGCTATTGAGGGGTCGTTATATAATCAAATCAAAGATTTTGTCGGGGATAATGCCGCCTTACAAATTCAGGGAATCATTAAAAATGCATCTTATAGCGGCAGTAATACTCTAAATGCTATTATCGGCTTTGCCACACTGTTGATTGGGGCTACCACCGTTTTTGCCGAAATCCAGGACTCTATCAATACCATTTGGAGGCTTAAGCCAAAAGTTAACGGCGGATGGCAGATTATGTTGAAAAAGAGATTGCTATCCTTTTCAATGTTGGTTAGCCTGGCGTTTCTCCTGCTTGTCTCGCTCCTTATAAACGGATTGGTTGAAGGCTTGATGGATAAGCTGCAGCAGTATTTTCCACAGGCCACTATCTTATTGGTATATGTGGTAAATCTTGCCATAACCTTATTAGTAACATCTAGCCTATTTGCTATTATTTTCAAAGTACTACCCGATGCCCTGATACGATGGCGAGATGTTTTTGCAGGCGCAATTTTTACAGCGTTGCTGTTTATGTTAGGTAGAATCGTTATTTCAATATACATCAGTAATACAAACCCTGCCAGCGCTTACGGCACTGCTGGCTCGTTGGTTATTTTGCTACTGTGGATCTATTACTCTTCTATCATTTTATACTTCGGGGCCGAATTTACCAAATGCTATACATTAAAGTTTGGGCACGAAATAAGGCCCAAAAGCTATGCTGTAATTGTTCAAACGGTGCATGTGGAAAGCCACAATAAAAGCTTGCAGCAAGATGAAAAAGAGGTACCCACCCTGGAAAAAGAATTGCAGAAGGCGAAAGATGATATGGAAAACGATAATCACGATAAGTGATATGGATCGCTGTTGGTGTGCAAACCAACAGCGGCAGAAATTATATTCAATTTTTGCTTAAAGTAGCCTATGAAAAAATCTGATTTCTAAGGTTCAAAGACAACATAGTATCCTTTCCCCTTAACGTGTGCCAGCACTCCATCTCTTATCAACTTTCGGTAGGCACGGCTCACTGTTACAATAGAAACACAAAAATTCTTACTCAACTCATGTATCGATGGGAAATTTGCACCCTTATGGAACTGTCCTTTCCTGATATCCGATAATATCTTGTCGTGGATCTGTTGGTGCAAAGGCATGGTAGATGAATAGTTAATCTTGAGTTCAATCATAAATCAATACGGATATTATTGGCTGCCTCAAACGTCTCGTACCTCATCAGACGTTGATTCGGATGGCTTTGACTATTGAGACAGCCTTATTACTTATTTACTAAACTTTAGTGGCAACTTTTTCTTTATAATGCACTGGCGATTGTTCGCGCAAGCGGCCCGCTGCAAATTCGGCGGTAATATCTCTTTGCGGATTAGCCAGCATTTCATACCCCACCATAAATTTCTTCACAGTTGCAGAACGCAGCAAGGGAGGATAAAAGTGCATATGCCAGTGCCATTCAGGGTGTGCTCCATCATTTACAGGAGCCTGGTGCATGCCAGCAGAATATGGGAAAGACGTTTCGAAAAGGTTGTCGTAACGTGCTGTTAAATTTTTAAGAGCGTCTGCCAGGGCAAGTTGCTCCTCATCTGTAAACTCTGTAATGTTTGTAACGTGGCGCTTGCTTACCACCATTGTTTCGTAAGGCCAAACAGCCCAAAAAGGCACCAAGGCAACGAAATGTTCATTTTGGTAAACCAGGCGGTCTTGTTGTTTCAGCTCAAGTTCAATATAATCAGCAAGGAGGCTTCTGTTATTTTTCTCCCAATGCAATTTTTGCTGAAATGTTTCCTTAACTACTTCAACCGGGAGGTCATTTTGAGCCCAAATTTGCCCATGCGGATGCGGATTGCTGCATCCCATAATGTCGCCCTTGTTTTCAAAAATCTGGATATACCGTATGTCTGGAACAGACGCAAGCTGCTTGTACTCTTCAATCCAAAGTTCAACTACTTTTTTTATTCCTTCAACGGAGATTTCCGGGAGCGTAAGGTCGTGCCTCGGAGAAAAACTAATTACACGGCAAATTCCTTTCTGGCTTTTCGCTTTTAGCAAGCCTCCTTCATTAAATTCGCCTTCTGGTGTATCTGGTAAAAGAGATGAAAAATCGTTAGTGAAAACAAAGCTTTCTGAATACTCAGGATTAGTAGCTCCATCAGCACGTTTGTTTCCCGGGCATAGATAACACGCTTCATCATAATGGGGGCGGCCAGACGCCGGAAGCGCTTCAACTTTACCTTGCCATGGGCGTTTGGTTCTGTGTGGTGACACTAAAATCCACTCACCAGTTAAAATATTCAAGCGTGTGTGCGAATGGTCGCTAAGGCTAAATGAAGACATTGTATATAGTATTAGTTTGATATATCGCGCAAAGAACGCTTAAAGGAGGTGCAAAGAAAACTAATTTATAAAAATAGCCTAGGGTAGAAATCTTAACACGATTGATTTACCCATCTAAATTGACAGAAATACCCCCTCTGGCTGGACAGAAATTCGAGGCAAATGACTATTAAAACGGAAAGCTATTGCGCTTTAGTTGATATAAAAAACCACAAAAAGGTTGTTCTACTATTTGCTTTGAAGCTTTTTAAGTACCTTCTCAACTCTAACCCTTTTACTATCCTTTTCGATATCGGGCAAGCGTGAGGCCAAGATTTTGCTAAATGCGGCTTTGTTATTTTCGTTAACTACTGGCAGGGCCTTTTCTGCATACATTGGCAATTGATTTACCGGAGAGGATACCAGGCGCTCAAGTAGCAAGCTGAAGGCATCGTCTTGAAATTCCTTATGTGCTGCCAGCTTTATTAAAATCCCCACGCAGTGGTCATTGGTAATTACTGAGCCTTTATCTGCAGCGGAAATAATTTTTGCGAGGGAACCATAAATTGCTTCCGGATTTTGACTGGTTATGGCATTTAAAGCCGTCATTGCGCCCCATTGCAAGCGGTTGTTTTTGCTATCCAGTAATGCGATAAATTTATCGGCATATCCTGCCACCAGTTCAGGGCGAACTTCAGCAATTTCATACAACACTTTAATACAATCGCTCTGTATATCCTTGCTTTTATTGTTTAGGCCGTCAAGCAATTCTTTTATGGAATCTCTGTCATTGGCCTGTACAATATGCTGTGCTAATTCCTGGTTGGGGCCTTCATCCCTTCGATTTAATGATGATGCTAATCGGGTAATAATACTCATGCCTGACTTGTGTTTTAACAGCTAAATATGTGATGATAAAAGCAGAAAACAAACACCTGGCTAAAGGAAGGCCAAACTTCTGGAAGACAGCCCTCCTTCCCAATACCATTCAAACACAGACGCCTAATAATCAATCAACTAGAACTATTTTTAAATTCTACCTCTATCTACTTAGAACCACTAAATTCATTGAATGCTGATTCGACTCAATTGATGAAATAACGAATATGGCATCTGCCGCTAGCGCCCTCCTGCTGAAAAATACTTATTCCTAAGCCAAAAGGCTACATTCACCAGCGCTATTAAAGCAGGCACTTCTACCAAAGGCCCGATAACACCAGCAAACGCTTGGCCCGAATTAACGCCGAAAACCCCAATGGCAACTGCAATGGCAAGTTCGAAATTATTACCGGTTGCCGTAAACGCGATAGCTGTGCTTCGCGAATAATCTGCGCCAAAATATTTGCCAATAAAGAAGCTCGCCAGAAACATTACAACAAAGTATACCAACAGAGGAATCGCAATCCGCACTACATCCATGGGAATTTGTACGATAAGCTCCCCCTTCAGGCTGAACATTACAACAATGGTAAAAAGCAGGGCAATAAGCGTTATTGGAGATATGAAGGGGACGTATTTCCGTTGAAACCAGTCAGAGCCTTTCAGGCTGATTAAAGAGTAGCGGCTGATAATTCCCAGCGCGAAAGGAATACCTAGATAAATTCCTACACTTTTGGCAATCTCACCAATCGTGATATCGATATTTAAAGAAGCCAAGCCAAAATATGGCGGCAATACAGTAATAAAAATATACGCATAAACGCTATAAAGCAGTACCTGAAAAATACTATTAAGGGCAATCAGGCCGGCGCCATATTCCCTGTTCCCTTCGGCAAGCTCATTCCACACCACAACCATGGCAATGCAACGTGCCAATCCAATTAATATCAGGCCAACCATATATTCCGGGTAGCCCTTTAAAAAGAAAATGGCAAGAAAGAACATCAGCAAAGGGCCAATTACCCAATTTAAGAACAGTGATGCGGTTAGCACTTTAGTATCCCTGAATACTTCCCCCATGTTTTCATACTTCACCTTTGCCAATGGCGGATACATCATCAGTATTAAACCTATGGCAAGCGGCACATTGGTTGTCCCGCTTGAAAATGAATTGATAAAGTTTGAGGAGGTTGGAAAAAAATACCCTATAGCCACTCCTATAACCATTGCAAGAAAAATCCACAAAGTGAGATAACTATCTAAAAAGCCAAGCTTTTTTCGCTTAACGGCAGGGGCACAATCAATAGCACTCATTTTATGCCAGGTATTTGTTTACAAAAGCTTCGGAATATTCTTTAATCATTTCCCTCACCCTTCTGAACTCTTCCAGAATTTCATCTTCCGTGCCACTTGCTTTTGCAGGATCAGGGAAGTTGTAATGGAATTTCTCTGCGTTGGTAGGGAAATAAGGGCAGCGCTCTTTGGCATTATCGCAAACCGTAATTACATAATCAAAAGGCACTGATACATACTCATCCACATTGTTTGACGTATGTTTTGAGATATCAATACCGGCTTCCGCCATGATCTTAATTGCCCGGGGATTTACTCCATGAGTTTCAACCCCTGCGCTATAAACGTTTGCTTTATCGCCAGCAAAATGACGTAAAAAACCTTCAGCTATTTGGCTACGGCAGCTGTTACCTGTACATAATACGAGTATATTCTTCATTTAAAATTTAAATTGTATTTCTTTAATCTGTTCCAACTTCAGAGCTTCGGCGTTCCAGTAAAATGGTATCCCTCCAAACTCCTTTCATTTTGCCAATCCGCTGGCGTGTGCCCACTATTTTAAATCCACATTTTTCGTGTAGAGACAAGCTACCCTTATTTTCGGGAAATATACCTGCTTGCAAAGTCCAATAGCCTTTAGCTTCACTCTCATTAATCAGGTGTTGCAGAAGTTGATACCCGATTTGCTTTCCTCTGTGAGATTCCTCTACATATACACTTACTTCAGCTACGCCTGCATAAGCGCAACTAGATGAGACAGCTGTTAAAGCTACCCAACCAGAAACTTTACCATCAGCAAGAGCTGTGTAGCGCAAATCAGGAATGTGCGACCTATCCCAATCTTCCCATGAAGGAGCCTGAATTTGAAATGTTGCATGGCCTGTATCCATGCCTTGCTGATAAATCTTAAGCACAGCTTCAGCATCTGAAGCCTGCATCGGGCGAATGCTTATCATGATACAAAATTTTAGCAACAGCCAGAGCCTGGAGTACAACAGCTAGTGGCAGCGAGATTTTTTAACTGAATTTTCGGTTTCTCTTCAACTTTAGGTGTGCAGCATGCTGAAGCTGAGTCGCTTCCTCCACAACTTTCATCCCTACCTAAAGCCTTACATTGAACCATATCGGCTTGCAGGCCAACAACTAAATTTTCGCCTTCTACCAACACTTGGGACGGGAACATTTGCCTGGTATCAAACTTTGAATTCCCAAACTCGATTTTAACCTCGGCCTGTGGCGCCAATTTGATAGCTTTTTCTACCAGCTCTATAATAGATAAAGCTTTTTTTGCCTTCATTGCCTCGTCCTGCTGGCCGGCTTCAGGTTCCCAAAGTTGCAGAATAACTTCTGTCCAGGAATTAACTTTACCGCCACAATCAACGGAGGTAATTGGAGCTTGCTTAATCTCTGTGATATGATAAGAGGGCTTTACCCACTGCCCCTCTGCATATTGGAACTGAAGGGACAGGCCTTGATTTTCTACAAGCTTTTCCTTGAAAGCCTGCCATGTTAATGCATTAGGATTATTCATAATCAATCTATTTATTGCAATTTTACGATATATAGGATCAAATTTTTTTTTAGCAGCAACCGCCTGCCTCTTTATAAGAAGCGAAAAAAGAGCCCAACTGCTTTTCAAACAATCTCCAGTTTTCTGGATGGATGCAGTAGCAAACGCTAACTCCCTCAATAGTGCCCTGAATCAGTCCGGCATTCTTTAGCTCTTTTAAATGCTGGGAAATAGTTGCCTGCGCCAATCCCAGTTCATCAACCAGATCTCCGCAAATACAGCTATTGCTATTTACTATCTGTTGAAGAATGGCAATGCGGGCTGGGTGGGCTATTGCTTTCAGCATCACAGCCAGCTTGTTCTGCTCTTCTGTAAATATTTCTGTTTTAGTCACACCCATATATCGCAATATTACGATTAATAAATTTTAATAGCAAAATAATTTTCACATCAGCCCAATAGGTGTACTTCTTTTGGGCCGCGCTGTCAATAATCTTGCAAAAATCATCTCATCCAAAGGCTTTTACAATTACTCTTACAACCCTGGACTCAAAAAAACTCCCCCTGCCGTAGGCTGATGCTTCATTCTAAATAATTGCCTCATTTTATCGAAACAGCGGCATAAAGCTTGTTGATAATATACAAAACAGAGACTATGAAAGCGGCTGTATTTCACAAACCTGGAGATATTAGAGTGGAGAAAGTAAACGACCCTCGTATAGAGCATCCTGGAGACGTGATATTGAAAGTAACCTCCACGGCTATCTGCGGGTCTGACCTGCATATTTATGATGGAGGATTTCCCCAGGCCAAAAATTTGATTGTTGGCCACGAATTTATGGGAATTGTGGAAGAACTTGGATCGGAAGTTACCAAACTAAAAAAAGGAGACCGCGTGGTGGTTCCCTTCCCTATTTCTTGCGGCCATTGTTTTTTCTGTACACATGGCGCCTCGCCTCATTGTGAGAACTCCAACCACAAGCATTACGGGCCCGAAGGCGACTTAATGAATGGCAAAGGTGGTGCCCTATTCGGATATACAGACTTGTATGGCGGCTATTCGGGCGGGCAGGCCGAATATGTGCGTGTGCCTTATGCGGATGTAAGCCCCCGCCTGGTTCCTGAGAACATGACGGATAACCAGGTTTTGTTTCTTACAGACATCTTTCCCACAGGCTGGTCGGCTATTGACTGGGCACAACTGAAAGGCGGAGAAGTAGTTGCTATTTTCGGCTCTGGCCCGGTAGGTTTAATGGCGCAGAAAGCTGCATGGATCAAAGGCGCAAGCCGGGTAATAGCTATCGACCCTTTAAACTATCGCCTGGAAAGGGCACGAGAGGTAAATAATGTAGAAACCATTAATCCGCATGATGTAGACCCGATACAGGCAATCCGCTACATGACCCAGGGACGCGGTGCCGATGTTTGTGTTGATGCCGTAGGCTATGAAGCAGAGCGCACCATTTTCGAAAAATTCAAGGCAACTATTAACTTCGAAAAAGGGACCAGCAAAGTGATAGAAAACTGCTTTAAAGCGGTTCGGCGTGGTGGTACTGTATCCATTGTAGGGGTATATGGAACTCCATATGACAATTTCCCTGTGCATAGAATGTTTGACAAGGGAATCACCATAAAGCAAGGCCAGGCTCCGGTACTCAACTATATTGACCACCTCATTGAGCTGGTTAAAGAAGAAAAAGTAATTCTCAATGACATTATAAGCCATACTTTTCCGTTAAGCGAAGCGCCACATGCCTACGAGATTTTTAAGAAAAAGGAAGACGACTGTGTGAAAGTGGTTCTGAAACCATGGATGTAAAATAAAATTTTATAAATCAGATTATAACTAAATTTTTCTAAACCAAAACTTAAGTTATTTTTATCGTTATTATAGTTAGAATACCTGCATGTCCGTTTCCGCTGAAGCTTTGATGCATCTTTAATTTTGCCCTCCGATTTTCTTCAAGCAGAAGGGTTTTGGATTTGTCGGTAAGATTTCCGTATTTACTATCAGAATCTTATCAAAAATGAATTGCTTAAAAACCCTAACCCTGGCACTCACCTGCTCTCTTTTCGGAATCTCGGCCTTCTCTCAAAGCAAGTACGTCTATGAAATTGATTTAAAGAATGTTAAAGACGACAAAGTACTAGTCAAGCTTAACACTCCCGAGGTACAGCAGGAAAAAGTCACTTTCTCATTCCCTGCGGCAATACCCGGATCGTATGCCCGGAAAGATTTTGGCCGCTTTATTGAATCTTTCACTGCATTGGATAAGGATGGGAACAAGCTCGTAACCGAAAGGCTTAACGACAATCAATACCGCATCAGCGCAGCATTCAAGCTTGCCTCTATTACATACAAAGTGAACGACACATGGGATGAAAGACACAAAGATTTCATTTTTCAACCGGGAGGGTCGAATATTGAGTCAGGCAAAAACTTTGTGATTAATAACAACGCCTTTTTTGGCTACCTCGAAGAGTATAAAAGCCTGCCGATAGAAGTCAACGTAAACAAACCTGCCGCAATGTATGGAGCCACTCATTTAGAAGTGAATCGCAGCTCGGCAGAAAAAGACATTTGGTACGCGAAGAATTATGTGTACCTGGCTGATAATCCGGTAATCTATGCCAAACCTGATACCTGTTCATTTTATGCAGGAAAAACAAAGATTAATATTTTTGCATACTCGGTTAATGGCAAAGTAAGCAGCAAACAGTTAGCGGGCTACTTAAAGCCCATTTCTCAGGCACTGCAAAACTTTTTCAATGGCTTGCCGGTGGACTCATACCAGTTTCTTTATTTCTTTGAAGATAGTGAACGCGCATTAACCAACCACGATAAAGGTGAAGGAGGCTATGGAGCTTTAGAGCACAACTATTCGTCACTTTACTATCTTCCAGAAATGGCGATGGAACCAAAAATTAAGCAGATGGTTTATGATGCTTCTATGCATGAATTCCTGCATATACTGACTCCACTTAACCTCCACAGCCGTGAAATAGCAGAATTTGACTTCATTAATCCGAAAATGTCGAAACACCTGTGGCTTTATGAAGGTGTTACTGAATACTTCTCTCATTTGCTGCAATTACAAAACGGCTTGACGGATGAAAAAGCCTTCTTTGAGGAAATGCGGAACAAGATCATCCAGTGTGAAGAATATGGTGTGTTTTCTATAGCAGAAATGAGTGCAAATGTGATGGAGGATAAATGGCAAAAGAAATACCCCAGCGTTTATAACCGGGGAGCACTTATAGGCTTTATGCTTGACCTGTTTATACGGGAAAAAACCGCTGGAAGCAAAGACTTGAAGTCGGTAGTTGTTGCGCTTACTAAAAAGTACGGGCCCGACAAGCCTTTTGATGACAATCAATTCTTTAGCGATCTTATTGAAGCCTCCCACCCTGAAGTAAAAAGCTTCATTAATTCCTATATTATTGGCTCACAACCACTAAACTATAACAACTGGTTCAGTAAAGTGGGATACACCTTTAATGCATTAAAAAGATCGAACGTATTTTATGCCGGGAGAACTCCTTTAGCCTTTGACAGCGGAAATAGGACTTTTTACTTCACGGAAGTAGAAAAAAACAGTTTAAACATCAAAGACAAGGACATCCTGCTGTCGGTAAATAACGAAAGGGTAACTGAAGCCAATGCCGAAACTCTCCTGGAAAAGTATTTTTTAAGAAATACTGATTACCCCGAAGTTACCGTAATTGTACAGCGCAACGGAGCAGAAACTACTTTAAACAGTAAACTAAACAGCGCTTACCTGGAAATAAAAAATTACCTGGGCCCTTCTGAAAACACAAGCGATACGCAAAAATCCTTGCTCAAAAGCCTGGCGCAAACAAAGGTTAAGGCCCTTAATTAAGAGAAGGGTGGACAGAAAAACTGCCCACCCTTTATACCTCGATTATCTGGCAAAGTCTCTCGCCTTGTAACTATTTCTCTTTAAAAAACATCCTAAGTACATAAACGAAACCCATACGACAGATAAAGAAAAGATCAGCCTCAATTATTTAATTTATTTCACAATCTTGCAACAAACAAATAAACCATCCCCCATGAAAAGACGTGTTTTTTTGAACCTCTTGATGCTTATAGTAAGCTTTGTAATAGTAAATCCAGCAAGCTCGCCTGCGCAAAGGGCCTCGCCCAATGACAAAAATCCTCAGATCCTAAGGGTTGAAAATAATCTTCAAGGCTTTATTGTAACTGAAGGCGACAAACCCTGGACATTGAAAGAGCGTATGGAGTTTTACAAGGTTCCGGCGGTAAGTATTGCCGTAATTAAGGATTATAAAATTGACTGGGCTAAAGCTTATGGATATGCAGATTTAAGTGAAAAAGCGCCCGCAACAACTCAGACACTGTTCCAGGCGGCATCTATTAGCAAATCGATAAACGCAATGGGTGTAATAAAACTGGCACAGGACAAGAAAATTGATTTAAACACGGATATCAACACTTACCTGAAATCCTGGAAATTCCCTTACGATTCTCTCTCCAAAGGAAAAAAGATCAATACGATCAACCTTTTGAGCCATACTGCTGGCTTAAACGTTCATGGCTTTGGGGGATATGGCAGGCAAGAACAATTGCCCACCATAATTCAAATATTAAACGGTGAAAAACCTGCTAATTCAGCTGCCATAAGATCTAAATCTGAGCCGGAGCTACGCTTCGAATATTCGGGTGGCGGCACCACAATATCTCAGTTATTGGTAACAGATATTACCAAACTTGCCTACGAAAAATACATGTCTGCTAAAGTTTTAAAGCCATTGGGGATGTCGGGAAGCTTTTATTCACAATCGCCAAAGCCTGAACAGCAAAAATACCTTAGCACTGCTCATAGAAGGGATGGTAAAGCAATTGAGGGTAAATACCATCATTACCCCGAAATGGCAGCCGCAGCACTGTGGACAAACCCTTCGGACCTTGCAAAATTCATTATCGAGACACAGTTATCACTAAGAGGAAAATCGAATAAAGTTTTATCCGCTGAAAACACGCAGCTTATGCTTACTCCTTATGTAGGCAAGTCGAATGGACTAGGTGTATTTATTGAGGAAAAAGGTGGTTTAAAATATTTCCAGCACGGAGGCAGCAATGCCGGCTTTAGGTGCCACTACTTTGGAAGCCTGGAAGGTGGCAATGGTGTAGTGATCATGATCAATTCTGACAACGGAGAAATTATCCCGGAGATTGTTAACAGCGTGGCGACAGTTTACCAGTGGAAAGATTTTTACCAGCCACAAATAAAGAAACTGGCTGAAGTTTCTGAAGATGTATTACAGAGCTATGTGGGAGAATACCAAATCACGCCTCAATTCATCCTCACTATTACGCGAGATGGCAAGCAATTAAAAGGGCAGGCAACCGGGCAGCCAGTAGTTGATTTGTTCCCGGGCACCGCAAACAAGTTCTTTTTGAAAGTAGTTCAGGCTGAACTTGAATTTGTTAAGGATGAAAGCGGGCTTATTAATAAAGCGATATTGTATCAGGGCGGGCAAAAAATCGAAGCAAAGAGGATTAAATGAGGAGATTAAAAACTGAAGTAAAGGAATCAACCAATTTAGTATCCTGTATTTCGCAAACACTAAACTTAATTAACTAAATAAAAAACACATATCTTTTCAGAAAATTTAAACCTTAGCATTTATGAAATTGATAAGCCTGTTACAGATAGTTCTTAAAGTAGTTGGGATAATTGCACTCTGGGAATTTATAAAAGCTTTTAGCTCACTTATATTTAGCGTTGGAGTATTTTCTAGCAGCCTCAATTCTTTTACCGCTTTAATGGTATCCAGCACAGTTTTGAACAGTGCTTTAATAGGAGCTTTTGCCTACCTATGCCTGTTCAAAACCAACAAACTATTATCGGTTCTACAAATTAATGCAGAAGAATTTATAGATGTTAGAGCAGACAAGAAAGTAGTATATCATATTCTTATATTATGTGCGGGAGTTTTAATAGTTATTAATGGACTAACGAACTTTTTAAGTTTCAACTATAAGACTGAGACAAAAACAGAAATAACATCCCCCCACAGTAATTCAGCACGCGCTTTCGAAAACAGGGAACATTTGACACTGACGGAGTCAAAGGGCAAGCAAGTAAATTTCTTTGCGTTTATTGAGATCATTATCGGAATTATCTTTTTAGCTAAAGCTGATATAATTAGGGAATGGGCTCTTTCGAAATACGGCGAAGAGGAAACACTCTAATTGATTTCTGGATCTTCTAATGCCGGGAAAAATAGCTTCGACAGCTTTAATGAATGCTGCGAAGCAACTTAACTTTCTGATCCGTCCGTTTTACGGAAGTTCTGCAATAATAAAGCAAAAAAATAAAGCAGGTGATGGGCACCTGCTCAAACTAACCAATTATAAACCTAAATTAAACGAAAGGAGCTGTAGGGGAAGGAATCGAACCTTCAAGGAGTGGTTAACTGTTGCCA
>Ga0307408_100001445_pt1 | contig 17660 bp, 13 predicted proteins | sample 322Cmetagenome_FD_202116 | JGI IMG/M metagenome (GOLD analysis project Ga0307408, IMG submission 202116) | Maize rhizosphere microbial communities from greenhouse at UC Davis, California, United States - 322HYB-C-3 | ecosystem: Host-associated > Plants > Roots > Rhizosphere > Soil | place...
CTCGTCGCACCCCCCGCGGCGGATTCGCTCTGCCAGCCGCGATCTTCTCGCTGGTTCTCGTGTCGGCGCTCGTTGCGGGCGCGCTGTTCGTGGCCACGGAGGAGCTGCGAACGGGTCGCGGGGATGCCGCGGACCAGCGGGCGCTGACCGCGGCTGAATGGGCACTCGACCGGGCGATCCTCACCTGGGACTTCCGGCGAAATGTCACGCAGCGCGTCGGGCGCACCGACACGCTCCTGACGGAGTACCGCGCGCCTAACGATACCCTGGTCGTCGTCGCCACGCGCGTTCAGCGCCGCCTGGTATGGATGACGGCAACCGCGACGCGCGGCGGCGATGGGCGAGGCATCCCGGCGCGGCACACGGTCGCGGCATCGCTTCGCCTCGTCGACACACCGTTCCCGGGGGCTGCCGCGCTCACCTCGGGCGGCGCGGTCCTGGTTGACGGCGGCGTCGTCGACGGGCGCGCCGCGAATCCACCGGGCGAGCCAACCGCCAGCTGCACCGAATCGGCGCCCGCAGCGGGTGTACGGGTGCCGGACGTGTCGCGTGTCACGTGCCCATCGTGCGCGGAGTCGTCCGCTTCTGGTGTCTTTGGCCTGCCGCCGATCGATTCGAGCGGGGTCGCCGACTCGGCGTTCGCGGTCCTCGTCGACGCGACGATTACGTCGCTCGTCAGGCGGGCCTCGATCGACCTGCCCGGCGGCACGATGACCCCGCGTCCGACATCCGCGAATGCGTCGTGCGATCTCGCGGATCCGCTCAACTGGGGCGACCCAGGTGGGACGTCGCCGTGTTCCGACTGGCTCCCGGTGGTTCACGTGCGGGGCAGCGTCGTGTTGGGCGCGGAGTCCGTGGGGCAGGGGATTCTGGTCGTCGACGGAAGCGTTAGGGTGGAAGGCGGGGCGCGATTCGTGGGCGTGGTAGTGGCTCGCGGCGACGTCACGGTGAGCGGCCTTGGCGCGGAGATCATCGGTGCTGTGTTGGCTGCACCGGTGAGTGCCGGAGCGGTGTCTCGCATCACGGACGGTGGGTCGATCCGGTTCGACCCCTGTGCGGTGCAGCGCGCGTCGATGCTCACCGCGCGTCTGGTGCGGACACCGGAGCGATGGTGGGTCGAGCTCCGCTGACGGTCAAAATGCCCGATCGAAACGCGTGTGCATCCGTCGCGAACATCGCGGTTCCCGCGCACCGGTTTCAGTGGACAGCACACTGCCTGACGTGGGAATTCCCACGGCCGACTCGTGACTCGCGACACACATGTCGAGGCGCCGAACACTCGGCATCACACGCTGTTACCGCCACCGACGGGCAATCGTGTAGTTGGCAGATTCGACCGGGCTAACGGTCAAAGTGCCTATGCATCGATCACTCGCCGGCTGGGGTGATCGCAACACGTTAGGCAGGCTCGGTTCGAGGCGTAGCGCGACGACGCTGCATGGGTCCGCGCCGCATGTAGGGCGAAGTCAACGACTCCGGCGCCCAGATCGGCGTTCGGTACGATCCACCTCGACTCGGCTCCCCTCGCTATGGCGCTCTTCGGACGTAAGAAGACAACGATCGGTCTGGACATCGGCTCGGGCCTGATCAAGGTCGCGGTCATCGACCACGGGCGCGGCGAACCCGAGCTCACGAAAGTGGCCATCATGCCGCTCATCGCCGACGCGATCGTCGAGGGCGAGGTCATGGACGCGGGCCTCGTGACCGACGCGGTTCGCAATGCCATCGACGCGGCCGGCATCAAGTCGAAAGAGATCGTCACCGCCGTCGGCGGGCGCGACGTGATCATCAAGAAGATCCAGATCGAGCGCGTGCGCGAGAGCCAGGCGCGTGAGCTCATGCGCTGGGAAGCGGAACAGCACGTGCCGTTCGACATGGAATCGGTCGAGCTGGATTTCCAGATCCTCGATCCCGACGCCGACGGCATGGAGATGAGCGTCCTGCTCGTTGCCGCGAAGCGCGACCTGATCGAGACGAAGATGCATCTGTTGACCGACGCCGGCCTGACGCCGACGGTGGTCGACGTCGATGCGTTCGCGCTGCATAACGCGTTCGAGCTCAATCACCCCGACGCCATGACCGGCGTCGTCGGGCTGATCAACATCGGCCACGAAGTCACGAACATCAACATCCTCGACGACGGCGTGCCGATCCTCACCCGTGACATCACGGTGGGGACGCGGCGCTTCCGCGAGGATCTCCAGCGGGAGCGCGGACTCGGCGCCGAAGAGGCCGAGCTGCTGCTCCAGGGATACGATCGCTCGCCGCACCTCGACGCCGTGATCGAGAGCCGCGGTGAGGAGATCGCCGTGGGTATCGAGCGCGCGGCCGCGTTCCTCGCGTCGTCGTCGCGCTCCGGCAACCAGATGCGTGCGGTCTATACGTGCGGGGGCGGCGCCCGTGTGCCCGGACTCACCGAGGCGCTCGCCAACCGCCTGCGCGTGCGCGTCGAGCAGGCCAACCCGCTCGCGAACCTGAAGGTTCGCGACGGCGCGCTCGACTCCCTCGTGACCGACGAGGTGGCACCGCTGCTCATGCTCCCGATCGGGCTCGCACTGCGTCACGCCGCCTAACGTCCTCCAAAGCGACCGAATTCCGATGATCGAGATCAATCTCCTACCGGGTAGTGGCAAGAAAGCCCGGTCCGAAGGTTTCAACCTCAAGGCCTTCGCCGGACAGGCCGGGTCCCGCATCAAGGACCCGTTCATGATTGCGGCGGCTGTGAGCATCGTGGCCGCGACCATGTCGATCGGCTACCTGCACATGGCGCAGACGGCCAAGGCGGACGACCTCACCGAGCGAGAGCGTCGCGCGGTGCAGGACTCCACCCGCTTCGTCGCCGTGCTTCGCGAGCGCAACCGCGCGCTGGCGCAGCGCGACTCGGTGCAGCGCCAGCTCGAGATCATCAAGAGCATCGACAACGACCGCTTCATCTGGGCACACATCATGGATGAAGTGAGCCGTGCACTGCCGCCGTACACGTGGCTCAAGAGCATTCAGCAGAGCGCCGTCCTTGCGGCCGCCTCCACGCCGGCGCCGCCACCGCCGGCGCCGCCGAAGGATGGCGCGAAGCCCAGCGGAAAGGGTGCCCCGCCGCCGGTGGAGGCCGCGCCGACGAGCCTCAAGTTCCAGATCGCTGGCAACACCGTCGACATCCAGGCGCTCACACGCTTCATGAAGCTGCTCGAGGCATCGCCGTTCGTGAAGAACGTCACGATCGCGAAGGCCGAGCTGGTGACCCTCGATGGCAAGGAAGTTCAGGAGTTCCTGCTCGAGGCCGAGTACGAGCGTCCCGACGCGTCGGTGATCTCGACCGTCCCTGTAACCCTGTCGTCGAGGTAAGCGCCTCCCATGGCCCTGCTCCCGAAGAACCAGCGCGACCAGGTGATGGTGCTGCTCGTCATCGTCGCCGTCGCCCTCGTCGGACTCTACTACACGTACGTCTTCTCGCCGAAGGCCGACGTGCTCGACGCCCTGCAGGCCCACGTCGACTCGCTGGACGTGAGCAATCAGCGCGCGAAGGCCGAACTGGCCAAGGGCAACGTCGAGCAGCTCCGCGCCGAGGCGGCAAAGCTGAAGGAGAACCTCGAGGTGATGCGCCAGCTCGTGCCCACGAGCAACGAGGTCCCGGCCCTCCTCGAGCAGGTCTCCACGGCCGCGCGCCGCGTCGGTCTCGACCTGGCCACGGTCAAGCCGCAGCCGGTGATCGAGGGCGACACCTTCGACACATATCGCTACCAGGTCGCCGTGATCGGCGACTACCACGCGTTAGGCGAGTTCCTCGCCAACGTCGGCTCGCTGACGCGCATCGTCGCGCCGGTGAACCTCGCGCTCGGCCCGCTCGGCAATGCTGCCGCCGTCGACCAGCGCAGGAAGGCCCTGAAGAAAAACAACTCGGTCCTCGACTCACGGTTCGAGCTGCAGACCTACGTGGCGAAGACCGCTGCCCCGCGTCCCGCTTCGGCGGGTGGGAGTAAGTCCTAATGCGTCTCGTCGTGCTGGCCGGCGCGCTTGCCGTCGCCTCCACTACCCTGGGCTGGACAGCGCACGCACAGTCGCTGCCCAATGTCTCGGGAATCAAGCAGACCACGAACCGCGCGGTCGCCAAGACCAACGCCCACACGCTGGCGATGACGAACGTCGACAGCGCGGCGAATGCGGCGAAGGCCGCGGCGGCGAAGCCGGCCCGGGCGCCTAACGGTGCAGCCGCTGCCAAGCGCCCGGTCGAAAGCCCGGCCGACACGGCGCGCGCCCACGGCGTCCGCGCGATGGCTGCCCCGTCGTCCACGGCACCAGGCGTCGAGATGGACACGGCCGGTAAGGTCGTGCTCCGCCGCGAAGTCTTCGCCTACGAGCCGAGCGGGCGGCGTGACCCCTTCGTCACGCTCATGACGGTCGGCGAGCTCCGGCCGATGATCAGCGACCTCGCGATCAGCGGGATCCTGATCGACCCGACCGGACGCAACTCGGTAGCGGTGCTCCGCGACGTGTCGAGCAAGGAGCAGTACCGCGTCAAAGTCGGCCAGCAGCTCGGCCGCATGCGCGTCGCGCGCATCACGCAGAAGTCGGTGACGTTCACGATCGAGGAATTCGGGTATAGCCGTCAGCAGGAGCTGGCGATGGATGAAACAAATCAAGCGAGGACGAAATGAGTCGAGTCGGTACGCTGGTCGCACTGACGGCCGCCGCCCTGCTGGCGAGCGCCGGCCGCGCGAGCGCCGCGCACGTCACGGCCCCTGCACCCGCCGCCGCGCGTGAGGGCGTCGTCAACGCCGTCACCGCGGTGAGCATCGTGCCGTCCTCCGGACGCGCGGAAGTCGTCGTTGCCGTGAGCGGCCCCGTCGACGTGTCGGACTTCGTCCTGACGGGTCCCAATCGCGTCGTGCTCGATCTGAGCGGCGCGAAGCTGAGCCTTCCGGCCCACATGTACGACAAGGTCTCGCGCGCCGGCATCACGAACGTCCGGCTGGCGCAGTACAAGGCCGACGTCGTGCGGCTCGTGCTCGAGCTGGACAGCGCGCGCGACTACGAAGTGACGCGCAACGAGAACGAGATCCGGATCGCGGTCACCGGCACCGAGAAGTTCACCGCCTGGCACGCGGGCGACCGCACGCCGGCGATGTCGGCCGGCACCGTCGCGCGCACCGAGCGCGCCGACGCCGATCGCGCGAATGCATCAGCCGCGGCGACCACCCCGCGTGAGCACCTCACGTTCAACCCGCAGCGCTCCCAGCAGCCGCGCATCACCGTCACCTATCAGAACTCCGATATCCGCGACGTGATCGCGGCCTTCGCGACCTTCTCGCAGCGCACGATCGTGATCGGGAAGGACGTGCAGGGCACCGTCACCGCCGAGATCAAGGACCAGCCGTGGGACGTCGCCCTCCAGGCGGTGCTCCAGGCACAGGGGCTCGCCGCCTCGGAAGAGAACACCGGCATCATCTCGGTCGACAGCTACGCCAACATTCTGGCGAAGGAAGCGAACGAGCCGCTGACCACGCAGCTCGTCGCGATCAACTACGCGAGCGCGTCGTCGCTTACGGGAACGATCGCGTCGCTCCTCTCGAAGGATTGCTCGAAGGCCGGTCTCACCACCGCCGCGTCTGGCACCAACGGCAACCCCGTCGGCGGAGCGAGCGTGCAGAACGCCGCCGCGACGTGCATCGTCCGCGGCGGTGTCGTCGCCGACACGTCGACCAACACGCTCCTCGTCACCGAGGTCGCGTCGCGGATGCCGGACCTGATGAGCTACATCAAGGACCTCGACGTCCGGACGCCGCAGGTGGCCCTGCGCGCCAAGATCATCTCGGTCAACCGCACGTCGATCGAGCAGCTCGGTGTCAGCTACGACCTCGCGAGCCCGTCCGCGTTCTTCAACACGCTCGCGCCGCACTCGTATCCCGGTATCCCGCCCAGCACGCTCGAGTCGCAGGTGGAGCTCGGTGGTGAGGCGCTCGCCGGTGTCGCCAACGCGAACCGGAAGTACAAGATCGGGTCCGCGCTCAACCTCCTGTTCTCGACCGCGATCGGCAAGTTCAGCCTAACGACGTTCCTCGACGCGCTCCGCGAGAATCAGCTGGCGGACCTCCAGGCCGAGCCAAGCATCGTCACGCTCGACAATCGCGTCGCCGAGATCCTCGTCGGTCAGGAAACGCCGGTCCGCGTGATCGACGCCGGAAGCGCCGGCCAGGTCGGCGTCACGGCCCGCGCCAACGTGCAGTTCAAGGAGAGCGGCATCATTCTCCGCGTCACGCCGCACATCACGAGCAATCGCCAGATCCGCATGACCGTTCACGCCGAGCAGTCGAAGCTGAACGTCGTCGGTGGCGACCTCGGGTTCTTCTTCGACAAGAGCCGCGCCGACAACCAGCTCCTGGTGTCCGACGGCGAGACGGCGGTGATCGGCGGCCTCACACAGACGGCCGTCACCCGCAACCGCTCAGGCATTCCGTATCTCAGCGAGCTGCCCCTGATCGGGAAGCTGTTCTCCCAGACGGATACCCGGGAAGAGAAGCGTGACCTGCTCGTGCTGATCACACCACACATCATCGACGAAGGGGAGGCGGTTCGGCCCCCCGGCGGCGCTCGCTGAACCATCCCCGACTCACTCATTCGATGTCTCCTCTGATGATTCACCTCATTCGTCGCGCCGTGCCCGGTGTGCTGTCGGTCGGCGCACTGGCGGCGGCGCTCGCGGGATGCGGCAGCGACGGCCTAACGTCGGCGGGCGGTGACCGCGTCGTGCCGACCGTGTCTCTCGATGTCGACGGCGTCAACGGCTCGCCGTCGAAGACGGACTCGGTCAACGTGCGGGAGTCGCTCGGCCTCACCATCAACGCGTCGGACAACGCCGCCATTCAGTCGGTGGTGATCGGCATCGTGATCGACGGTACGGTGCTCCGATCCGACAGCGTCGCGTATACCACCGCTCTCACCTCGGTGACGCGTACGTCGACGGTGAACCTCGGTGGCGTCCGCAGCGGACAGACCATCATCATTCGCGCCACGGCGTACGACGCCGGCGGCAACAAGGGAACCGCCGAAGTCTCGGCCATGGCATATGATCCGACGGTTCCTCGCGTTCTGATTCTGAGCCCCGACCTCGCCGTCATCGGCGGCGGTACCTACACCTTCCGGGTGCAGGGGACCGACACGATCGGGGTCACCAAGCTTGGGTACCGGTCGACTGGGCCTTCCGCGCTGACGCGTTCGGATAGCTTGCTCCTCTCGGTACCCTACCCCAGGAACGACACCTGCACGTTCTCGTTCACCGTACCGGCGTCCGTCCCGGTCGGCACGCAGTTCACGATCGAGCCGTTCGCGCAGAACCGCGATGGACTCGGGTCGACGGGCGAGAAAGCGACGGTCACCGTCGTGGCGGCGGGCGTCGACAACAACACGCCGCTGGCCTACCAGTCGATTCCGCCGCGCATGGAGACGGGCGATTCGCTCGACATCGTCGGCAGGGACTCCGACGGGCTCCTGAAGGCGATCGGCTACATCGTGAAGGACTCGAGTGGCGCGGAGGTCGCGTCCGTCGACGTTCCGATCTCCACGCCGGCGCAGCAGGTCGTGCGTCGCGTGGAGTGGAACGTTCCGATCACACTGCGAGGCCGCGGACTGTTCGTGGTCGCGTATGCGGTGGACCAGGCGAACCACAAGGGCTACGCCGTTGCCAGCGGGACCAACGTTCCGGTTTCGGCCGAGGGCGAGGGCAAGCACGACCCGACGGTCTTCGCGTTCGGTCATACGACGGCACTGCCCGTGGGGAGCCTCGGCGCCGACATCGCGGTCGACAACGGGGCTGGCCGCGCTCGTGTGTACGTCTCGAACATCACGAAGAACCAGCTCGAGGCGTTCGACTACTACGGCGAAACGATTTCCAAGCTTCCGCCGGTTTCGGTCGGGGCGCAGCCGTGGGGGATGGCGATCGACAACAGCGGCTCGTTCCTCCTCGTCGCGAACTCCGGCGGCACCAACATCAGCCGAGTCGACTTGGGGTCCCGCACTGAGACGGGCCGCATCAAGACGGCGAACGCCTACATCTACAATGTGGCCTGGAGCAAGGACCTTTCGAGCGGCGGCTACAAGTACAGCGTGTCGGCGCCAATCGACTACTCGGACCGCCCGCAGTTCATCGCGCAGTCGGCGAGTGGCGCGCTGTATTACTCGACGCGTCCGACCGCCGAAGCAACGCCGGGTACGCTGCGCCGCATCGACAACTTCCTCGATCCGCGTGCCGAACCGCGACAGATCTGGCAATACGGCTCGGTGGCGCGCGGATCCTGGGTGATTCTCAATGCCGACGCCGTGGACGTCGTCCAGGGCGGAACCGGCGTGCCCGACCAGATCATCATCTGCGATCACCCGGTCGGCGCGGATCCGAGCACGAGCCAGTGCTTCCAGAACGGGACCATTCCCGGCGCGATCGCATCGCTCCGCGGAATCGGCGCGAACGCGACAGAGGTGAAGGACCTGAGCGTCACCTCGCTCGCGCTTCCGGACACGAACTTCGTCGCCGTCGGTGGCGATCGCAAACGCGTGGCGTTCGGTGAAGCCAATTCGGGTGGTGCTGCGGGTCGCGTAATGATGGTCTACGATCCGAGCGGAACGCCGGCATTCAGCGAGCAATACTCGGCGCCGATTCAGGTGAAGGACCTGACGAACAACGCGTCGGATCGTGTGTTCGGCCTCGCGATCAACGGCAACAGCACGAACATCGCGGTTCACGGCGTCGAGACGTTCTTCGCGGATACGTCGCTGCGACTGCAGGGCAAGTTCGCCACGTTCAACTCGGGTGCGGGCATTGCCTTCCACCCCGGCAACGTGGACGAGAACACCGCTGACCCGAAGGCGCGCGTGGCGTTCGTCGCCTCGGGCGACTACTCGATCCAGATCGTGGACAGCTACAGCTATCGCTTGCGTGGTCGTATCCCGATACGGAGCAACCTCTATGGTCCGCTGCGCGCGGTGTACCCGACGGCGGCGGAGCTCAGCGCGGATCCGACGCTGGCCGTGAAGCTGTTCGGCTTGACGCCCGAGGGACTGGTTATGATTGATGTGCACGCGAGTGATATTCAGTAGCGACGCACGCCTTCGCTGACCGACAAGCCTCGCGAGCCCGACCTTGTGTCGGGCTCGCGCATTTGGGGTGACGCCATCGGAATGTTGCGCTTTACCACTGCGGGAGAGTCACACGGACCTGCGCTCGTCAGCGTGCTGGAAGGCATGCCGGCGGGATTGTCGCTGCTCGCGGACGACGTCAACACCGAGTTGGCGCGGCGACAGCAAGGGTATGGTCGCGGGCGCCGAATGCAGATCGAGCGCGACACGGTGGAGTTCCTGTCCGGCGTTCGCGCGGGTCAGACGATCGGATCACCGATCGCCATGCTGGTCGCCAACCGCGACTGGAAGAACTGGCAGGACGTGATGGACCCGGCGCCCCGTGAGGGCGATCCCGATCCTCGCCGTCGCGCGGTGACGCGCGTGCGGCCCGGCCACGCGGACCTAACGGGGCTGCTCAAGTACGACCGAGACGACGCGCGCGACATCCTCGAGCGCGCTTCGGCGCGCGAGACGACGGCGCGCGTTGCTGCCGGAGCCATCTGCAAGCGTCTGTTGTCCGAGCTCGAGGTGTCGATCGGGAGTCATCTCGTGCACCTCGGTGGCATCGATGCGAAGCCGTGCGACGTGCTGCCTGACGACATCAACGCCGCGGCGGATGAATCACCGCTGCGGACACTCGATCGTGAGGCGGAGAACGCCATGATCGCGCACATCGACGCGATCAAGCGCGAGGGCAATACCCTCGGCGGCATCTGCGAGGTCGTCTGTCGCGGCCTGCCGGTTGGCTTGGGTTCCCACGTATCGTGGGATCGTAAGCTCGACGGCCGGCTCGCGTCGGCACTGATGTCGATCCCGGCGGTGAAGGGCGTCGAAGTCGGGATCGGGTTCGAGGCCGCGCGTCGCACCGGCGCGGAGGTACATGACGAGATCGAACCCGCGCCCGGCCGGGCACTGTCGGGGAACGTGCGGCGCAAGACGAATCGCGCCGGCGGATTGGAAGGCGGAATGACGACTGGTGAGCCGCTCGTGCTGCGCGTTGCGATGAAGCCGATCAGCACGCTCATGCGGCCGCTGGCCACGGTGGATGTGGCAACTGGGGAAACTGCGGCCGCGACGGCGGAGCGCAGCGATGTCACCGCGGTGCCCGCGATGGGCGTCATCGCCGAAGCCATGACAGCGTTCGTGCTCGCACAGGCGGCGCTCGAGAAGTTCGGTGGCGACTCGCTCGCGGAAACGAGGCGGAACTATGACAGCTACCTTTCGCACGTCGCAGATCGTCTCCGACATTGATGTCGGGAAGCCGCACCTGATCCTCGTCGGCCTGCCAGGGTCGGGGAAGACTGCGGTGGGCGAGGCGCTTGCCGCGCGACTGAATCGCTCGTTTCTCGACTTCGATCGGGAAATCGAGCGGCGCGAGAGCGCATCGATTGCCGAGATCTTCGGCGTCCGCGGCGAAGCGTATTTCCGGCAGCAGGAGGTCGGTCTGACGCTCGAGCTGCGGCAATGCGGTAATATGGTCGTGGCCCCGGGTGGTGGTTGGGTTACCAACAAAGGCGTCGTGGATATCATCCGCCCCCCCGCGCGGCTCGTTTATCTCAAGGTGAAACCGGAGACGGCGCTCAAGCGATTGGGGGCAGCCCGCGCGGCTCGGCCGCTGCTTTCGAGGCCGGATCCGCTTGGCGAGCTCAGACGTTTGCTCGTCGAGCGCGAGACACTGTACACGCAGGCCGATCACGAGATAAGCGCGGAAGTGCTTGACGTAAAACGAGTTGTCGAGAAACTCGCTGAGCTTGCCTCTACTATAAAGGCCGGATAGGTTTGGCCATGGATGATCGGTTGGCAGACCTCCTGTCGATGTTGCGTGAGCGGTTCGCCGCAGACGCGAACGTCGAGGAGGTCGAAGCGTTTTTATCGTACGAAGGGTACGATCGGCGACAGATCGGTGAGATACTGTCGCTCCTGTTTGCAGAAATTCCCATTCGCGCGACCGGCAACCAGTCGGTCGTTCAAAACCATATGACCTTTCGCGTGATGGGCCCACATGAGCGCGGCCGGTTTGCCCCGGACGCTTGGGGCCATCTCCTGACGCTCACCGGTTCGGGTGCGCTTACCACAGCCGAGCTCGAGCATGTCATCGAGCGAGCGCTCATGCAGATCGACGGGCGAATCGCGCTCGATGACCTGCGGGCACTCATGGAAGGCGCGGGGTACGACCCGTCGGGTCCGTCCTCCGATCACGCGACCGTTCACTGATAGCAGCATGGCCCGAAAGAAGTCGGACGGGATCGACGAAACGGTCACCCGTCGTATAGCGGGGCGAGGAAGCGCCGCGCGGCCTGGAACCAACACTGCTGGCCGTAGGTCCGCCGCCAAGAAGAAGACGTCCGCGACAAAGGCGCGGGCGCGGAAGGCCGCGCCTAACGTGGTCGAGGACGAAGGTCCGCCGGCACCCGCGGGCTCGACCTCGCTCGTCATCGTCGAGTCTCCCGCGAAGGCAAAAACCATCGGCAAGTACCTCGGCCGCGGGTATCGCGTGAAGGCGACGATCGGGCACGTTCGCGACCTGCCCGAGAAGAAGCTCGGCATCGATATCGAGAAAGGCTTCGAGCCCGAGTACGTCACCATCGCCGGCAAGGAGAAGACGCTCGCGGAGCTCAAGTCCGCCGCGCACGACTCGAAGGAAGTCTTCCTCGCGACCGACCCTGACCGCGAGGGTGAAGCGATCGCGTGGCACGTGGCGGAGCAGATCAAGCGCCGCGGCGGCGCCCCCGTGCGTCGCGTGCTGTTCCACGAGATCACCAAGGATGCGGTGCAGCGTGCGCTCGCGAGCGCCGGCCAGATCGACGAGAAGAAGGTCGAGGCTCAGCAGGCGCGTCGTGTGCTCGATCGCCTCGTAGGGTACAAGGCGAGCCCGATCCTGTGGAAGACCGTCAAGAAAGGCATCTCCGCCGGACGTGTGCAGACGGTCGCGCTTCGGCTCATTGTGGAGCGTGAGCGCGAGATCCGCGCGTTCAAGCCGGTCGAGTACTGGACCATCGAGGCCCAGCTGCAGAAGGGCGAGCAGCGCTTCACCGGGAGGCTGCATCACGTCGATGGCAAGAAGCCGGAGATCGGGAAGGAAGCGGATGCGCGAGAGATCGTTTCCGAGGTCGAGCGCGTTGCGTCGGCCGTCGCGGGAACGGCGAACCGGGAACAGGGAACCGTAGGGTCGTTCCCTGTTACGGAAGTGAAGCGCCGCGAGCGACGCAAGAATCCGTCGCCGCCGTTCACGACCAGCACGCTGCAACAGGAAGCCGCCAAGAAGCTCGGCTTCGGGTCCAAGCGCACGATGCGCCTCGCGCAGGATCTCTACGAGGGCATCGACATTGGCCCCGACGGCGCGGTCGGTCTCATCACGTACATGCGCACCGATTCCACTCGCGTGGCCGAGAGTGCGGCACTCCAGGCGCGCGATCATCTGCGCACGCTCTTCGGCGCCGACTACCTCGCCGCGGCCCCGATGTTCTACGGCGGCGGCAGGAACGCCCAGAACGCGCAGGACGCGCACGAGGGCATCCGCCCGACCGATCCGGCGCGCCGGCCGGAGCTCGTTAGGCGCTACCTGAAGGAAGACCAGTTCAAGCTGTATCAGCTCATCTGGCAGCGGTTCATGGCGTCGCAGATGGCGCCGGCGGTGTTCGACACCACGACCGTGGACTACGACCTCTCCCAGGCCGCGGTCGCGGTGAAGACGACCCATGCGTACCTGTTCCGGTCCACCGGAAGCGTGATCAAGTTCCCCGGGTTCCTGGCGCTGTATCGCGAGGCCCATGAGGAAGGCGAGCACCGCGCGCTCGAGGACGAGCAGGCGCTCCCGCCACTCGAAAAGGGCGAGCGTGTCCCGGTACGCGAGATCGTTCCGTCGCAGCACTTCACGGAGCCACCGCCGCGGTACTCCGAGGCGAGCCTGGTGAAGGAGCTGGAGCGCCTCGGCATCGGGCGCCCGTCGACGTACGCGCAGATCATCTCGACGCTCGTCGATCGCCACTACACGCAGCTCGAGCAGCGGCGCTTCTTCCCGACGGCGTTAGGCGAAAGCGTGGAGCGGGTGATGGTCAAGCAGTTCCCGGACATCTTCAACGTCGGGTTCACGTCGGAGATGGAAGGAGAGCTCGACAAGGTCGAGGAGGGTGCGATGCCGTGGCGGCGCGTGCTCGCCGAGTTCTATCGGCCGTTCGAGAAGTCGCTGAACTCCGTCCAGGTCGAAAGCCTGATCGCCGAGGCGCATGACCTGTCCGGACTGTCGGCGGAGCGCTGCCCGAATTGCGGCGGGAGGCTCATGGCGAAAGGCGGCTTCTTCGGGCCTTTCGTGGCATGTGAAAATCATCCCAAGACGTGTAAGTTCACTCGTCCTCTCAAGGGCGATCGGAAGCCGGCGGAACCGACCGAGTACACGTGCCACGAGTGCGGCGCGATGATGCTGAAGCGGCACGGGCGCTCGGGCTTTTTCCTCGGCTGCAGCCGATTCCCGAAGTGTCGTGGCACCCGCTCCATGCCCACTGGCGTGATCTGCCCGAAGGATGGCGGCGAGATCGCCGAGCGGCGGTCGAAGAAGCGAGGCAAGGCGTTCTACGGCTGTTCGAACTACCCCAACTGCGATTTCGTCTGTTGGGACAAGCCCGTGCCGGAGAAATGCCCGGAATGCGGCTACCTCGGGGCCGAGATGAAGTCGAACAAGACCCGAGGTGAGTTCCGGAAGTGCGTGAAATGCGGGAATGAGTGGGACGTAGCAAGCCCGGAGCCGGAAGAAGCCGTGGCCGTCTGACCCGTTCGATCGTCCTTCTACTCAGGACGATCGGACCTCTTCACATTAAATGAACCTCATCGCCGCCATTGAATCGCGGCTGGGATCGGGCTGGTCTGTAGTGGGCGAGCTCGGTACCGGTGCGACCTCACGCGTATACCTCGCAACTCGCGGGGACGCTGGCGCGCGCCTCGTCGTGAAGGTCATGAAGAGCGGCGCGGCAGCTGCCGCGCGCTCACAGTATTTCCTGCTCGAGATGCAGGTGCTGCAGAAGATGCGTCACCCGAACGTGGTCCCCATTGCTGATGTGGGGGAGGCGCAGGGAGTGCTCTTCTTCACCATGCCGTTCATCGAAGGCGAGACGATGCGCCAGCGGCTCGCCCGCGAGGGCGCGTTTCCGATCGGCGACGCCATTCGCGTCGCGCGCGATGTCGCGACCGCTCTCGGCCATGTCCACTCGATGGGCGTGGTTCACAGGGATGTGAAGCCGGAGAATATTCTTCTCGCGGCTCACGGCGCGGTGCTGCTGGATTTTGGACACGCCAGGGCACCAGCGATCATGCCCAGCGTCGACTCGAACGATGCGAAGAAGTACATCGTCGGCACGCCGAATTACGTGAGCCCCGAACAGGTATCGGGCCGACGCGTCGCGGACTCCCGGTCGGATGTCTTCTCGCTGGGCTGCGTTCTGCTCGAGATGCTCACTGGGCAGCTGCCGTTCGCGGCGTCGTCCGCGCGAGAGTCCATGCAGCGCCGACTCGACGACCCGCCGCCCGACATTCGCGCGCTTCGACCGGACGTTCCCGAGGAGCTGGCATCCGTCCTCAAGCGGGCAATGAAGATCGATCCGGCCGAGCGATACATGTCGGCTGGCCAGATGGTGGACGCACTGACGAGCGCGCTGGATCTTCTGCCGATCCCTTAGTACTCAGACGAATCGTCTGGTATTAGTGGAATGAATTGACGAATCGTCGGTAGTTTTGTAGGTTTGGTGCATGATCGACCAAACCTCACGCGCGATTCTCGAGACGCTCCAGTCCGATGCCCGGATCTCCAACGCCGAGATAGGGCGTCGCGTCGGGCTCGCGCCATCGGCTGTCTTCGAGCGCATCAAAAAGCTCGAGGAGCGCGGCGCCGTGCGGGGCTACAACGCCAATATCGACCCTGCCGCCGTAGACCTCGGACTCCTCGCGTTCGTGCTCGTGCGCGCGGACGAGCGCGGTGGCGCGCCCCGCACCGAGGCGGCGCTCGTGGCAATGCCGGAAGTGCAGGAGGTCCACCACGTTGCGGGCGAAGACTGCTTCATGCTGAAGGTTCGCGCCCGCGACACCGCGGCGCTCAACGACCTGCTCGCGAATCAGATCGGCGCGCTCGAGACCGTGAGGTCCACGAAGACCACGATCGTCCTTCGCACCGCCAAGGAGACGTCCACCATCCCGATCGCCAGCCCGGAGCTCGCGCGGTCCCGTGAGGCTGGAGATGACAACCGTTGATCGTAGCAACCCGGGCGCTCCGCATCCCTCACGCGCTCTAGTGCTGGCCGCCTTCGCGGCGATCTATATCATCTGGGGATCGACCTATCTCGCGATCAAGTACGCGGTCGCGACCGTGCCGCCGTTCTTCATGACCGGCGCGCGGTTCTTCGTTGCCGGCTGCGCGCTGTATGGCTGGTCGCTCGCGCGAGCACGACGGGGTGGGGTCGACTCCGAACCAGCCCAGTCGGCCGCGGTCATCCGTCGCCGATGGCGCGACGCATTCATCGTTGGTGCACTGCTCATCGTCGGCGGCACTGCCCTCGTGGGATGGGCCGAGCTCTCCGTGCCGTCTGGCATCACATCGCTCGTGCTGGCGACAACGCCGCTCTGGATGGTCGTGATGGAAAGTGTCGTCGAGTCGAAACGCGCGCCCACGCCGCGCGTCACCGCCGGCGTCATCGTCGGCATCATCGGGCTGGCCGTGCTGGTCGGGCCGTCGCTGCTGTCTCCGGATGGCGAGATGCACTTGTTAGGCATCGCCAGCCTGGCGCTCGCCGCGCTCGCGTGGTCGGGTGGCGCCATGTTCTCACGACGTGCTGCCGCACCGCCGTCGCCCGTGCGTGCGACGGCGATGCAGATGATTGCCGGGTCACTGCTGTCGGTCGCCGCGGGATTCGCGATCGGGGAGCATCATCGGTTCGCGCCGAGCGAGATCACTTTCGCGTCGATGGTCGCCGTCGCGTACCTCGTCGTTGCCGGCGCACTCGTGGGATTCACGGCATACCTGTGGCTCATGCGAGTGTCCACGCCGTCGCGGGTGACGACGCACGCGTACGTGAATCCGGTCGTTGCGGTGCTGCTCGGCTGGGCTATTCTTGGCGAGTCGGTCACGGCTCGCACGGCGCTCGCCATGGCGATCATCGTCGTCGGGGTCGTGCTCATCGTGAGCGCACCGAGCGGCGCTCGCTCCCCGAGAACGCGGCGCGTGCTATCATTCCGCCATGGCGAGCTCGCTGAGCGGAGATCGTAGCGAAACCCAGCCCGTTATTCACATTGCGGGAGGTGGGCTCGCGGGCAGCGAGGCTGCGTGGCAGCTCGCGGAGCGTGGGTCTCGGGTGGTCATCCACGAGATGCGACCCCTCCGAGGAACGCCCGCCCATCGCTCTCGGCTTCTCGCGGAGCTGGTGTGCTCGAACACGTTCAAGAGCACCGAGATATCGAACGCGCACGGGTTGCTCAAGGCCGAGATGCGCGCGCTGGGCTCGCTCATCCTGCGCGCAGCCGACGAGGCCCGCGTGCCCGGTGGGTCGGCGCTCGCGGTGGATCGCGAGGTCTTCGCTGCCACCGTGGATCGCTGGGTCACCGGACATCCGCGCATCGAGGTCGTCCGCGATGAAGTGACGGAGCTGCCATCGCCAGGCATCGTGGCGACCGGCCCGCTCACCTCCGATGCGCTCTCGGTCACGATCCAGACGCGCCTCGGCGTCGAATCGCTCGCGTTCTACGACGCGATCGCGCCGATAATCGCTGGCGAGTCGATCGATGCATCCATCGTTTTCCGCGCGTCGCGATACGGCAAGGAGACGATGTCCGGCGCCAATGATGTTGCCCCGTCGGGTGCCTCCGATCTCGCGGGCGACGGCGCGTACGTGAACTGTCCGTTCACTCGCGATCAGTACGAGGCGTTTCTGGACGCGCTCATTGCCGCTGATCAGTACGAGGGGCATGACTTCGACCGGATCCCGTACTTCGAGGGATGCATGCCGGTCGAGGAGATGGCGCGCCGCGGCCGTGAGACGCTTCGCTTCGGGCCGATGAAGCCGGTTGGCCTGCGCGATCCGCGGAGTGGCCGAGAGGCCTACGCGATCGCGCAGCTCCGCATGGAAGATCGCGGCGGGCGGATGTGGAACCTCGTTGGCTTCCAGACGCGTCTGCGCACGCGCGAGCAGCAGCGCGTGTTTCGAATGATTCCGGGGCTGGCCGATGCGGAGTTCCTGCGTTGGGGTTCCGTGCATCGGAACTCGTACGTCAACGCGGCGGCGGCCCTAACGAGACACCTGTCGCTGCGCGACGATCCCACGACGCTGTTCGCAGGTCAGCTGACGGGCGTGGAGGGCTACACCGAGAGCTCGGCGACGGGGTTGCTCGCCGGCATCAACCTCGCGCGTCTCGTTGCGGGAGAGCCGCCTGTAGTCCCGCCGCCGACGACCATGCTCGGCGCGCTGTACCGGTATCTCCATGAGGCTGACCCGCGTCACTTCCAGCCGATGAACGCGAATTTCGGTCTGCTCGACGAGCTGGAGGTCGCGGTGCGTGACAAGCGGCGGAAGCGGGAG
>Ga0307408_100001446_pt1 | contig 17659 bp, 10 predicted proteins | sample 322Cmetagenome_FD_202116 | JGI IMG/M metagenome (GOLD analysis project Ga0307408, IMG submission 202116) | Maize rhizosphere microbial communities from greenhouse at UC Davis, California, United States - 322HYB-C-3 | ecosystem: Host-associated > Plants > Roots > Rhizosphere > Soil | place...
TCTCCCGCTCCAAGTTTTTCAAACCCATGCGGGAATAGCTCAGTTGGTAGAGCGCAACCTTGCCAAGGTTGAGGTCGAGAGTTCGAGACTCTTTTCCCGCTCCAGAATTCTAGAAAGAACCAGGCCTCGCCGGTTGTTTCTTCCAGCCTTACGGCGGGGTAGCAAAGTGGTTATGCAGCGGCCTGCAAAGCCGTGTACGCCGGTTCGATTCCGGCCCTCGCCTCCAAACGAAATGAAAAATCCCCGCTTAGTCGGGGATTTTTCATTTTCGGCTTCGATTTTTGCGTAAATCGCACAATTGGCGAAATGCTCATGGAAAACCCGGTCAAGACTCCCAAGGAAGCCTTCAAACTGATGATTGATGCCTGGCGCAGGGCAGGGAGCTTCTTCGCCAGTATTGAAGTCTGGCTGATGGTGCTGGTCGCTGCCGCCATGGTGGGCGGCGTCTTCCTGGCCGCGATGGGCGATGCCCGCAGCCTGTTGGCAATCGGATTCTCGGTCGGCTACCTGGTGTTGCGGCCAGTGCTGCATGCCAAAGGCATCCTGGCATGGCCATTCCTGTAAGGCTGCGATGGCGGGCTATTTGGTTGCTGAGTGTGTCAGGTTTCGCATGAGCGCTGCGCGTTCCCCCTTAGCTTGTGCAGCGATGGCATTGGCCGTAGAGCGATAGCGTGTGCTCGACCAAGGCAAAGCCGTGGCGCGTGGCAATGGCTTCCTGGCGCGCCTCGATCTCTGCGTCGACAAACTCTTCCACTCGGCCGCAACTGGTGCATATCAGGTGGTCGTGGTGCGTGCCGGTATTCAGCTCAAAGCGGGCCGGGCCATTTTCGAACTGGTTGCGGACCAGGATGCCGGCTTCCACGAACTGCATCAGTACGCGGTATACCGTTGCCATGCCAAAGTCGTCATGGTCTTCGAGCAGCAGGCGATAGACATCTTCCGCCGTCAGGTGCCGCGCGCGGCCACCATGGAAGAGTTCGAGAATGCGCTGGCGCGGTGCGGTGACCTTCAGGCCGGATGCGTGGATGTCGCGTGCGATGTCCAAATTTTTCTCCATTGAAATTTCTGCAAATCTTAAGGCAAATGAGAATCATTTGCAATTGTGTTGGCGGTTGAGCTTCTATTGCCCGGATGCTATCATCGGGAATGATAATCATTCTCGGTTCTGTCCTGTGTCCAATTCTCGATTTACCTGGCAATCCGCAGTGGCGAGGGCGCTGATGGGCGTGTTTGGCGGTTTTGGCCTGGCGCTCTGTTTCATGGTGGGGACAGCAGCGGCCGTGACGGCAGCGGGATGGATGGGGCGCGCGGATGCCACGATCACGGCCGGGATGCTGGCCTTCCTGGTCTGGACCGCTGCCGCGCTGGGAGCCTTTGCTGCCCGTTCGGCGCGGCGGGCGGCGGCCTGGGGGAGTGGTTGCGCGGCAGGGCTTGCATTGCTCGGCTGGATTTGCCTGCATGGATAAGCAGCCAACCTTGCGCCAGGCGATGGATTACCTGCATACCTGGGCGGGCGTCCTGTTCTCGGTCCTGCTGTTCCTGGTTTTCTTCATGGGAACCTTGTCGGTCTTCGACAAGGAAATCGACCGCTGGATGATGCCGGAGTCGCGCCTGCCGCTGCCGCCGGCGGTGTCTTTCGACCAGGCTGCCTTGCCCCAGCTGGAAAAGCTGGCGCCGCGGTCGAAGCTTTGGACCGTGCAATACCCGAACAGCAGGGAGCCGCTCATGACCATTGGCTGGCTGGGCAAGGATGGCATTGAGTCGCGCCGGGTCGATGCGGCTGCCAATGCGGTGCTGCCGCAGGCGGGGAGCAAGGGCGGCAGCGGTTTCTTTTATCCTTTCCATTATTCCTTCCACATCAAGTGGATGGACCTGGGCTATTGGTTGCTGGCCCTGGCGTCGGTCGCGATGCTGGTCTTGCTGGTGTCGGGCGTGATCGTCCACCGCAAGATCTTTGCGGATTTCTTCACTTTCCGGCCGGGCAAATCCATGCAGCGGGCCACGCTGGACCTGCACAACGCGTCTTCTGTGCTGCTGCTGCCGTTTCATTTCGTCATTACCCTGTCGGGCCTGGTCGTCTTCCTGTTCATCTACATGGAGGCCGGCATGTCAGTGCTCTATTCGGCGAGCGGCGGCAATATCATCAAGGAGTCGGTCGGCTTCTTCACCCGTCCCGCCGCCGGGGAGGATGCCCGGCTGGCGCCGGTCGATGCGATGGTGGCGCGGGCGCGTGCGGCCTGGGGCGGAGGCGAGGTGCGGCGCGTTATTGTGCGCAATCCGGGTGACCGCAATGCCTTGGTGGAAGTCCAGCGCCGGCCGCATGACCAGGTGGTCAACGACAATGTGTCGTTGACGTTCGATGGCGTGACGGGCGAGGTGCTGGACCAGCAACGCCTGGTGCCGGCCATGCGGGTCCAGCGCTTCTTTGCCGGCCTGCATATGCTGACCTTCGACCACTGGGGCTTGCGCTGGATGTACTTCGGCATGGGCCTGGTGTCCTCGCTGATGATTGCCACCGGCATGCTGCTGTGGGTGGAGAAGCGGCGGGTGCGCCAGGAGAAGCTTGGCCAGGCCAGCCATCGGATGGTGAATGCCGTGGCGGCGGCCGGCACGGCCGGGATCTTGCTGGCCACGCTGGCGATGCTGGTTGCGAACAAGCTGCTGCCGGCGGCCATGGCCGGGCGCGCCGGCGCCGAGCAGGCCGTATTCTTCGCGGCATGGGCGCTGGCTCTCTGCCATGCCATCGCGCGTGCCTTCTTGGTTCCGGGCCGGGACGGCTTGCGCTGTGCCTGGCGCGAACAGGCGTGGGCGTGCGCCGTCCTGGCGCTGCTTGCCGTGGTATCAAATGGCGTGGTGACCGGCGACCACCTGTTTGCGGCGCTGGCCCAGGGCCGGCTGGCGGTGGCGGGCACCGACCTGGTATTGCTGGCGACTGCCGTCCTTGCCGTGGCGGCCGGCCGGCGCCTGGGGGCACGTGCGGGCAGGGTGCCGGTGGCGGCGCCTGCACTGGGAGCCGGGACGTGAACGGCGTGTTGCTGGCTGCGCTTTCCGCTGCTGCGGCGTGGGCGGCACTGGCTGTCCTGTGCTTGCGCTCCTCGACCCAGCGTCACCGCATGGGTCTGCCGGAACAGACCGCGATGCGCCGCCGGCTTTGCGGCGCGGCCGGCTGGCTGCTGCTGCTTGCCTCGCTGGTTGCGGCCGTTGCCTCGGATGGCCCGGCGGTCGGCGCGATGGTCTGGCTCTGCCAGCTGGGCCTGCTTGGCCTGGCGCTTATTTTCCTGCTGCCGTATAGGCCTGGAATCGTACTGTGGCGGTGGCGCTGGGCAGGCACAGGCTCGCGGCATAGCCGGGAATAGCCGGCAGGCCGTAGCAATACCATTCCAGGGCCTGGTTTTCCCTGCTCATCTGCATGATCCCCCTGCGTCCATAGGTTTGCTGCCCGAGCGCCGGCAGCTCGATGTGCAGGCCTAGTCCAAGGGCTTTGCAGAAGGCTTCCTTGCCGGTCCACAGCTGGTAAAAGCTGCGGTGGCGTTCTCGCGCGGCCATCGCCTCGAGTGTTGCCGTTTCGGTGCGGTTGCACACCAGCGGCAGCAGTTCGTCGGGATCGATGGCGGGGTTGTCCAGGCCTTCGAGGTCGATGCCGAGCGGGCTGCTGGCGATGGCCACCAGCGCCTTTGCGCCGCTGTGCGATACGTTGAAGTGCCATTCCCCGCCTGCCAGGGCGGGCTTGCCGAGCGGACCGTAGGCGAAGCGCAGGCTGGCTGCTGGCTGCCCCGTGTACCCGGCCAGCAGGGTGCGCAAGGTGCTGCGGCAGCGGCTGTAGTGGGAGCCCAGGCGCTGCGATGCGAAGCTGCGCGCCCTGGCCAGTTCGTCGGGTGCCAGCACGCTGGACTGCGCGTCCAGAGCGCAATCGTCCAGGTTTAGCAGCCAGACGTGCACTTGCTCCGTGCCGCCAGCCATTTACGCGGGCTGCAACGCGGCAAGCTGCGCCAGGATGCAGCCCGTCACAGCGCGCTGCTGCTGGTGGATGAAGAAATGATCGCCCTCGAACCAGTGCAAATCGAAGGCTGCGCTGGTTTCCTCCTGCCAGGCCGGCAGGCTGGCGGGGGAGACGTGGCTGTCCTGCGTGCCGGCCAGGACGGTGAGCGGAATGTCGAGTTGCGGGCCTTCCTTGTAGGCATAGGTTTCGACCAGGGCGAAATCGGCGCGGATGGCCGGCAGCAGCAGGTCCATCAGCTCGCGGTCGGCCAGTGCCGCCGGCGGCGTGCCGTTGTAGCCGCGCAGCGCGTCGATCAGCGCCTCGTCGCCGAGTTCGTGCAGGCGCGGCTTGTCGCGCCGATGCCGCGGCGCGCCGGTGGCCGACACGAACAGGTGCTGCGGCGACGGCAAGCCGTGGCGCTGGCAATGGCGCGCGAGCTCGAAGGCCAGCAGGCCGCCCAGGCTGTGCCCGAAGAAGGCGAAGGGCAGGGCGGCTTCGCGCGCGATGACGGGCGCCAGCACCTCGACCAATTGGAACAGCGAGCGGAATGGCTTTTCCATCAGCCTCGGACCGCGGCCCGGCAGCTGGAGCGCGCACACTTCGATATGGGGCGGCAGCGCCGGCTGCCATGCCAGGTAGGGGCCGGCGCTGCCGCCCGCGTACGAGAAGCAGAACAGCCGGAAGCGGCGTTCGCCCCCGGGCTGGCGCAGTAACCAGTGCGACATCGGCGTCCTCAGGCGCTGGCGGCCATCTGCTCGCGCAGGCTCAAGGGGCGCATATCGGTCCACACCTCATCGATGTGGGCCAGGCATTCGGCCTTCTTGCCGCTGAAGCCCGTGGCGCGCCAGCCGGCGGGCAGGTCCTTGTGGGTAGGCCAGATCGAATACTGTTGCTCGCCGTTGGCGACAACCTGGAAGACGGTGTCCTCGCTATCCCAGCTCATAGATTCCTCCTTTGGTGACTTGGTGGGGGCGCCGTTATCAAAACGGCCAGCTGGATTATATGCAAGCGAAGTTGGGCTGTAAATACAAATGAGAATAATTCGCATTTGTATTGACGTGGCAATCGTGTTGATGCACTATTCGCAAAATTGACTTTCTTGGAAGATTGACGATGAATGCGAAGACGCCATTGCCGCTGCTGGCGATGCCGCCCGTGCCGGGCCAGGACCTGGCATCGGCGAGCGGTTTTATCCAGCCTTATGTTGCCGAACACCTGGAGCGTGCGGGCGGCATCCTGTTCCGCGGCTTCCAGGTGCCGGATGTCGCGGCCTTCAAGGATTTTGCCGCCTCGTTTGGCGATCCCCTGCTGAATTACGAGTTCGGTTCCACCCCGCGCAGCAAAGTCGAGCAGGGCGTGTATACCTCGACCGAATACCCGGCGCACCAGTCGATCCCCCTGCATAACGAACAGGCGTATACGCGCCAGTGGCCGATGCGCATCTGGTTCTACTGCCATACGGCGGCGCCGGAAGGCGGCGAAACCCCGATTGCCGACAGCCGCGAGGTGTACCGCCGGCTGGATCCGGCGCTCCGCGAGCGCTTCATGTCCAGGGGATTGATGTACGTGCGCAACTACGGCAACGGCCTCGATGTGCCGTGGCAGCAGGTGTTCAATACAGAGGACCCCGCCGCGGTCGAGGCCTATTGCCGCAGCCAGGGCATCGCCTGGGAGTGGAAGGACGACGGGGAACTGCGCACGCGCCAGCTGTGCCAGGCCGCTGCCACGCACCCCCGCACCGGCGAAGCGGTCTGGTTCAACCAGGCGCACCTGTTCCATGTCTCCGCGCTGGAGGCCCAGGTGCGCGAAGCCCTGCTGGCCATCGTGGAGGAAGAGGACCTGCCGCGCCACGTGTTCTACGGCGACGGTGCACCGATCGAAGACGCCGTCCTTGACGAAATCCGCGCCGTTTACGACAGCGTGACCGTGCGCTTCCCCTGGCAGCAGGGTGACGTGCTTATGCTTGACAACATGCTGGCCGCCCATGGCCGGGCCCCGTTCAAGGGCGCGCGCCGCGTGGTCGTCGCCATGGCCCAGGGCCACGGCATCTGACCCTCCCCGCCGGAAATAGCCCGCTTCCCGCCAGCCAATTCCTGATAACCGATTCGTGTCCGGGCGCCCTTTGCAGGGGCGGCGGGCGAGCTTTGCTCTCAAGGATTGCGCATGACCCAAACCGTTCAAACCAGCCAACAATTCGTCGACGTGCTGCGCCGCCGCGCGGCCTTGCACCCGCAACGCTCCGCCATCAAGTTCCTGCTCGACGGCGAAACCGTCGGCATGGACATGAGTTACGGCGAACTCGATCGCCGCGCGCGACTGCTGGCGGCGCAGTTGCAGCGCCACGCGGCGCATGGCGAGCGCGCGATGCTGCTGTATCCCAGCGGGCCCGATTACGTGGTGGCCTTCTTTGCCTGCCTGTACGCGGGCATTATCGCGGTGCCGGCCTATCCGCCGGAAATGGCGCATCCGCAGCACCTGAAACGCTTGCTGTCCATGCTGGAAGATGCGACCCCGCTCCTGGTCCTGACCGACAGCGCCGCGCTGCCCGGACTGCGGGCGCTGCTGCCTGCCGATGGCGCGGCGCTGATGCTGGCGACCGACGTGCCGCCAGCCGATTGCCACGAGGAGCAATGGCGGGAGCCGGCGATCGGGCCTGAAACCATCGCCTTCCTGCAGTACACTTCCGGCTCGACTGCCACGCCGAAGGGGGTGATGGTCAGCCACCGCAACCTGATCGCCAACGAACTGGCGCTGGCTGCCGGTTATGGCGTCCAGGAGGGTGTCGATACCTGGGTCAGCTGGCTGCCGCTGTATCACGACATGGGCCTGATCTGCGCGCTGTTGCAGCCGGTCTTCAGCGGCCTGACGCTGGTGCTGATGTCGCCGCGCCAGTTCCTTGAGCGGCCGCTGCGCTGGTTGAAGGCGATTTCCGAGCACAAGGCCACCATCAGCGGCGGCCCGAATTTCTCGTACAGCCTGTGCAACGAGCGGATTGCCGAATCGGCAGTGGGCGCGCTCGATCTGTCCTCATGGCGCCTGGCCTTCAACGGCGCGGAGCCGGTGCGCGAAACCACCTTCAGGCAGTTTACCGAAAAGTTCTCAGGGTCAGGCTTTGGCGCGGACGCGCTGTATCCCTGCTACGGCCTGGCAGAAGCGACCGTCTTCGTCAGTGGCGGCGTGCGCGGCGCGGGCATGATCACACAGCGTTTCGATCCCGTCGCACTGGGAAGCGGCCAGGTCGCGCCGCAGCAGGATGGCACCAGCCTGGTCGCCTGCGGCCTGGCTTGGACCGACCATCGCGTGCGGATCGTCGATCCCGCCAGCGCCACCGTTTGCGCGCCGGACCGCATCGGCGAGATCTGGGTCCAGGGCGGCAGCGTGGCGGAGGGCTATTGGCTGAACGAGAAGGCGAGCGCCGCCACATATGCCGCGCAGTTGCGCGGCGAGACGCAGCCCTGGCTGCGCACCGGCGACCTGGGTTTCTGGCATGAGGGCCAGCTGTATATCGCCGGACGCCTGAAAGACGTGATCATCCTGCGCGGGCAGAATATCTATCCGCAGGATGTCGAACTGTCGGTCGAAGCCGCCGTGCCCGAGGTGCGCAAGGGCCGCGTTGCCGCCTTCCCGGTCGAGATCGACGGGGTGGAAGGCATCGGCGTGGCGGCGGAACTGCCGCGCAACGTGCTGAAAAAGCTCGATGCGCCGGCGTTGTTCCGCGCCATCCATCGCGCCATCGCCTGCGACCACCAGGAGCCGGCCAGCGTGATCCTGCTGCTGCCGCCGGGCGAGTTGCCAAAGACGTCGAGCGGCAAGCTGCAGCGCTCGGCTTGCCGGCTTGGCTGGCTGGATGGCAGCCTGCCGGTTGCCGCCGAATTCCGCCGCGACCGCGACTGGCTGCTGGGCGCAGGCTATGCCGCGCCGCGCGACGAGGCGCAGGCGCGGCTGGCGCACATGTGGGCCGCCGTACTGGGCGTGCCGCAAGTGGGCATTCACGACAACTTCTTTGAGCTGGGCGGCCATTCCCTGCTGGCGGTGCGCCTGGTGGCGCGCGTGCGCCAGGAGCTGGGCCTGGACCTTGCGGTGCGTGCGCTGTTCGAGGCGCCGACCGTGGCGCAGCTGGCGGCGAAGATCGAAGGGTTGGCAGCGGCGGGCGAAGCGCCGCTGCTGCCGGTTGCGCGCGGCGGCGGGCTGGCCCTGTCGTTTGCGCAGCAGCGCCTGTGGTTCCTGCATCGCATGGATCCCGACAGCGCTGCCTACAACCTGGCGGCGACGCTGCGCCTGAAGGGAGCGCTGGACGCGGCGGCGCTGCAGTCGGCATTCAGCTATCTGCTGCAGCGCCATGAAGCGCTGCGCACCACCTTCCACGATGCCGGCGGCGAGGCGCTGCAGCGCGTGGCGCCGGCCGATGGCAGCGCGCTGCCGCTGCTCGACACCGGTGCGCTGGGCGAGGACGAGGTGCAGGAGCTGGCGCAGGCCGAGGCGGCGCGGCCGTTCGACCTGGAGGCCGGCCCCTTGCTGCGCCTGAAACTGCTCAAGCTCGGCGCGCAGGAGCATGTGCTGCTGATGACGATGCACCATATCGTGACCGACGGCTGGTCGATGAGCGTGCTGCTGCGCGAACTGGTTGCCGCCTACGCGGCCTGCCTGAAGGGCGAGGCGCCGGGCCTGGCGCCGCTCCCGGTGCAGTATGCCGATTATGCCCAGTGGCAGCGGCAGCATCTGGGCGGCGAAACGCTGTCGCGCCAGCTCGCTTACTGGAAGGCGCAGCTGGGCAGCGATCATCCGCTGCTGGCGCTGCCGGCCGACCGCCCGCGGCCGGCCACGGCCAGCCACCGCGGCGCCACCCATGCATTGCGGGTGCCTGCCGCATTGACGGACAAGCTGCGGCAGCTGGGGCGCGAGCAGGGGGCGACCATGTTCATGACGCTGCTCGCCGCTTTCAAAGTCCTGCTGTTCCGCCTGTCGGGACAACAGGATATCCGCGTCGGGGTGCCGATTGCGGGCCGCAACCGCGTCGAGCTGGAGGGGCTGGTCGGTTTCTTCGTCAACACCCAGGTGATGCGCGCCGTGGTCGACGGGCGCCAGCCATTCGCCGCGCTGCTGCGCGCCGTGCGCGAAGCGGCGCTGGGGGCGCAGCAGCACCAGGACCTGCCATTCGAGCAACTGGTGGATGCCTTGCAGCCGGAGCGCAGCCTCAGTCATTCGCCTTTGTGCCAGGTCAAGTTCGTGCTGCAGCAGCGCTGGACCGAGGTGGCCGGCATCGATGGCCTGGAAGTGCAGGTCGATGCCGTGGACGAGCAGCAGGCACGCTTCGACTTGGCGCTGGACGTGACCGAGACCGGCGGCGAACTGGCCTGCGTCTTCAAGTACGCGACCGACCTGTTCGATGCCGCGACCATCGCGCGCTGGGCCGGGCATTGGGAAATCCTGCTGGCCGGCCTGGTCGGCGCGCCGGGCAAGCCGGTTGCCGAGCTGCCTTTGCTGGACGATGCCGGGCGCAGGCAGCTGCTGGCGCAGAGCCTGGGCGCGGTCGAGGCGGCGCCGTTCGCGGCGGTGCATGTGCAGGTCGCCGCGCATGCGCGCAAGGCGCCCGGCGCCACCGCGCTGGTGGCCGGCGACAAGCGCCTGTCCTACCGTGAGCTGGACCTGCAGTCGAACCGCGTCGCCCAATACCTTGCCGAACATGGCATCGGACCGGAGTGCCGGGTGGCGTTACGCCTGCCGCGCTGCAGCGGCCTGGTGGTGGCGCTGCTGGGCATCATGAAGACGGGCGCCGCCTACGTGCCGCTCGACCCGAAATGGCCGGCCGAGCGCGTACAGTACCAACTGGCCGACAGCGGCGCTGCGCTGGTGATCGATGAAGCGTTCCTGTGTTCGCCGGACCTGGCGCGCTACACGGACGCGGCGCTGCCGCAACGCGCGCTGGCGGGAAATGCCGCTTACGTCATCTACACTTCCGGCTCCACCGGCCAGCCGAAAGGGGTGGCAATCAGCCACGGCGCTTTCGCCAACTATGTATCGGCCGTCAGCGCGCGCCTGCCGCTGGCAGGCGTCGAAAGCATGGCTTTCGTCTCCACCGTGGCGGCGGACCTGGGGCATACCGTGCTGTTCGGCGCGCTGGCCAACGGCTGCGCCCTGCACCTGATGCCGGAGCAGTGCGCCTTCGATCCCGACCGCTTTGGCGCCTATATGGCGCAGCATGCGATCGATGCGCTGAAAATCGTGCCGAGCCACCTGGCGGGACTGCTGCAGGCGGCCCAACCGGCGCAGGTCTTGCCGCGCCGCTGCCTGGTGCTGGGCGGCGAGGCGACCGGCTGGGAGCTGGTCGATACGATCGAGCGCCTGGCGCCGGCCTGCCGCATCGTCAACCACTATGGACCGACCGAGACCACGGTTGGCGTGCTGACCCACGCGCACGACGCCGGCGCGCGCGTGGCGGCCCGCATCCTGCCGCTTGGCCGCCCCCTGGCCAACAGCCGCACTTGCGTGCTGGACGCCGAGTTGAACCCGGTTCCGCCGGGCGTGCCGGGCGAGCTGTATATCGGCGGCGCCCAGCTGGCCCGCGGCTACCTGCAGCGCCCCGGCCTGACCGCCGAGCGTTTCGTTCCCGATCCGTTCGGCGCGCCGGGCCAACGCCTGTACCGTACCGGCGACGCCGCGCGCATGCTGCCGGGCGGCGAGCTGGAGTACCTGGGCCGCCGCGACGAGCAGGTCAAGATCCGCGGCTATCGCGTCGAACCGGGCGAGATCGCCGCGGCCCTGAAGATCGGGACGGGCGTTGCCGACGCCGCCGTCGTGCTGGACTCGGCGGGAGGGGCGGCGCGCCTGGTGGCCTATGTCGCCGCGCCGCAGGCAGTGGACCTGGACGCCCTGCGCGAAAGCCTCGCGCGCAGCCTGCCGGACTACATGGTGCCGGCGGTACTGGTGCGCCTGGACCAGCTGCCGCTGACGGCGAACGGTAAACTGGACCGCAAGGCGCTGCCGCAGCCGGGTGTCGCCGAGGCGGCGCCGTTTGTCGCGCCGTCCGGCGAGATCGAGTGCACGCTGGCGGCGATCTGGCAGGAAGTGCTGAAGCTGGAGCGGGTCGGGGCGCATGACAATTTCTTCGCCCTCGGCGGCGATTCGATCCTGTCTTTGCAGATCATTGCGCGGGCCCGGGCCCGCGGCCTCAAGCTGCTGCCGAAGCAGGTGTTCGAGCAGCAGACCATTGCCGGCCTGGCGGCGCTGCTGGAGAAGGCCGCGGCACGCCCGGCCGCAGGGAAGCCGGCGGCCATCCCGCCGGTGCCGCGCGCCGGCGCATTGCCGCTGTCGTTCGCCCAGCAGCGCCTGTGGTTCCTGCACCGGATGGAGCCCGCCAGCGCGGCCTACAATGTGCCGGCCCGCATCGACATGTCGGGCGCGCTGGATATCGCGGCGCTGAAGGCGTCGTTCGAAGCGCTGGTGGCGCGCCATGAAACGCTGCGCACCACTTTCCGCGACGTCGATGGCGCCGCCGTGCAGGTGATCGCCGCCGGGGCGGAAGTCGCCCTGCCGGTGAGCGACCTGTCGGCTCTGGCGGGCGAGGCCAGGTCGGCGCAGCTGGAGCGCCTTGCCGCCGCCGACGCGGCGCAGCCGTTCGACCTGGCGGCGGGACCGCTGCTGCGCCTGCGCCTGGTCAAGCTGGCCGAAGAGGAGCACGTGCTGCTGCTGTCGCTGCACCACATCGTTTCCGACGGCTGGTCGATCAATGTGCTGCTGCGCGAGCTGGCGGCGCTGTACGGCGCGTGCCGCGCCGGTACGCCGCCCGCATTGCCGGCCTTGCCGCTGCAGTATGCGGATTACGCGGCGTGGCAGAAGTCGGCCCTGGGCGGCGCCGCGCTGGAGCGCGAGCTGGCCTATTGGACGGGCCAATTGGGCGGCGAACAGCCGGTACTGGACTTGCCGACGGACCGGCCGCGCCCCGCCGTGGCGCGCCCGGACGGCGGCCGCCACCGCTTCACGCTGGACGCCGCGCTCACGGCGTCCCTGCGCAGGCTGGCGCGCGAACAGGGCGCCAGCCTGTTCATGACCATGAAGGCGGCCTTCGATGCCATGCTGTACCGCCTGAGCGGCCAGCGCGACATCCGGGTCGGCGTGCCGATCGCCAACCGCAGCCGGGTCGAACTGGAAGGCCTGATCGGCTTCTTCGTCAACACCCAGGTGCTGCGCAGCCAGGTGGCGCACGCGCAGACCTTCAGCAGCTTGCTGGCGCAAGTCAAGGAAACAGCCCTGGCCGCGCAGGCGCACCAGGACCTGCCTTTCGAACAGCTGGTGGAAGCCTTGCAGCCCGAACGCGACCTGTCGCGCTCGCCGCTGTTCCAGGTCCTGTTCAACGTGCAGCGCCCCGATTTCAGCGCCCTGGACGGCATCCCCGGCCTGCGGCTGACGGCCTGTGCGCGCGACAACGGTACCGCGCAATTCGACCTGTCCTTCGATATCAAGGAGACCGGCGACCAGCTCGAAGCAGCGGTCAGCTGGCGCAGCGACCTGTTCGACGCCGCAACCATCGAGCGCATCTCGGGCTATTACAGCCGCCTGCTGCAAGCCTTCGCTACCCGGCCCGGCCTTTGCATCGGCGACGCGCCATTGATGGACGATGCGGAGCTGCGCCAGGTAACGCAGCAATGGAACGCGACAGGAGTGGATTACGCGCAGGCGCGTCCGGTGCATGAACAGTTCGCGGCCCGGGCCGCAGCCACCCCGGCCGCGACAGCCCTGGTCTGCGGCCAGGTGCGCATGACGTATGCGGCGCTGGATGCCGCCTCCAACCGGCTGGCACGGCGCCTGGTGGCTGCCGGCGTGCGTCCGGACCAGCTGGTGGGCATCTGCGCCGAACGTTCGGTGGCGATGGTGGTCGGCCTGCTGGGCATCCTGAAGGCCGGCGCCGCCTATGTGCCGCTTGACCCGGACTATCCGGACGAACGCCTGGCGTACATGGTCGCCGATGCGGGCATGGCGAGCATCCTTGCCCAGCCTGGCCAGCAGCAACGGCTTGGCCGCACGGCGGCGCAGGTCTTGCCGCTCGACCTGGAGGCCGACGCGGCCTGGCCTGCGCAAGCGCTGGCTGCGGTGGTACACCCGCAGCAACTGGCGTACACGATCTATACCTCCGGCTCGACCGGCCAGCCGAAAGGCGCCGGCGTCTCCCACGCGGGCCTGGCCAACCGCCTGCAATGGATGCAACAGGCCTACGGGCTCGATGCCGGCGACAGGGTGCTGCAGAAGACGCCGTTCGGCTTCGACGTCTCGGTGTGGGAGTTCTTCTGGCCGCTGACCGTCGGCGCCACGCTGGTGATGGCCGGCCCGGGCGATCACAAGGACCCGGCATTGCTGTCGGACCTGGTGCAGCGCCACGGCATCACAACCATGCACTTCGTGCCATCGATGCTGCAGGCCTTCGTCGAACACGGCGCGCTGCCGCGCTGCACTTCGCTCAGGCGCGTGCTGGCCAGCGGTGAAGCGCTGCCTGCAAGCCTGGCCATGCGCTTCATGGGCCAATCGGGCGCGGACTTGCACAACCTGTACGGACCGACCGAGGCCTCGATCGACGTGACGGCATGGACGTGCAGCCATGCGGATGCCGTATCGGTACCGATCGGGCGCCCCATCGCCAACACGCAGATGTATGTGCTGGACGCCGGACTGAACCCGGTACCGGCCGGCGTGGCGGGCGAACTGTACATCGGCGGCGTGCAGCTGGCGCGCGGCTACCATGGCCGTGCCGGGCTGACCGCGGAGCGCTTCCTGCCCGATCCGTTCGGGCTCGCCGGCGGCCGCCTGTACCGCACCGGCGACGTGGCGCGCTGGCGTGCCGACGGCGCGCTCGAATACCTGGGCCGGACCGACCACCAGGTCAAGATCCGCGGCGTGCGCATCGAGCTGGGCGAGGTGGAAGCCGGCTTGTGCGCCCATCCGTCGGTGGCCGAGGCGGTGGCTGTTGCACGCGAAGGGAAGGCCGGTGAAAAGCGCCTGGTGGCATACGTTGTTGCGCGCAGCGCAGTCGCTGCGGATGCACTGCGCCAGCACCTGCGCCAGGCTTTGCCGGAGGCGATGGTGCCGTCGGCCATTGTCCTGCTGGCGGCCATGCCGCTGAATGCAAACGGCAAGCTCGATCGCAAGTCCCTTCCCGAGCCGGAATACGGCGGCGAGGCAGCGGCCTTCGCCGCGCCATCCAGCGATGCCGAGGCAGCACTGGCGCAGGCCTGGTGTGAAGTGCTGGGCGTGGAGAAAGTCGGCATCAATGACAACTTCTTTGCGCTGGGCGGGGATTCGATCCTGGCGCTGCAGGTGGTGAGCCGCATTCGCAAGGCCGGCTTCGTGGTGACGCCGCGCGACCTTTTCCAGCACCAGACTGTCGCCACGCTGGCCCTGGCTGCCCGCCGGGATGCCGTGCAGGCCGAACTGCCGCCGGCGCAGGGCGCGGTGGCGCTGACCCCGATCCAGTCCTGGTTCTTCGACCAGCAGCGAGGCCAACACCATTGGAACCAGGCGGTGCTGCTGCATCCAGGCGAGCCGCTCGATGCGGCGCGCCTGGATGCCGCGCTGCAATCGGTGGTGGAGCACCACGACAGCCTGCGCCTGCGCTTCACGAGCGCCGACGGCGCCTGGCGCCAGGCCTATGCGGAGGAGGGGACGCATTACTCCTTGCGCGTCGTGGATGTCGGCAGCGGCGGTCTGGAGTCGGCCTGCACCGAGGTCCAGGCCAGCCTGGACCTGGCGCAGGGCCCGTTGCTGGCCGCTGCCCTGATGCGCCTTGCCGACGGCGGGGAACGCCTGCTGCTGGCCATCCACCACCTGGTGGTGGACGGCGTCTCCTGGCGGATACTGCTGGAAGACCTTGAGAGCGCATATCGCCGGCTGGGCGAGGGCCAGGCTGCCGGCCTGCCGCCGCGCACCAGCTCCTACCAGGCCTGGTCCGAGCGCCTGGCCGGCTACCGGGCCGAAGGCGAGCTCGCCTATTGGCGGGATGCGCTGCGGCCGATGGCGCTGCCGGCGGCGAATCCCGAAGGCGGCAACCTGGCCGGGCAGGCGCAGACCGTCGACATCCGCTTCAGCGCCGAACGCACACGCCAATTGCTGCAGGATGCACCGGCCGCGTACCGCACCCAGGTCAACGACTTGCTGCTGGCGGCGCTGGCGCAGGCATTGTGCGGCTGGAGCGGGGCGCCGCATGCACTGGTGGAGCTGGAGGGGCATGGCCGCGAAGACCTGTTCGAAGGCATCGACCTGTCGCGCAGCGTCGGCTGGTTCACCGCACGCTATCCGGTATGCCTGACGCCGCAGCCGGGGCCCGGTGCGACCATCAAGGCTGTCAAGGAAACCCTGCGCGCAGTGCCGAACAAGGGAATCGGCTGGGGCATGCTGGAGCCGGGGGCGGGAGCGGCCTTGCCGCGGCCGCGCGTCTGCTTCAATTACCTCGGCCAGCTCGGGGCGAGTTTCGACGGCCTGTTTGCGCTGGCAGCGGAAGGACCCGGCGCTTCGTTCAGCCCCCTCGCGCGCCGCAGCCACTGGTTGACGATCAACGGCCACGTTGCGGACGAGGCGCTGGGCATGGGATTCACCTACAGCCCGGCGATCCACACGCGCGAGCAGGTGCTGCAGCTGGCGCAGTCCTACCACGCGGCGCTGGAGGCGCTGATCGACCATTGCCTGGCCGGCGACGGCGGCGCGACGCCTTCCGACTTCCCCGATATCGATATCGGACAGGACGACCTTGACCGCTTCCTGGAGGAGATCCTGTGATGATCACGTTCCGCACCAAGCAGAATATCGAGGCAATCAGCTATCTGTCGCCTTTGCAGCAGGGCATGCTGGCCCATTCGCTGCAGGAGGGCAAGGCCGATCCCTACTTCTACCAGTCGACCTTCGACATCGAAGGCGACCTGGATGCGGCGGCATTCGGGCGCGCGTGGCAGGCCGTCGTCGACAAATACCCGGTGCTGCGCAGCGACTTCCGCTGGGAGGAAATCGCGCGGCCGGTGCAGGTGGTGTACCGCTCGGGTATTGCTGCCTGCGAGGCGATCGATTGGCGCGGCATGTCCGGATCGGAGCAGGAAAGCGCCATGGCTGGCTTGCTGGCGCAGGAGCGGGGGCAGGGTTTCGATTTCCGCCGCGCGGCCGATAACCGCCTGCGACTGGTCCGCCTGGCGCAGGACCGCCACTGCCTGGTGTGGAGCTACCACCACATTACCCTGGACGGCTGGAGCCTGGCGCTGGTCTTGCGCGACGTGATGGCGGCTTACCGCGCGCTGGTGCAGGGAGCGGCGCCGCAACTGGCGCCGGCGCGGCCCTACCGGGACTACCTGCAATGGCTGCAGGGCCGCGAGCTGGACGCCGGTCGCGCGTACTGGCGCAGCGCCCTGGCGGGATGCGAGGCGACGCCGCTTCCGGTTTCATCGCCAGTGCCGGCGCAGGGCAGCCACGCCGAGCAGGCGATGCACTTCGATTGCGAAGAAACCGTGCGCCTGCGCCGGTTCGCGGCACAACACCAACTGACCATGAATACGGTGGTGCAGGGCGCATGGGCTATCCTGCTGGGACGGCATGCGCGCACCGACGACGTCCTTTTCGGTACCACCGTCTCGGGCCGTCCGGCCGAGCTGGCGGGCGTCGAGCAGATGGCCGGCCTGTTCATCAACACCCAGCCCTTGCGCGTGCAGCTCGCGCCGCGCCAGGCGGTCGCGCCATGGCTGCGCGGGCTGCAGCGGCAGGCGGCCGAGCAGCGGCAGCACGAGCATGTGCCGCTTGCCGAAACCGGGGCGTCCTTCGACAGCATCGTGGTGTTCGAGAACTACCCAGTCGATGCCTCGCTGACGGAGGGGCAGCCGGAGGTTCGCCTGCGCCATGTGCGGCGCGGACGCCTGGCGCCCGACGCGCAAGGCGTGGTACGCACCTCCGGCCGCAACAACTATTCGCTCAGCCTGATCGTCAAGGATGGCGACCAGCTGGAGCTGGTACTGGCCTACAGCTGCCTGCGGCTGGCGCACGGCACGGTGGGCGGCATGCTGCGCCAGTTGCGCGCCTTGCTGGACGCCTTCTGCGCCGGCCCGGACGCACTGCTGTCGACGCTTTCCCTGTGCAGCGATGCGGAGCGTGCCGCAAACGTGGCCGGCGCCGCCGGCGCAAGTATGGAAAGCAGTTTTATGAGTGTTCACGCCCGCTTTTCGGACCATGCGGCCAGGACGCCAGCGGCGGTGGCCTTGCGCTTCGAGGATGCGCAATTGTCTTTCCTGGAGCTGGAGCGGCAATCGAACCGGGTCGCGCACTGCCTTGCCGCGCGCGGAGCGGGTCCGGAAGTGCGTGTCGCGCTGCAATTGCCACGCTCGGCGGAACTGGTGGTGGCGCTGCTCGGCATCCTGAAGGCGGGGGCGGTGGCCGTTCCGCTGGACCCGAAGATGCCGCAGGCGAGGCTGGCGTACCAGCTGGCCGATTCCCGCGCCGTCCTGGCGATCGGCCCGGGCTTCTTCGACGATCCCGCATTGGCAGGCTGCAGCGACGCGGCGCTGCCGGAACTGGCGCGCGCCGGAAACGCGGCCTATGTGATCTACACCTCCGGGTCCACCGGCCAGCCGAAAGGCGTCGTGGTAAGCCACGGCGCGCTGGCGAACTACGCGGCGGCACTGTGGCGCCGCCTGCCGGAAGCGGAGATCGCCAGCCTGGCCT
>Ga0307408_100001448_pt1 | contig 17656 bp, 16 predicted proteins | sample 322Cmetagenome_FD_202116 | JGI IMG/M metagenome (GOLD analysis project Ga0307408, IMG submission 202116) | Maize rhizosphere microbial communities from greenhouse at UC Davis, California, United States - 322HYB-C-3 | ecosystem: Host-associated > Plants > Roots > Rhizosphere > Soil | place...
TCGCTGAACACCTCGCTCAACCGTCGCGGCGAACCGATGATCTGCTCGCCGACCGACGCGCTGAACATGTTCTTCGGTTCGGACCTGCAGTACCTGATCATGGAAGACATTCTGGTGGTCAAAGACGGCGTGGATGTTTATGACTGAGATGTTGGTCAGTGTCATCATTCCAGCTTACAACTACGCCGAGACATTGCCGCGAGCGGTGAATTCTGTCATTGAGCAGTTGGGCGAAGCCCAGGCAGAGCTGCTGGTGATCGACGATGGCTCCACTGATGCGACGCCTCAAGTTGTAGAGCAGTTGCTGGTCGAGCATGCCGGGGCCTTTCGAGCCCTGCGCAAACCCAACGGTGGTCTGTCGTCGGTGCGGAACCGTGGGATCGAGGAAGCCCGGGGCCAGTACCTGATCTTCCTTGATGCGGATGATGAGATGGCGCCGGGCGCGCTGGCGGCTGTGGCCCGGCATGTCGCCGATAATCCCGAGAGTCGTTTGATTATTGGCGGCCACTGGTCGGTGTTCTCCGACGGTCGTCGCGTCCAGCACAGCGCCACGCCCTTGCCGGTGACGCCGCGTGAACGTGTTCGTGGCTATCTGCTGGAAAAGACGGTGTCGCTGTCCAACGGAGCCTGCGTCATGCACCGCGAGGTGTTCGGGCCAGGCAATTATCCTTTGCACCTGCGTAACGTCGAAGATATACCTGTATTTGCCCAAGTGCTGGCGCGCTTTCCATGTTCCACATTGGATCAGCCGCTCGCGCTGATCCACAAGCATGATGACAGCATGCGACATGACCTCAAGCAAAGCCTGGCTGCGGGGGTGGAGATGGTGGACGAGGTGTTTGCTCCTGCGCGGATGCCGGCGGAGTTGCAGGACCTGCGTCAGGCCTTTACCGCCCAGCGCTGCCTGTCCTTGTTCCGCGACTGCTATAGCGCTGGGGACTACGTTCGCGCAAAGGCTTTTTATGCCCGGGCCGTACGTACCAACTTTTTTTCGATCATGCGCTGGTCCTACACGCGTAAGGCCGTCCGGTTGTTGTTCAAGTGAGCGCTTCGAGTCCTGATCACGCTGCCTTCCAGGCCGACGACAGCTGGGCTCGAAAGGCTCGTGAGCTGGACCTCTATCGCTGGAAATTGTTGCGTCAGCGTCATGGTCGCCTTGGCAGTTTGTTGCGGCTGTCTCGTGATGTGATGGTCGACACGGTGGTCGGACTGCGTGCGAAGGCATGCTTGAGAGATTCGGTAGACGCCACGCCCTGTGAAGTGCTGCTGCTGCATTCGGCGCCAAAATCCATGGCGTTGCAGCGCAAGAATATCCTGATCGATGCACTGCGCAAGCGAGGATGTCGGTTGATGGAGGCTGCGCTTCGATCGCCCTCGCATGCTTGTAGAGAACGCATGCTTTTGGCTCCGCCACAGTCCGTGCCGCTACGTTATCTGGTCTATGCCGCCCACGCCCAGTGGCTGGTGACGACGTATCAACCAAAAGTGCTGATCAACGAGCGCAATGGCAGTCTCCATGCGCCGTTCCTGCGTCTTGCATTGGCTGCGCGTGGCGCCCGGTTGCTGCATCTGGCCCACGCGACGACGCTGGAATCCTCTCGTCGTCTGGGAATGAATGACTACGATTACTACGGGGTCTTTGGCCGTAGTTCATTGGTGGCGTTGCAAGAGCGGACGTTGCGGTTTGGCGAGTCGACGGTGGTGCTGCTCGGTTCGTACCTTGCCGATGAAACTTATGATTTGCCTGTTGCGGATCCAGCGATCAAGACGTTATTGATCCTGGGGGTCGGGCCGGACCGCGAGAAGGAGTCCGGTTATCAAGAAACCTATCGGCTACTGCGTGAGTGGGCTGGGCGCAATCCTCACTACCGTGTGCTGTTCAAGCGCCATCCGCGCAGCAAGGCTCAATTCTGGAGCGATGCAGCTACACGTTTCTCCAATATCGAGCTACTGGATATCAATCAATCATTGGCCCAGGCTCTGGCGCGGGCTAGCGTTGTGGTCAATATCATGTCCAATGCCGGCATAGAAGCCGGTTTGGCTGGTCGGCCGGTCATCTACGTAAATGCGGGCAGTGATGAGGATATTTTTGCTCACGCCTTGTTTTTCGGACCGCAGGTGCGTGACGAGGGGGCTTTCTCTCATCAGTTGCAAGCGCTCGAGCGCAATTATCCAGAGTCCGTGGAAAAGGCCCGAGGTTTCGCCGATTACCATTTGGTCTACGGCTCCCAAGGGCTGGCAAAAACCGTCGAGCTGATCGAAGGCTTGCTGCAAGGCGTGAATCCCGAGCGAAAGTTCGAAACCTTCAGATTGCCCGCTGCCGGTTGACATCGATTTTCGGCAAATCAGATGTTGAGCGCCGTTCTAAGCTCCAGTTCACTGCACGTCTGTTGGTGACTAAGGTAGTGCTGCAGAAACTGGTCGTCGCGCAGTAGCCATTCGCGGTCTTGGCGATAGCGCAGCATATGCTTGAAATTGCGTAGGCGCAGGCCTTTGCGCAATGGTCTGCCATAGCTGCGCAGGTCAGCTATATCAATCAAGCCCAAAGAGTTTTCCGGCGTCAGCACGACGTTCCCCAGGTGCGCCGAGCGAAAATAGATACCGCTCTGGTGCAGGCGTGCCATGAACTCACCAAGTTGTGCGCGAAGATTGCCAAGGTCGTCGCTGCCCAGCAACTGACGAAGCGTGCTGCCGGGCAGAGGGTCGTAATGGACTGCGTCACGCTCAATTGAGGGAATGCGATAGACGTGGCGAATTTGCGGACATTCGATGCCGCGCCCCTGCAAAATCTGGCAGTTGTCGGCGAAGCGCTTGGCGTAGGGCGACCACAGTGCGGAGGTCAGCAGCCGCTTGCGGCGAAACAGCTTGAACATCGAACCATCAGCCAAGCGCAGCACTTTATCCCCCTGGCGGTCAGCTTCGAGGACATCGGCACCTTCACGCAGGCTGAGGTAAACAGTATGGTCGAGCGTTTGCATCAAGGCTCCGGGGCTTGGCCCGATGGGATGGGCAGCCGCATATGTTAACGCAGTGTGCGGGCTGCAAAAACCGCTGTGGTATAGTCGCGCCAATTTTCCAAGATGCTCGCTCTGTGTAAGGGCCTGCATGGCGCCGTCTTTCTGGAAATTCCATGACAAAAACGCTGTTCATTTCCTTGGCCAAGCATCAAGGCCTCTATTTCAATCGCTTGCTCAGCGAAACCGAATTACAGGGAAAAGTCGTCACTCCCCAACAAATGCCTTGGCCAAGGTCTCTGCTGATCTCCAGGGTCGTTTCGCGCATCGATTGGTCGAGCTTGATCCAGGAAAAATGCGAGGAGCGTCGAGTCAAGAACAAGTACGACGGCCTTCTGTATCGCTTGCTGTTACGCCTCGAACTTTTTTGGATGGCACTGCGCGCCCAGGCTTTGCTTGATCAGGAACGTCCTGATGTATTGGCGTTCTGGAACGGTTCTCATCGTTATTGCCGATTGTTGGTGGCGCTCGCGCCGACGGGCTGCAGGACGTTTTTTTTCGAGAATGGTTTGTTGCCCGATACAACGACGGTGGACCCGCGTGGCGTGAACTATCTGAATGCGGTTCCGCGCGAAGCCGATTTCTACCTCAATTACCCGCATTCGGTACCAGAGGACCAGGCGCCAGCGGTGCTGATTCCCCGTGCGCCTCGTACTACCGGCCCGGCACCGATTGCGCTGCCTGGGCAGTTTATATTCATTCCCTTCCAGGATGATCGAGACAGCCAGGTTCGACTGTTCTCTCCGTGGATCAGGAATATGCGCGAGATGTTTGCGCTGGGCGAGCGCCTGGTCAAAGAGACTGGCCTGACGGTAGTTTTCAAGGAGCATCCGTCCAGCCGCGAGACGTATCCCGAGCTGCACGAGCGCTGTCATGAGCGCCTGCTCTTCGCCAATGGCAATGCCACACAGCAACTGATCGAAGCCTGCCAGTTCGTGATTACCATCAATTCGACCGTGGGGCTGGAAAGCTTGTTGTTGGGCAAGCCCGTGCTCACGCTGGGCCAGGCTTTTTTCAACATCGAGGGCCTGGTGATGCATGCCGACAACGCTGAGCGGGTGTTGGAACTGTCTCGTGCATTTCCCAAGTGGCCGCTCGATGAGCGTTTGCGGCGCAACTTTCTCCACTACCTTTCCGAGCACTACTGTATCAAGGGTGGTTGGAAGAATGCGGATAGAGCCCAGCTTCAACGAGTTACGGATCGGATATTGAGTAAAGTTGGATGCTGAGGAATATGAAAAGATTGATCGATAAGGATGTCTTGGTGGCATGGGCATCCATTGGTTTTCTGGTTCTGCTCTGTGGGGCGTGGGTCCTGCCGAGCAATAAAATGTATCACCAGATGTTGATTGTCCTGCTGTGGCTGCCCGCCTTGCTGGCGTTGTTCCATCGGGATTTCAGGCTGCTGTTCAAGCAGCCGGAGTGGGCGCTTTTTGCATTATTCATGGCTTGGACGTTATTGGTCTTGTTGGTTGAGGGCGGTGACAGCGGTTTCGGCAAGGCGAAAGTTACGCTCTACGTGACGCTGACGCTGTTCGGCATTTTGCTGGCGGCACAGAACAGTAAATGGCGGCTCGAATCGATGTTGTTGTATGCGTCGATCCTGGGCGGTTTTTTTGCTTTGGCCTCCTGGATCTATTTCTATGAGTTTGCCGCTCAGCCTTTTAGCGCACGAGTGCTTGCCATTGGCGTATGGAACACCGCCATTCCGGCCGCGCATGCGGTGGGGGCGCTCGCAATCATTGGCATTTTTACGATGCAGACCAAACGTTTCAGTCCTTTGGCAATGATGCTGTTGGTCATTCCTTTCCTGGGATATGCGATGTTTCTGGGCTTCAATCAGACACGCGGTGTATGGGTAGGCTTGGCCGCGGGTTTGTTGGTAACAGGCGTGGCCAGGCCGTCGAGGCTGACCGGAGCGTTGATCTTTCTAGGCATTGCCGGGGTCGCATTCATCGCTGTATTCAAACCCGAGATTCTATTGCAACGCGGAATTTCCTATCGGCCACAACTGTGGGGCGCTGGTGTTCGATTGATAGTGGAGCATTGGGCGACAGGGTTGGGCTTCCATGAATATTTAATTCCAATCCCTGAACTCGCGCGGTCATTCAAGCATCCCCACAACCTTTTTCTGGATACCGGTGTACGTCTCGGTGTTCCTGGGCTGATATTGTTTTGTTCGCTCTGGCTGGCTGCTGGCTGGCGTGGTTGGGTTTCACGCGCGCAGCCGCTGGGTCAAGTGTTGCTGATACTCTGGGTTTTCTCCGGCACGTCATTGCTGACAGATGGCATTGGCCTATGGCTCAAACCTAACGCGGATTGGTTCATCACGTGGCTGCCAATTGCGTTGAGCATTGTATTGGCTGCTCGTGGTACTCCCGAAATCAGCAGTTCCACCCGGAGCATTCCTGCTGCTGGCTGACGGGGCGGCGCGGTGAAGAAGTCCCTCCGCATGTTCCGCCCTTCGTCCTGTGCGGGCCGATTTAGTCGTTGGTTCGCTGTTACAATCCGCAGCCTGTCTGTCTTTTCAAACGTGCGAGGCGCACCGAATGGCCAATTCCGACCAGCAATCGAGCATGAAGATCTACCTGCGATTGCTGAAATACGTACTCCCGTATTGGGGCGCTTTCGCCGTCAGTATTGTTGGCTTCGTGTTGTTCGCATCCAGCCAGCCGATGCTGGCGGACATGCTCAAGCATTTTCTCGATGCGCTACAAAAGCCAAATGACACCCAGTTCATGGGGGTCTCGCTGGTACTGGGTGTTCCGCTATTGATAGTGCTGATTGCGGTCTACCAGGGCGTCGGTTCATTTCTTGGCAATTACTACCTCGCCAAGGTCGCCCGGGGCGTGGTCCATGACTTGCGTTGTGCGTTGTTCGACAACCTGCTGACCTTGCCCAATCGTTATTTTGACAACCATAACTCTGGCCATCTGATTTCCCGCATTACCTACAACGTGACCATGGTCACCGGTGCCGCTACCGATGCCATCAAGGTAGTCATCCGAGAAGGCCTGACCGTGGTGTTTCTGTTCGGCTACCTGCTCTACAGCAACTGGAAAATGACTTTGGTGTTGTTGGCGATATTGCCGGTCATTGCCGTCCTGGTGAGCAGTGCCAGCAAAAAATTCCGCAAGCAAAGCAAGAAAATCCAGGTGGCGATGGGCGATGTGACACACGTGGCTTCGGAAACCATTCAAGGCTATCGGGTGGTACGCAGCTTCGGCGGCGAACACTACGAAATCGAACGGTTTCATAAGGCCAGCGCGGATAACATGAACCGCAGCCTGGGCATGACCCGTACTCAATCGATCTACACGCCGATGTTGCAGTTGGTGATCTACATCGGCATGGCGGTATTGATGTACCTGGTGCTTTACCTGCGTGGCGATGCCTCGGCGGGAGAACTGGTTGCCTACATAACTGCCGCCGGGTTGCTGCCTAAGCCTATCCGTCAATTATCGGAGGTCAGCGCCACGATTCAAAAAGGGCTGGCGGCGGCGGAGAGCATTTTCGAGCAACTCGACGAAGAACCGGAAGTCGATACGGGTACCCAGGAAATAGCCAGGATCAATGGCCGCTTGGAAGTGCGCAACCTGAGCTTCCAATACCCTGGCACGGAAAAGCTTGTGCTCGACGATGTTTCCTTTACTGCCGAAGAGGGCCAGATGGTCGCATTGGTTGGGCGCTCGGGCAGCGGCAAATCGACACTTGCCAATCTGATCCCGCGCTTCTACCACCATGACAAGGGCCAGATACTGCTGGACGGAGTGGATGTCGAGCAATACAGACTGACCAATCTGCGCCGCCATATCGCCCTGGTAAATCAACAGGTGACGCTGTTCAACGACACTGTTACCAATAATATCGCCTATGGCGACCTGGCCGGCGCACCGTTTGAAGACGTATGCAAGGCAGCTGAAGACGCTTATGCGGCCGAGTTCATCGTGCAGATGCCTCAGGGGTATGACACTTTGGTGGGTGAGAACGGAGTCTTGCTTTCGGGTGGCCAGCGCCAACGTCTGGCGATTGCCCGGGCTTTGCTCAAGAATGCTCCGCTGCTGATTCTTGATGAGGCGACGTCGGCCCTGGACACTGAGTCCGAGCGCCATATCCAGGCAGCCCTGGACCAGGTGATGAAGGGCCGTACCACCCTGGTAATTGCCCACCGGTTGTCCACCATTGAAAAGGCCGATCTTATTCTCCTGATGGATAAAGGCCGTATTGTCGAGCGAGGCACACATGCCGAGCTGTTGGCATTGAACGGCTTTTACGCACGCCTGCACGAAAAGGATTTTGTCGAGGAAACTGACGAGGCGGCGAAGGAGTCCTTCGTTTGATCCTGAGTCATTGGCGGACCTGGCGAGAAAGCGGTTGGACACCCATAGACGCTGCGGCTTACGCCCGAGCCTGGCATGAGTTCGGCGGCAGCGTAGCGACACACCCTGATGTGGTCGAACGCCTGGCCGGGTTGGTGGGTATCGCGGTGCGTTACCTTGGATGGTTTGCCAACGGCCAACTGTGTGCCGCCATGCCAACGTGGGGCCGTCATGTTGCGCTATCAAAGGATGTGCTCAAGCGTGAAGGCAAGCGGGGCATGCTCGATCTTGGCAATGCCGAGGTCATCCTGCCCATCCGTGAAGACGCCCAGATTCGCCTGCGGCACCGCATGCGCTATGTATCGGAACTCAATGCCCCACTGGTTCTCGGCCTCGCTGAGCAGTCCGAAGGCCTGGCACTGGCGCGGGAGCCTGAGGAGTACAGCAAGAAGTTCCGTTATAACCAGCGTCGTGAGCAGCGCTTGCTTGAGGATGCCGGTGGCATTATCCGGTCGATACTGGAGTTGTCCGCCAGTGAACAGGCCGCCGTTTATGCCGACTTGTTCCAGCGTCGATGGAATTTCGAGGCGCCTGGCAAGACGCATCTGGCCGAGGTGTTTAGCCTGATGCGTGAGTTCATGACCGGATCGCTGATCTACCTGAATGACGAGCCGGTGGCCATCCAGATTCTCTATAGGGTCGAGGCGCCCAAGTGGGTCAGCCTTGAATATATCAACGGCGGGGTTGACCCGCAGAGTCGCGAGTTCAGCCCTGGCAGCGTACTCAGTTACGTCAATACCCAGGCCGAGTGGGAGCATGCCCGGGCGCTTGGGAAGCCGTTGCGTTACTCGTTCGGCCGTGCCGACCGTGAATACAAGGACCGATGGTGCAAGCGGGTTCCGGTCTATCAGGTTTGACCAAAGACACAACCCATGAGCGAGAGAGACAAACCGTGAGCGCACGCAAGCAGCAATTGCTAAAACGTCATCGTCAACGCAAGCGCCTGCTGCTGGTTGGCGTATTGTTGGCAGCGTTGCTGCTTGGCTATACGGTGTCGTGGTGGTCGCTCGTGGTGTTTCTTGCGGTGGGCTGGGTTGCGCACGAGGCCTGGCTCTCCGACCATCTGTTCTATGCCCCCGGTGATGACTATCGCTATGAGTTTCCGGCGGGCACTCCGCAATTTCCTGTCACGCTGAGGGAAGGTTGCCTGCAAGTCGCGGGGGCGTTCGATACTCATCAGACACTGGTCTTGCAGGTACGGGTAAAAAGCAGCTGGTTGGGGCATTTTCTTGATCCCCAGGTTCTGATCGGTGATGACCGTCAGGACTTGGAGAGGGGGGTTGGCGCAGAGCGCTTTCTCAACCTGACCGGGCAAGGGCAGGCACTGGCGTCCGGAACCCTGGCGCTACGCGGTCGTTTTTGCAAAGTTGCGCCACAGGCTACGTTGCATGTCCTGAGCAACCCGGATTTCGCCCAGCAGCGTTTGCTGATCGTCGCACCACATGCCGACGATGCCGAACTGGCGGCCTTCGGGCTATACAGCCGCGCGCCAGAGGTCGCTATCGTTACACTCACCCAAGGAGAGATCGAGGCTGAGCGTTATCGCGATATGGGCCTGGACCCTGCGCAAGCCGCTCGTCTCAAGGGGCGCTTGCGCAGTTGGGACAGCCTGGCGGTGCCTTTATGGGGCGGGGTGGCACAACAGCAATGTGTTCAGTTGGGCTACTACTGCCTGCAATTGGATGCCATGGCGAAGGCACCGGCCCAGAGCTTCGGTTCGCTGGAGTCGGGCGAGAACGATATCCGCGAAGTCCGTCGATTCAATGCCCTGAGCCTGCCGGGTGACGTTGATGGCATGCCCACATGGCGTAACCTGGTGGCCGACCTGACTCACCTGCTCGAACATCATCGACCCGAGGTGGTACTCACGCCGCATCCAGAGCTGGACCCCCACAGCGACCACATCGCGGGCACGCGGGCGTTGATGGAGGCGATCGAACTCAGCGCCTGGCGGCCGCAGACATTACTGCTCTATGCCAACCACCTGCACGACAACGACCGTTGGCCAATGGGCCCGGCGGGTTATGGCATCGCGCTGCCACCCGCCATCGAGCCTTTGCCGGCCGATGGGTTGTGGAGCCCTTTGCTGGATGCTTCCGTGCGCATGGACAAGGCTATGGCACTGGGGATGCAACATGACCTGCAGGGCCGTCCTCCGTTCAAGCGCCGCTTGCGCCGCACCATCCAGCGGTTGCTAGCCGGGCGCCACTGGCCTCGTACCGGAGAGGACGAGTTCTTTCGAAAGTCGGTTCGCCGGCACGAACTCTTCTGGGTTCGGCGTTTGGGTATGTCACCGCAGGACGACGGCCAGACCCGCCGCCCTTGATTCGTTGAGCTGGCTGAATCAGCCTGTGCTTTACTTCTGAGCAATCGGTAAGTACGGGAGGTGCTTGATTCATGGAACGAATGTCAAAAACGGCGTCCATTCAAAAACAGAATCCGGCTCACGCGTTGACGATCTCCCCGCAGGCTCGGGCCGCGATCAAATTCCAACAACCGCGATGCATCTGGTTGACTGGCCTTTCCGGGGCAGGGAAGTCGACCCTGGCCAATGCATTGGATGTGCGGTTGCACGAGCAGGGCTTTCACACCTGCCTGCTTGACGGTGACAACCTGCGCCAGGGGTTGTGCAGCGACCTCGGCATGACGCCTGAAGCGCGCAAGGAAAATATCCGACGCATCGCCGAAGTCGCGCGGCTGATGGTGGACGCCGGGCTGGTTGTTATTGTCGCGGCCATTTCGCCCTATCGAGCCGATCGTGAGGCCGCGCGACATTTGTTTCCTGAGGGATCCTTCTTTGAAGTCTATGTCAGCACCCCCTTCGAGGTGTGTGCTCGGCGTGACCCCAAGGGCCTCTATCGAGAGGCGCGTGCCGGACGGCTGAAAAATTTCACTGGCCTCGACAGCCCATATGAAGCTCCGGTGGCACCTGATTGCGATATCGACACCGGCGACCTGGAACTGAGCGAGGCTTGCGAGCGGTTATGGGCATCGGTACAGCCCTGACCCAACAATCTGTCACATCCGGCTACAGCCATGGACGAGCCTTCTCCAGCCCTGTGCTAATATCCCCGCCCTGTTCATTTTGTATGTGGAATGCTCCATGAAGTTGTCCATGCCGCGATTCGATCAAGCCCCTGTATTGGTGGTCGGCGATGTCATGCTCGACCGCTACTGGCATGGCGGTACATCACGGATTTCCCCCGAGGCCCCGGTACCGGTGGTCAGGGTCGAGCACATCGAGGATCGCCCCGGCGGTGCCGCCAACGTTGCCCTGAACATCGCCGCACTCGGTGCGCCGGCGTCGTTGGTGGGCGTGACCGGTGATGACGAGGCTGCCGAGAGCCTGGCCAACAGCCTCAAGGGCGCGGGTGTTCGGGCGATTTTCCAGCGCATTGCGCATCAGCCAACCATCGTCAAGCTCCGAGTCATCAGTCGTCACCAGCAATTGCTGCGCATCGATTTCGAAGAACCGTTCGCCACCGATCCGCTGTCCCTCGGTGCCGAGGTCGATAGCCTGCTCGAAGGGATCAAGGTCCTGGTGTTGTCGGACTACGGCAAAGGTGCGTTGAAGAACCATCAGGTGCTGATCCAGGCTGCTCGTGCCCGTGGCATTCCGGTGTTGGCCGATCCCAAGGGCAAGGACTTTTCCATTTATCGTGGCGCCAGCCTGATCACGCCGAACCTCAGCGAGTTCGAGGCCATCGTCGGCGGTTGCGCTGATGAACACGAGTTGGTGAGCAAGGGCGCGCAGTTGATGCACGACCTCGAACTGGGGGCGTTGCTGGTCACCCGAGGCGAGCATGGCATGACGCTGCTACGGCCTGATCACCCGGCTCTGCACTTGCCGGCCCGAGCCCGTGAAGTGTTTGACGTGACGGGCGCCGGCGACACCGTGATTTCCACGCTCGCGGCCGCCATCGCTGCCGGCGAAGAACTGCCCCATGCAGTAGCCCTGGCGAACCTGGCCGCCGGTATCGTTGTCGGTAAACTCGGTACGGCTGCTATCAGCGCGCCTGAGCTGCGTCGCGCCATTCAACGTGAAGAAGGGTCCGAGCGGGGTGTGTTGGGTCTTGAGCAACTGCTGCTGGCGGTTGACGACGCCCGTGCCCACAACGAAAGAATCGTGTTCACCAACGGTTGCTTCGATATTCTCCATGCAGGCCACGTGACCTATCTCGAACAAGCCAGGGCACAGGGCGATCGCTTGATCGTCGCGGTCAATGACGATGCATCCGTGAGTCGCCTGAAGGGACCGGGGCGCCCAATCAACAGCGTCGACCGACGCATGGCGGTCCTGGCCGGCCTTGGCGCGGTGGACTGGGTGATCAGCTTCAGCGAAGGCACGCCGGAAAACCTGCTGTCCCAGGTCAAGCCGGATGTGCTGGTCAAGGGCGGTGACTATGGGATTGATCAGGTCGTGGGTGCGAACATCGTCACGGCCTACGGTGGCACCGTGAAGGTATTGGGACTGGTGGAAAACAGTTCGACAACGGCTATTGTCGAGAAGATTCGCAGCCACTGAATCTTCTTGCCTTCCGGGAGGTCCTACATGGCAAGTTTCGACCATTGGGGTCGAGCTTGCCCCCCCCGGCTCTGGTTGTTTCAGTCTTTGGCTTATTAACTTATGAAAGTCATGCTTCTGGTGATGGCTGAACAGCGTGTGATTCTCGACCGCCTGTATCAGGTCGTGCAGGAAAACTGCAACGACTGCACCCTCTATCGCTTGACCAAGCAGCAGCAAAAGAAGCTTGGCCGATTCCTTGTCTCGGCCAATTATCAGGATTTCGACCGGGTGGTGATCTTTTCGCGGGTCAAACGCCTCGCCCCGCAACTTAGCGTATTGAAGTGCATTCCGGGACTGATCTTCCTCGAACACGACGCTTATCAGAACTACATGCGCGAAAGTAAATACTACGGCGTCTATTCGCGCCTGTACCGCCGCTTGCCCAGTTGCCGTGCCTTGGTGTCAGGGGCGCTGGTGGCGCGACGGATGCAAGCCGAGAACATCGATGCTGTGTTCGTTTCCAAAGGTTATGACGAACAGATGCTGCACAACACCGGCAGCGTACGCGATATTCCCATTGGTTTTCTCGGCAGCCTCAAAAGCACTGAATATGCGCGACGCCGAGCGTTGCTTGAAGCCTTGGCTCAACGCACCGGTATGCTGGTGACGCGTACTCAGTCAGGCCGCGAGTATCTGGAGACACTCAATCGCATCAAGATTTTTGTCAGCGCCGACCTGGGCATGGGGGAGTTCATGATCAAGAACTTCGAGGCCATGGCCTGTGGTTGCGTGCTGTTGGCTTGGAGCCAGGGCGAGGAAGACAGATTGCTGGGCTTCGAGGACATGGAAAACACCGTCTTCTATCGCTCCGAAGCTGAGGCGGTGGAGAAACTCGAAATGCTGCAGCGCGATCCGGAACTGGCCGCGCGAATCGCCCGCAATGGCCAAGCCTTCGCCGAGCGTCGCTATTCGTTTGCGCGCGTCGGGCGGGCCTTGGCCGAGGAAATCCAGCGTGATATGCGTCCCTGGCAAGCCCCATCGGCGCTCACTCGCGGATGGGTCAAGCTGCGCTATGGCATGAAGGTGCCGGGGTAAGCGACATGGCGGATCGGGTTCCTCGAATCAATGACGAAATGGCGCTCGACAAATTGCCTGGCGGTCATCAATCACTGATGGGGGCTTTGCCCCAGGCGTTGAAGAATTGCTTGGAAAGGGCCGCGCGGGTGGTGCTGGTGGCGAATAACCCAGCCATCACCGCGGCTGACTTCCAGGCACTCGACATCGGCAGTGACGACGTGGTCGTGACGTTCAATACCTGTGTGAAGTCGGCACTGCTCCGTCCGCACAGCGTTAATGTGTTCGTCCATGGCTTCAATGCCCCCGACGCTTATTTCTTCGGCCTGCCCTACAACGCCGAGGTGCAGCGATTGTTCGGCTTGCCCGACGCACGTTGTTTCACAATGTTGGTGGGGTGCACCGGGAATATGTCGCCACTACCGGGCGTGACCTTGTATTGGGAGCGCATGCCATTACCCCCTTTGTGGAACTACCCGGTCGACCGGGAGGGTGGCAAGCGCTATGTAGGCCCTTCGACGGGCTTCAACGCGCTGGTGCTGTTCGATTGGTTGCGCGGCCATGCGGGTTATAACTATCAAATCTTCACCTTGGGTTTCTCCAACGAAGCGGGAAAGTTCTGGAGCGGGCACGCTTGGGAGTACGAGCGACAGTGGCTGCTCGGGGCCGATGTAACCGTTGTGCCGTTGCAACGCTGCCGTTGGTGGCAAAGGTGGTTTCGTCGCCCTTGAGTCGCATTGGCATGACGAGTCGCTTGATGCGATGCCGCCGGGCAATTCTTTTTAACGACAAGGGCAGGACGCGTGTTGAAAGTTGCGCTGGCTTTTTTTGGTATTCCGAGAAACTCGGAAATCTGTTTCCCCTCCATTCAAGAAAACGTCCTGGCGCAGATTCCTGCCGGGAGCGAAGTGCAGTGTTTTTATCACCTGTACAAAATTGATGAAGTCCGCAATCCGCGCTCGGGGGAGCAAGGTGAACTGAAAGCGGACAATTACGCACCGTTCACCACCATGACCGGTCGCCTGGAGTCCACCGAAGGTGTCCTGGAGCGTTGGGACTTCGAGCGGGTCAAGGCCTTGGGCGATACCTGGGGAGATGAGCATGCGTCGCTCAGGAATTTAATCTACCAGCTCAATTCCTTGAATACCGTGACTGCCATGATGGAGCCGTTCGATCCGGATTTCGTCGTGTTTGTGCGTCCCGACAACTTCTACCATACAGCGCTGCCCGCCTATATTTTTGCCCACCCCGACGCGCGCCGATTGAATGCCTACATACCGGATTGGCAATGGTGGGGAGGCTTGAATGACCGCTTTGCTGTGTGTGGGCGCGATGCCTACCGGGCCTATGGCAAGCGGATCGAGCGCATTTTCGATTTTTGCGAGGCTACGGGCAGGAAACTGCATTCCGAACGGCTGCTCAAATACGCGTTGCAACAAGCACAGGTGAAAGTCTGCACACTTGCGACCACGGCATCACGGGTACGAATCGATGGGACCTTCGCCGAAGAATCATTCTCGCCCAAGCGCAGCATGGGTAAACGAGAGAACCGTTATTTCCACCTGTTTGCGCAGTGGCGGACGTATTGGGATAAACGACGCTCCGCTTGACGTTATTTATGCAGCGTCCCGCGAACCATGCGCATCAGGCCCATGGCCTTCTTGTGCAAGTTGGTCAGGCCTTGGCGACGAGGCGTGTGTACTTCCAAGCCCTGTTTCACGAGCCAATCCTTCCAGCGGATGCGTTCGTCGCGTACCACCCAACCCTCCTGGCTGGCGAAGCTTTCGGCCAAGTGCAGGCCCCGGGTGCTTGCCGCAACCAGACGATCACGTTTAAGGGTGTAGAGCTCACCGATCGGCTTGCCGTTTTCAAGTGGCATCAGGTACAGATCGGGGCGCTTGCGGTCCAGGCGCGCCACCAGTTGATCGCCTTCCAATCGTTCATCGACATGAAACAGGCTCAGGGACTTGGCTTCCTTGGGCACGTCCAGGCGCAAGTCATAAATCAATTGCAGCGATGCCGTCGGCAAATGCACATAGGCCCGTGGGCGTTCGATCAGTTGCAGGTTGGCGCAACGCACCGGGCGGGCCGAGCCGGATAGCGGAGCCAGGCGAAACGGCAAGGCTTCGCGATAATGCAGCGCACTCGAATAAGGCGCGGGCAGCCAGGTGTCGTTGAAGCGTCCGCCGAGCCAACCTTCCGGTGTTTCCAGCAGGCATTCTTCGGCTATTTCGTTGATGGCGGTGAGCAGCGGCAGGTTCAACTCATGGGCGGGGACGTAACCGGAGATCAGCTTGAGTACCACGTCGCCGCGATCCTGGCGACGCTGGCGCACCAGTACCCAATATTCGCGGTTCTGCCAATGCAAGGTCAGGCGCACCGAGACGCCCAGGTTCGCCAGTTCGAGGGAAAAACGTTCCGCATCGGCCACCGCTACAGGGCGGCGACGCTGTAAGGTCTGGGCGAAATTCAACGGCATTCCGATGCTCTGGTAGGTCAGGCCTTCGGGTGTCGCTTCGACGAACAGGGGCAGGGTCTTGAAGTTGCTTGGATTTTTCCTGATGAGCGTACGCGGCATGTCAGCTCCTGCTTGATGCCGCGCAGGGCGGCTTCAGTTTTGACGTAGGACGTTGGCTACGGTCGCAACGTTATGGGCGAGGTGCAGCGGATCAATGGTGCCGACAATAGCACTGGCAACCCCTGGATGCTCGAACAACAGTTCGAAGCTGGCACGGACCGGGTCCTCTCCGGGGCTCAGGCAGACGTGACCGCTGGCCAGGGCTTTTTTCACCAGGATCGCCTTGCCGTGCTCGCTTGCGTAGTCAATGACAGCCTTTTCGCTTCGTTCGTTCAGATTGTAGGTGACCATCGCGCAGTCGCCTTGCTCCAGGGCTTTCAAGCCGCCGTCGACGGTCTTGCCGGAAAAACCGAAACCACCGATCTTGCCCTCGCGCTTGAGTGCCGCCAGGGTCGGATAGACATCGCTGTCGTTGAGGATCGACAGATCATTGCCGTCCGAATGCACCAGCACCAGGTCGATGTAGTCCGTTTCCAGGCGCTTGAGGCTGCGTTCCACCGAGAACCGCGTATGGCTGGCGCTGAAGTCATGGCGCGACTGGCCGTCGCTGAATTCCTCGCCGACCTTGCTGACAATCACCCAGTCCTGACGCTGGCCGCGCAGCAGCGGGCCGAGGCGCTCTTCGCTGCGGCCATAGGCCGGCGCGGTGTCGATCAGGTTGATGCCCAGGTCGCGCGCCAACTTGAGCAACATGCGTGCTTCGTCGTCATCGGGAATGCGAAAACCGTTGGGGTATTTGACGCCCTGGTCGCGGCCGAGCTTGACCGTGCCCAGGCCCAGGGGCGACACCTTCGGGCCGTTGTGGCCCAGCGGGCGATGCAAGTCATGCAGGGTCGGTTGGCTCATGGCAACAGTTGTTCCCAGGCTGGTATGCCCATGGGCGGTTTGGGCAGGTCCGGCAGCGGGGCGGCGTGGCTTGGCTGGATGCCGTCGCGTTGCAGTGCTGCGATCACTCGATCGGAAAAGTCCGGAGCCAGTGCCAACTTGGTTGGCCAGCCCACCAAGAGGCGATCCTGTTCGGCGACGAAAGCATTGTCGGGGCGGGTCAGGCCCGATTGCAGCGGTTCGGCGCGAGCGACTCGCAACGTGGCCCATTGCGCGGTGCTGAGGTCGATCCACGGCAGCAGTTGGCCGAGTTCCTTCTGGGCGACGGCAATCTGCGCGGCCGGTTCACGGGCGACGGCGTCGCCTTCGGCGAGGTCGCCGCCCATGTACCAGACCCATTGGCCGTCAGCGGCGGGATGGGTGGTCACGGTGACGCGCGGCTTCGGCCCGCCGCCCAGGCAATGGGCATACAGCGGCTTGAGGCCCGGTCCCTTGGCCAGGACCATGTGCAGCGGTCGGGTCTGCATGGCCGGCTGGTCCAGGCCCAGGGCCTTGAGGAGATCAGCGGTGCCACCGCCGGCACTGAGGACGATGCGCTGGGCGCGGATCTCGCGACCATCGACCTTCAGCCCGACCAACGCGCCTTCTTCATGCAGCGGCTCGATATGCTGGCCGGCCAGCAGGCTGTCACCGGCCAGTTCCGCCAGGCGGGCGATCAGGCTGGGGACGTCCACAACCAATTCGGACAGGCGATAGACCTTGCCTTTGAAACGCTTGTCTTGCAGGGCGGGCGGCAGCTGCTCGCCCTTGACCTGGTCAACGCGCCCGCGCACAGCCTTGCTGGCGAAGAAGCTGGTGAGGTTGCCGGCCAGGGTTCCGGGGGACCAGAGGTAATGGGCATCGGACAGCATGCGTACGCCCGCCAGGTTCAGCTCGCCATCACCCTTCAAGGCCTCGCGCCAGCGGCGTGGCATGTCGGCGATGGCTTCCGAGGCGCCAGTCAGCGCGCCATGCAAGGCGTACTTGGCGCCGCCATGGATGATGCCCTGGGATTTGACACTCTGCCCGCCGCCGAGGCTGGCGCTTTCCACCAGCACGGTTGAAAACCCCTGGCGGCGCAAACGCGCATTCAGCCAGAGGCCGGCGACGCCTGCGCCGACAATCAGGATGTCGGTGGAAATAACGGATGGCATGCAGCGACCTCAGAATTCAAGACGAGGGCGCAGTATACAGACTCGACGAAGAGGGCATTTGTTGGCGATCAATGTCGGAACCTTGC
>Ga0307408_100001449_pt1 | contig 17645 bp, 15 predicted proteins | sample 322Cmetagenome_FD_202116 | JGI IMG/M metagenome (GOLD analysis project Ga0307408, IMG submission 202116) | Maize rhizosphere microbial communities from greenhouse at UC Davis, California, United States - 322HYB-C-3 | ecosystem: Host-associated > Plants > Roots > Rhizosphere > Soil | place...
TAGACCGCCTCCGCCGTACCGTAGTGGTCCAGGTGGTCAGGCTCAACGTTGGTGACCACCGCGATCCGGGGCCGGTAGTTCAGGAATGAACCGTCGGACTCGTCGGCCTCGGCGACGAAGATTCCGGGGTTCCCGTGCGCGGCATTGACACCGAGGGCAGGGACGTTGGCACCGATCGCGAACGAGGGATCCAGCCCTGCACCCTGCAGCAGGACGGTGACCATGGACGTGGTGGTGGACTTGCCATGGGTTCCGGCCACCGTGACCACGAGGTCCTCCCCCATGGTGGCGGCAAGCGCCTCGGAGCGGTGCAGCACGGGCAGGCCTGCCTGCCTGGCGGCAGCAAGCTCCGGGTTGTCTGCGCGGATCGCCGAGCCGGCCACCACCGTCTGCGCGTCGCCCAGGTTGGCAGCGTCGTAGCCGACGGCGATGCGGGCACCCGCCGCGGCCAGGTCCGCCATGACCGGAAGGTCCTTGGCGTCCGAGCCGCTGACGGGGACACCGCGGGCCACCATGATCCGCGCCACGGCGGACATTCCGACGCCGCCGACGCCGATGAAGTGGACCTTGCCGAGGGATTCCAGGCTGCCCGGGGACTCGAGGCCGGCGTTGTGGGGGTTCATGCAGTTACCGCTTCCAGGATGAGACCAGCCATGCGCTGGTCGGCGTTTCGAATGCCGAGCCGGTAGGAATTGGCCGCCATGGTGGCGAGCCGTTCCTTGTCGGTGACGAGCGGTATCAGCTCCCGGGCGACGTAGCCGGCGTTGAAGTCCCGGTCCGGAACCAGCAGCGCGCCGCCGGCCGCCACGAGGCCCGCGGCATTCAGTGCCTGTTCCCCGTTGCCGATGGGCAGCGGCACCAGGACGGCAGGGACTCCTACCGCGGCTGCTTCGCAGACAGTTGCGGCTCCCGACCGGGCCAGCAGCACGTCGGCGGCGGCGTAGACAAGCTCCATGCCGTCGACGTATTCCACCTGACGGTAGCCGTCGGCCGTGATCGGCTTGCCGGCGTCGTCCACGACCGACTTGCCGCGCCCGGTGATGTGCAGGGTCTGGATGCCGGCGGCTGCCAGTTGCCCGACTGCGCCGCCGATGGTCCGGTTGATGCTCTGGGCGCCTGAGGAACCTCCGGTCACGATCAGGGTGGGTTTGTCCGGGTCAAGTCCCAGTGCCGCCCTGGCGGCGGGCCGTGCTGCAGACCTGTCGAGGGAGGAAATCCCGGTGCGCATGGGCATGCCGACGTGCACCGCATGCGGGAGCGGCGTGCCGTCGAAGGCGACCGCGACCCGCTTTGTCAGCATCGCCCCAACCCTGTTTGCCAGGCCGGGCCGTGCGTTCGCCTCGTGGATCACGATGGGGATGCGCCGCTTCCGGGCAGCGAGGTACATCGGGGTGCAGACGTATCCGCCGACGCCCACCAGGACGTCCGCCTGCGCCTTGTCGAGGATGGCGGCCGCCTGGCGCACGGCCCCGGCCAGGCGTCCCGGCAGCCGGACCAGGTCCACGGAGGGTCTCCGGGGGAACGGCACGCGGTCAATGGTGGCAAGTTCCACCCCTGCGGCCGGGACAAGCCGGGTTTCCATCCCGGAGGGTGTTCCGACGGCGAGCAGGGCAGCATGCGGGGAGGCACTCCGCACCGCTGCTGCGATGGCCAGGAGTGGGCTGATGTGGCCGGCTGTTCCGCCGCCCGCCAGGACGATCGAGGGGGTTTTCGGAGTCATCTCGGATCAGGCACGCTTTCTTGCAGTCTTCTTCTTCGCAGCAGCCCCGCGGCTCCTGCCCTTGAACTTCAGCATCTTCTTGGGGCGGATGGCGGGCGCCATCTGCTCCCGGGCCAGCGACAGCACCACGCCGACGGCGCAGAGCGACATCAGCAGGGCCGAACCGCCATAGGAGATGAAAGGCAAGGGCACGCCAATGACGGGCATCAGCCCGGTGACGACGGCCATGTTGACGGTCGCCTGGCCCAGCAGCCACACCATGATCGTTCCGGCAAGGACCCGGTGGAACATGTCCTCCTGGGCCACCACCACGCGGTAGATGGCCGCGCCGAGGATCGCAAACAGGATCAGGACGACGACGGTGCCCACCAAACCGAGTTCCTCGCCGATGATGGCGAAGATGAAGTCGTTGTGGGCTTCCGGGATCCAGCTGTACTTTTGCCGGCTCTGGCCGAGTCCCACGCCGAACCAGCCGCCGGAGGCCAGTCCGTAGAGGCCGTTTGTTGCCTGGTAGTTGGCGTCGATGCCGTCGGCACAGGATTCACCGGTCCACCAGGACGTGATGCGGCAGACCCGGTTGGAGCTGGTCACGGCCATGACGGCCGTTCCGGCGGCCGCCGCCAGGCCGGCGATGCCGAAGAGGTAGAGGGGCGCCCCGGCGAAGAACAGCGCTGCAGCGGTGATCATCATGATGATCATGGCTGTGCCGAGGTCGTTGCCCACCAGGACCAGGACAATAACCGCGGCCGCCATGGGGACGGCGGGGATGGCAACGTGCTGCCAGCGGCTCAGCAGCCGGCCCTTGATGGCCAGTACCGTTGCCATCCAGAGGGCGAGGGCAAGCTTTGACGCCTCGGACGGCTGGAAGGTGATGCCGCCCAGGTCGATCCAGTTCTTGTTGCCGTTGACCTCGGCGCCCACCAGCTGGACCAGGACCAGCAGCGCCAGGGCAATGCCGATCGCCGGCCAGGCGAGCCGCTTCAGCCAGACCACATTGATGCGTGACAGCACGAACATGGTGAAGATGCCGATGGCAGCAAACATGCCCTGCTTCAGGGCATCGCCGTAAGGCGACTTGCCCGCTGCGATGGATTCGACGCTGGAAGCGGAAAGGACCATCATGATCCCGATCGCCGTCAGGGCAAGGGTGGAGCCCAGGATGAGGTAGTACGTGGAGCCGTTCCGGGAGGTTCCGTTGCCCTCGAGGGCGGACCAGAACCTGCGGTACGCATTCCGCAGTTTGCGGGGCAGGGTTGCCTGCCGGCTTGCGGACGTTGCGGAGGAGCCGGGGCCGGGCGTGCGGACCTGTCGTTTGGCTGGCGGCCGGGTGGGCGTGCTGGCCATTCTTACTCCTCGCCGGTCTGTCCCTGCCCTTCCACCAGCCCGCGGACAGCTGCGATGAATGTGTCACCACGGTGAGCATAGGAAGAGAACTGATCCATGGAAGCAGCTGCCGGAGCCATCAGCACGGTGTCGCCGGAGGCGGCCTGCCGGGCGGCGGACGCAACGGCCAGCGACATTACCCGTTCCCCGGAGAGGGAGGAACCGGATTCGTCGGCACCCGCTGCGGCAGTCTGCACTTCTTCAGTGTCGCCCGGTACGGCCCCGATCACCGGGACATCCGGCGCGTGTCGCTGGAGGGCGGCGGTAAGGGCCGAGGTGTCCTTGCCGATCAGCACCACGGCTTTCAGCCGGGAGGCGTGCTCACGCACCAGGTCGTCATAGGAGACGCCCTTCGACAGGCCCCCCGCTATCCAGACCACATTGGTGAAGGTGGCAAGGGAGGCCGAGGCCGCGTGCGGGTTGGTGGCCTTGGAATCGTTGACCCAGAGCACGCCGTTGTGGCGGGCCACGGGCTGGATGCGGTGGTCCCCGGGGATGTAGTCCCGGATGCCCTGCCGCACGGCGGCTGCATCCACTCCGTAGGCACGGACCAGTCCGGCGGCAGCGAGGGCGTTGGCCACCATGTGGCGGGGCGCGAAGGCGCCAAGGTCCTTCATCGACGCGAGTTCGGCCGCGCTGTCCTTGCGTTCCTCGATGAAGGCCCGGTCCACCAGGAGCCCTTCAACCACGCCGAGCATGCTGATGGCGGGCGTGACCGTGGTGAACCCGATGGCCCGGCATCCTTCCACGACGTCGGCGTTCTCCACCATGCGCTCGGTCTCAAACTGTTCGGCGTTGTACAGGCAGGCTTTTTGGGTCTGCTCGTAGACCTTTGCCTTGTCCGCCAGGTACGAGTCGTACGAGCCGTGCCAGTCCACATGGTCTTCGGCGACGTTGAGGCAGACGCTTGCCACCGGGGAGAGCGATTCGGCCCAGTGCAGCTGGAAGCTGGACAGTTCGACAGCGAAGACGTCGTACTCTACGGGGTCCCGGATGGCATCGAGGATGGGCGTGCCCACGTTTCCCACGGCGATGGCTTTGAGGCCGGCCGCGCGGAGCATCGACTCGGTGAGGCCCACCGTGGTGGTCTTCCCGTTGGTGCCGGTGATGGCGAGCCAGTCGGCGGTCTTCCGGCCTTCCCTGGTCCGTACCCGCCAGGCAAGCTCCACGTCGCCCCAGACGGGGATGTGGGCACGGGCCGCGGCAGCGAGGAGCGCCTGGTCGGGCCGCCAGCCCGGCGAGGTGACAATAAGCTCCGGAAGTTCGCCGTCGATCCGGGGGATCCGGGTGACTACGTCCTCCCCCAGCAGGACATCGGCTGCGCCGACGATCTTCAGGGTCTCGGCATGGGCTTTGGCTTTCTCGGTGGTGGCGGCGTCCACCACCACCACGCGGGCACCCAGTTCGATCAGGGTGTCGGCCGCAGCGAAGCCGGAAACGCCGATGCCGGTGACGGCCACGCGCAGGCCGCTCCAGTCGGAGTCCCAGGAAACGAGGTTCTGCAGGCGGGGGGAAACGGTCACAGCAATACAACCCATTCAGCGTAGAAGATGCCAAGGCCCACGGCCACGAACAGTCCGCCCAGGATCCAGAAACGGACCACCACCGTCACTTCCGCCCAGCCCTTGAGTTCGAAATGGTGCTGCAGCGGTGCCATTTTGAAGACGCGTTTGCCTCCGGTGGCCTTGAAGTAGCCCACCTGGATGATGACGGACAGGGTGATCAGGACGAAGAGGCCGCCGATGATTCCAAGCAGCAGTTCGGTCCGGGACAGGATGGCGAAGCCGGCGATGGCGCCGCCGATGGCAAGCGATCCCGTGTCGCCCATGAAGATCTTGGCCGGTGAGGTGTTCCACCAGAGGAAGCCCACCAGGGCCGCGCTCATGATGGCCGCCAGCAGCGCAAGGTCAAGGGGGTCCCGCACGGAGTAGCAGCCGCTGCCGGCTTCCCTCGGGGAACCACAGGCCTGGTTGCTTTGCCAGATGCCCATCAGGGTGTAGGCGCCGAAGACCATGACGGAAGCACCGGCCGCCAGGCCATCGAGGCCATCCGTGAGGTTGACGCCATTGGTGGCGGCCGTGACGATCAGGTTGGACCAGATCACGAAGAGGATGGCGCCCAGGACGGTTCCGCCGAAAGCCAGGTCCAGCCAGGGCAGGTCCCGGACCAGCGAGATCTTGGTGGACGCCGGCGCCAGGCCGTCCTCGTTCGGAAAGTTAAGGGCCAGCACGGCAAAGATGATGCCCACCGCGGCCTGCAGGATGAGCTTAGCCTTGGCGTTGAGGCCCAGGCTGCGTTGCCGCGAAATCTTGATGAAGTCGTCAAGGAAGCCGACGAGCCCCATCCCCACCATCAGGAAGAGCAGGATGAGGGCCGACGCGGACGGACCGGGTGAGTCCGGATTCATCATGAACATGATGAGGTGGGTGAGTCCGTAGGCCAGCAGGACTGCTGCCACCACGACTGTTCCGCCCATGGTGGGTGTTCCGCGCTTGGTGTGGTGCGAGGTAGGACCGTCGTCGCGGATGAACTGGCCGTAGCCGCGGCGGACCAGGAGCCGGATAAAGAGCGGTGTTCCCACCAGGGCGCACAGCAGGGCGAGCCCGGCGCCGATCAAAAGTGCAATCACAGCAGAGTGCTCCTTTCATCGGCGGGTTGGCGGGTTGGGGGTAATGCTATCCGATCGCCCAAATGGCGCAGTCCCACGCTGTTGGAGGACTTGAACAGCACCAGGTCTCCGGGCTGGAGTTCCGCGTTCAGGAGTTCGAAGGCTTCCTCGGCGGTCTCCGCGAAGATGCATTCGTCCCCCCAGGACCCTTCCTGCACGGCGGAAACGTAAAGCGGACGCGCTTCGCGGCCCACCACTACCAGCCGGGAGATGTTGAGCCGGACCACCTGGGTGCCCACGGCGGTGTGTTCCCGGATGGAGTCGTCCCCGAGTTCAAGCATGGCGCCGAGGACTGCCCACGTGCGCCGCCCGCGCCCCAGGTCGGCAAGGGTCCGGAGGGCGGCCCGCATGGATTCGGGGTTTGCGTTGTAGGCGTCGTTGATGACGGTGACGCCGTCGGCCCGCTCGGTCCGTTCCATCCGCCAGCGGCTGGCGGCCGTCTGGCTGCTCAGCCCGGAGGCGATGTCCGCGCCGGAGATGCCTGCGGCGAAGGCGGCGGCCGCCGCTGCAAGGAGGTTGGCCGTGTGGTGGGCGCCGATGAGGCGGCTGGAGACGTGGTGCGGCCCGTCGCCGTCCGGCAGCAGGAGGTCGAATTCCGGATTGCCGCCGGCGTTGGTGTCGGCCTTGACGGCCTGGACGGCGGCGTCACCGCGTCCTTCCGCGGAGAAGCCGAGCACCGTAGCCGTGGTGCGACTGCGCATCGCGGCCACCCTGTCGTCGTCGAGGTTGATGATGGCCGTTCCGGCGGCGGAAAGGCCTTCTACCATCTCGCCCTTGGCGAGGGCAATGTTCTCCACTCCCCCGAATTCGCCGGCATGCGCGGTCCCGACGCCGAGGACAACCCCGATGTCAGGCTTGACCATCTCAGCCAGGTAGCGGATGTGTCCGATGCCGGTGGCACCCATCTCGATCACCAGGTAGCGGGTGTCGGTGTCCGCACGGAACACGGTGAGCGGCACTCCGACCTCGCCGTTGTAGGACCCCTGAGGCGCCACGGTGTTGCCGTGGGCAGAGAAAATTCCGGCAAGCAGGTCCTTGGTGGTGGTCTTTCCGGCGGAGCCGGTGATGCCCACCACTGTCAGTTTCCCGCCTGCTGCAGCCCTCGCCGCGCGGATCCTGCGGACGGCCTCTGCCGCCAGCGCACCCATTGCCAGGACGGCGTCGGGAACCAGGATGGAGGGGTATGGAAGCCCATCCGGCCCGGCCACGGGCCGCTCGGCAAGGGCCAGGACAGCCCCGGCTTCAAAAGCGGCCGGGAGGAAGTCGTGGCCGTCCGCGAACTCGCCCGGCTTTGCGACGTAAAGCGAACCTGTTGTGGCTTCGCGTGAATCCGTAACCACCGTAAGGGGCGTGATTCCGGGATCGGCGTCCAGGCGCCCGCTGGTGATTTCGGCGATCTCCGCCGCAGTAAATGCAATCATCTCGGTCTAGGACTCTATCCGGTCGTCTTGGAGAACGTTGAATCCCCTCGCTGTCAAGGCGCTCCGCAGTTCCACCCGGTCATCGAGGGCAAGGTTGACGCCCTTCACTTCCTGCCAGACCTCGTGGCCGCGTCCTGCAACAAGAATGGTGTCCTGCGGCCGCGCAAGCTCCACTGCCCGGCGGATCGCCTCGTCACGGGGAAACACCTCCAGCAGTTCGCACGTCAGGCCCTCGCTGGCCTTCTCCTCCTGCGCCCCGGCCAGGACGTCCCGGCGGATGGCGGCCGCGTCCTCGTCGTGGGGGTCGTCGTCGGTGACGATGACGGTGTCCGCAAGCCGCGCCGCGATGGCACCCATTGCCGGCCGCTTGCCCTGGTCCCGCTGCCCGGTGGCGCCGAAGACCACGATGAGCCGGGAATCCGGCTGCGGCGAACGGACCGCCTCCAGGGCCCTTGCCAGCGCATCGGTGTTGTGTGCGAAGTCCACCACCGCAGCCGGTTCCTCGGAGATCAGCTGCATGCGGCCGGGGACCGCCACGGTGAAGGGATCCGCGGCGTCCAGGGCTGCCTGCAGGTCCGCGGGTTCCACGCCGGACTGGAGCACCATGAGTGCCGCGAGGGCGGCGTTGGCCACGTTGAAGCTTCCGGGAAGGCCGGTGTGGAGGCGCAGTTCGGTGCCCTGTGGACCGTGAAGCGTGAACTCCGTGCCCAGTCCGCGCGGGGAGGCCGAGGCGACTGTCCAGTCCGCGGCAGTCCCCGGCACGGTGCCGAGGGTGGTGGCCGGCACCGCCGTGGCGCCGGCAAGGCGCCGGCCCCACTCGTCGTCGACCGTCACAACAGCCTTGCGTGCCCGGCCGGGCGTGAACAGCTCAGCCTTGGTGGCGAAGTAGTCGTCCATGGTGTGGTGCAGGTCGAGGTGGTCCTGCGTGAGGTTGGTGAAGCCGGCGACGTCGAACATCAGCCCGTCCACCCGCTGGTAGGAGATGGCGTGGGAGGAAACCTCCATGGCAGCGGCGGCCAGTCCCCGTTCGCGCATCAGCGCCAGCAGCCCGTGCACGTCGGTCGACTCCGGCGTGGTGAGCAGGCTTGGAATGGGGTCGCCGCCGGCAAGGATCTCGATGGTGCCGATCAGCCCGGCCTGCTTGCCGAGGGCGGCCAGCAGGGAGGTGATGAAGTACGTCGTGGTGGTCTTGCCGTTCGTGCCGGTGACACCGAACAGCTGCAGGGACCGGTCGGCACCTGACTGGCTGCGGTAGATCAGGGCAGACAACGGCCCCACCACATTGCGCGGGGCGTCCACGACCAGCACGGGCACCGGCGTATCGGCGGACAATGCCAGCATCCGCGCGCCGGCCTCGTCCGTCAGCACCGCCACCGCCCCGTCCTCGATTGCCTGGGCGGCGAAATCGGCGCCATGGCGGGCAGCACCGGGAAGCGCAACGTAGAGATCGCCAGGTTCCACTGCCCGGGAGTCAAGGGAGATGCCGGTCACTGATGTTTCCGCATCAGGTCCGGGAACGCTGACGCCCACAGCGTCACCAATGCTGCCGAGCGGCAGCGCCTCCACGGCCGAAGGCCGGAACCGGGCATTGGTGGCAGGAGCGGCGCTGTCCTGGGGCGGGGTGAACTCAGACAAGGGATCTCCGATGGTGCTAGTGGAAAGTGGCCGGCGCAGAGGGGACCGGATCAGCGGGCTGCTGGTCCGGGCTCCAGGCCGGGATGCTACTTGGCGAACTGGGGCAGCCTGGCCGGCTCGCCGGTGGACGGCTGGACGTTGTAGGTCCGCAGTGCCTGGCTCATCACCGACCGGAAGACCGGCCCGTTGGTAATCCCGTAGATGCTGCCCTTGGGCCGCTGGAGTACCACCTCAACAATAAACCGCGGATCATCCATGGGGGCCATGCCCACCAGGGAGGCTGTGTAGCCGCAGTAGCCGGCGCCGTCATCGCACGGTGACTCCGAGGTGCCCGTCTTCGCCCCCACGCGGTAGCCGTCAATGCCGGCATCCTTGATCTGGCCTTCGGTGACGGCGCTCTCCAGGATGTCCTGGACCTGCTCGGCCGTGTCCTCCGAGACGATCTGCCGCGGGGGCGCTGCGGGCACCTTCTCCTCCGCGCCGTCGGGCGAAACATAGGAATCGATCAGGCGCGGCTGGAGCATGACACCGTTGTTGGCAATGGACTGGAACGCCCGCACCGTCTGCAGGGTGGACTGGGACACCCCCTGCCCGAACAGGACTGTATATTCCTGCCGGCCGTCCCATTGCTCCCAGGGGGTCAGGATGCCGGACGCTTCGGCGGGAAGCCCGATGTCGGGTGCCTCGCCGATGCCGAACTTCTGCAGCCATTCGTAACGCTGTTGCTTGCTGAGCCGCTGCCCGGCCATCACCGTGCCGGTGTTCATCGAATAGCCCAGGATGCCGGCCAGGGTCCGTTCTTCAGTGCCGTGGGCGAAGGAGTCGCTGAACGTCTGGCCGTCCACGGTGTAGGAGGGACCCAGGGTGAACGTGTCCAGCGGACTGGCTTTTCCCTCCTCGATCAGGGCGGCAACCGTCATCATCTTCTGTACGGATCCGGGCTCGTAGGCGGCCGTGACGGCCCGCACTCCGCGGTCCTTGGCGGCCACCCGGCCGGGATCATTGGGATCCGGGGCATTGGTGTCCGCCATGGCCACCAGGTCCCCCGTCTTGGCATCCATCACGATGATGCTGCCCCACTCGGCGCCGAGCTTGTCCGACTGGCTTTGGATGGCCTGCTGGGCGAAGTACTGAAGATCCGAGTTGATGGTGAGCTTGATGTCCTTGCCGTCCTGCGGCGGCGTCAGTTCGTCCATGCCGACCGGGATCCGCAGGCCGTCCGCCCCGATCTCGAAGAGCCGCTTGCCGTCCTTGCCCCGAAGAAGTTCATCCTGGGTCTGCTCGATGCCTGCCTGGCCGGTGCTGCCGTCCTTCAGGAAGCCGATAATGCCGCCGGCCACGGAACCGTTGGGATAAACGCGCTTGCTGACGCCTTCCGTGACGATGCCCGGGATCTGCAGTTTCGAGATGCGGTCTTCAACGTCCGGCTTCACGTCCTTGGCCACGATGTAGTACGGCCGCTCACCGGTCACGGCTTCACGGATGGCGTCCTTGTCCATCCCCAGGGCGGCAGCCAATTCGGTGAGCCCCTGGTCCCGGGACACGTCCACCAGCTTTTCGTTGGCTTCGTCGAGCCGCTTGAAGGTTTCGGTCTTGGTGTTGACCCGCTGGTCCACCACCACGTTGTAGCGGATGACGCTGTTGGCCAGGACGGTGCCGTTCGAGTCCAGGATGCTTCCCCGCTCGGCCGGCAGGACTGTCTCGGTCATCCGCTTGTCGAGGGCGGCCGCTGCCATGCCGCCAACATCCAGTCCCTGGACCAGGAAGAGCTTGCCGCCCACCACCAGCAGGAGGGTCAGCATGATGCCGAGCCCCAGGCGCAGCCGCCGGGTGGCGTTGGGTACCTTGTCTGCCGGTTTGCCGGTCCTCTGCGCCACCGTGGAATTCCTTGCTGTTAGTCCCTGTTACCTGCCGGATGTCCTGGCTACTGCCCCGGAACCTTCTGCTGCGGCACGGGTACCGTGCCGCCGTGGAGCTCAACCGGGGGTGCCGACGGGGCGGGCGGAGCTGCCGGCGCCTGGGTCTGTTCCTGGGCCTGGCCGGCGGGAGCGTCCGCGGCGGGGGTTTGGGCTGCGGGCGCTGCCGCTTCCACCGGTTTGCGGCTCTCCAGCGGCTCCCCCTTTGTTGCCGGCGGGACCACCAGGAGCTGGCCGGCGACGGCCGGGGCAGGGATGACTGCACCCTCGGAGCCGCCCTTAACTGCCGGCGTCGCCTTGCCCGTCACGGACAGGGTGGACAGATCGATCTGGCCCTTGACGGTGGACGCCACCATGCCCAGGTCCTTGGCCTTGGCTGCCAGGTTCTGCGGAGCCTCGAAGTTCTGCACCTGCTGGGTGAGGTCCTGGTTCTGCTTGGTCAGGGTGCTCTGCCGGGCGCGCAGCTCCACGAGCTGGTACTGCGCGGTGGAGACCGAGATGTTCAGGACCAGGACAGCGATCAGCGCCACGGCAAGCAAGGCAAAGCACAGCACCACGAAGGGGGCGCGGCGCTTCCGGGGCATGCTGCGGACCACGGAGAGCGGCGTGCGGCCCTTCCGGCCGGCACCTGGTGATCCTGCAGGCAGGCTGCTGCTGGCTGCCGAACTGCCGGAGACGACGGGAAAGTTCTTGACGGCAGCGGTGCTCATACAGCTCTCCTGGCTCTGATTCGTTCAGCCGCACGCAGCCTTGCTGAGGCTGCCCGCGGGTTTTCGGCGATTTCGGCGGCGGTAGGTACCTCGGTGCCTTTGGTCAGGGTTTTCAGTTCCGGTTTGTGCTCCTCGAGCTCCACGGGAAAGCCGAGGGGCGCCGAGGATTTGGAGCGGGACTGGAAGACGCTTTTCACGATCTTGTCCTCCAGCGAGTGGTAGGACATCACGACGATGCGCCCGCCCAATGCGGTGGAGTCGACTGCTGCCGGGACGGCCCGCTCCAGCACATCGAGTTCTTCGTTAACCTCGATGCGCAGGGCCTGGAACGTCCTCTTGGCCGGGTGTCCCCCGGACTTCGCGGCCCCCGCCGGCACAACCGCACGGATCTGGTCCACCAGTTGCCCGGTGGTGGTGAAGGGTGTCTCCGCCCGGGCGGTGACGATGCGGTTGGCTATCCGGCCGGCGAACTTCTCCTCGCCCCACTTCCGGATGATCCTGACCAGCTCTTCTTCGCTGTAATTGTTGACCACGTCTGCGGCGGTCTGGCCACGACTCGTGTCCATGCGCATGTCAAGGGGGGCGTCGAAGGAGTAGGCGAAGCCGCGCTCCCGCTCGTCGAGCTGCAGTGAGGAAACGCCCAGGTCCATCAGGATTCCGTGGACTTCCGGCACGCCCAGGTCCTCGAGGACGTCCTGGATCTCGTCGTAGACGGCGTGGACCAGGTCCGTGCGGGCTTCGAAGGGCGCCAGGCGCTCCCCGGCGAGGGCCAGGGCTTCCTCATCCCGGTCGATGCCGATGAGGTGGAGGTCCGGGAAACGCTGGAGCATCGCCTCGGAGTGGCCGCCCATGCCAAGGGTGGCATCTATTGCCACGGGCGTTTCGCCGCGCAGCCTGGCCGCCTCGAATCCCGGGGCCAGCAAATTGATGCACCGGTCCCGCAGGACCGGCACATGGCGTTCGGACGTGGGCTTCGGTTGTTCGTTCATGCCTCGTCCTTTCTCGCCGTGGTGGTCGCCGTACCCGCTTCTTGGGCCAGATCCCCATCCGCGCCTATCGACCCGCCCGCCTGGCTCCGGGGAAGTGAGTCAGGTTGGCCAGCCGATGGGCGGCTGGAGATCTCGTCCAAGAAACTCCTGTTGCTTATCCGGGAATTCAGAGAATGCCCGGAATGGGATCATCAGTTTCCGAGAAGGCAGTTTCCTTCTCAGCGAGGTATTCATTCCAAGCCTGGGCGTCCCAGATCTCGGCCCGCGAACCCGCCCCGATAACGGCAAGCTCCCTGCCGAGTCCTGCGTACTCCCGGAGCGCGGGTGGAATAGTCACGCGCCCCTGCTTGTCAGGTACCTCATCAGAAGCTCCAGAGAGAAAAACGCGGATGTAGTCACGGGCCTGCTTGGAGGAGATCGGCGCCTCCCGCATTTGCTCATGGACCCGTGCAAATTCCTTCTCACTGAAGACGTAGATGCATCGTTCCTGGCCCCTCGTGAGCACCAGCCCGCTGGCAAGTTCCTCGCGGAACTTCGCGGGGAGAATGATCCGTCCCTTTTCATCCAGACGTGGCGAGTGCGTGCCCAAAAACACTGGCCCACCGCCTGTCCGCTGTCAGGAACTGCACATCCCCAATGTTGCAACCACCCTCTTATGTCCTCCACATTACTCCACTTTCCCCCACAGTCAACGCAAAACACGCCCCGGCCGCCGGAAGTAATGGGAACTTGACCCCGAAACGGCGCGGATTTTGGGTGGGTGGTGGAAAGTGGAGGGCTTTTACCCAGTCCCCACCTTCCGAAGCACGGCCCGCCGCGCCTGTTGCCCTGCCCGCAGGAGCCATGACGGGACGGTTGGAGCCGGGGGCTGGAAAGAAGGCTTAAAGCAAAAAAGATCCCCTTTCGGGGACCTTTTTTGAATTACTCACCCCGCAGGGGTGGAAAGTGGAGGGGCCACGGCCCGGGTGGTTATTGCTCGCCCCTGCGCCTTTCATCCCAGCGCTCTTCAAGGCTGCTCATGAAGGAGCTCCTCTGCTTGCCGGACTTTCCGCTGCCGGATTTGGAGCCTGGTTTTGCCGCGGCCGAACTTCGCATCGTGGCAAAGTAAACGCCGCCGCCCATCACGATGAAGCCCAGGACGCCTACGAAGATGTTCTGCAGCGTGACACCCACCAGCAGCAGGAAGACGCCAGCCAGTGCGCAGAGGACGCCGATCACCACATGCCGCGTGGACCAGGACCGTCCGGGGTCGGACCCCATGGAATTCGCGAACTTCGGGTCATCCTCGTGAAGCTGCTTCTCAAGCTGCTCAAGCAGCTTCTGTTCGTGCTCCGACAGCGGCATCACGACCTCCTTTTGTAGGCCAACGTCCGGGCTGGTTCCCAGCCACTACTTCTGCACCATTAACGACTGTTGTTCCTTAGTGGTTCCCGCCTTGCCGGCATTGGCAAAAACGGAAACCAGGCATACAGCCGCGGGAGCGGGAGCATGTCCAAGAGGGTCCGGCAGTAAGTCCAGTCACTCAAAAACTATGTATCTCTAAGGATAGTTTGTTGAGGGCTGTTCTGAAAGACGGCAATCGGCTTCGTGGACGGCCTGCGGACGGGGACCTGGCCTTTGGTCAGGCGCCCGTCCCCGGCTCCATCAACCGGGCCGGCAATACCGACTTGTTGCCGAATTTTCTGGCTACCTCATCGAGCGCCTGTTCCGCCGCACGCCAGTTGTCATCCCGGCGGTCAATGCTGAGCTGGAGGGATGTCCGGGAGGCATCCTCCAGCTGCTCCGCCCTTACTCCCACGAGGCGCACAGCCATGCCCCTGTTTCCCGCCGCCTCCAGCAGCTGGAGGACCACCGCGTAGATGAGCTGGGCGCTGTCCACCGGCGTGGGTACTGTCCGGCTGCGGGTGATAGTTGAGAAATCCGCGAAGCGGAGTTTCAAGGCAACGGTCCGCGCCACCATTCCCGAAGCGCGCAACCGCGCGGCGGTACGATGCGACAGCCGGAGCAGTTCGCGGTGCAGGACCGCCTGGTCAGCGGTGTCCGTGGCGAAGGTCTCTTCTGCCCCGATACTTTTTTCCAGCCGCACCGGGGTCACCGGGCGGGGGTCGATGCCCCAGGAGAGCTGATGGACATGTTCACCGGTGGCACCCAGTGTCTTCCGGAGTGCTGACACGGGCGTTGCCGCCACGTCCGCAACCGTCCGGATCCCCATTTTGGCAAGGACCTCGGCCGTCTTCGCCCCCACGCCCCACAGCGCGCCGACCGGCAGGCTGTGCAGGTACGGCACTGTTTCATCGGGCCCGATGAGCAGCAGGCCGTCAGGTTTGCACCGGGTGGAGGCAATCTTGGCCACGAACTTGGTCTCGGCTATCCCCACGGAAGCGGTAATGCCCAGCTCCGAGGCAACCTGCCGGCGGACCAATTCTCCGATACCCCTCGGCGGACCGAGCCGGCGGAGGGCTCCGCTGACATCGAGGAAGGCTTCGTCGACACTCAACGGCTCAACGAGTTCGGTGATGGACCCGAAGATGGCCATCAGCTGTGCGGAGACGTCGTAGTACAGCTTGTGGCGCGGTTCGATGATCACCGCCTGCGGACACATCCTGGCAGCAACAGCCATGGGCATGGCGGATTTCACACCGAAGGCCCGGGCCTCGTAGGACGCGGAGAGGACTACCGAGCGCTCTCCCGGAAAACCGACGATCACAGGTTTACCGCGCAGTTCCGGACGCGTCCGCAGTTCCACGGAGACGAAAAAGGCGTCCATATCCACGTGCATGATGCACTTGCGCCTGCGGCCCGGAACGCGGGCAGCGGCTGGCTGATTGGTACGGTCTGGCCCCACGACTGCAATCCTAGCTGCCGGTACTGACTAAACTGGAGGCTGCATCCGGCATCAACTCCAGGAGGAAAATCCCTGTGACGGTCTTTGGAAACCTCAAGCCTGCGGGCTTGGCCGCTCTCGCTGCCGGTGCAGCCCTGGCGCTGGCAGCCTGCAGCCCCACTCCGTCAGAGGCACCGGGATCCACTTCCGCCACGTCCGCGCCGGCCGCCACGCAGTCCACCCTGACGGCTTCGCCCAGCCCGTCCGCTTCGCCCAATACCTCCGCCACCGTCGGCGCCGTGGTGGAAGGCTTCCCGCAGCAACTGCTGCCCCTCATGCCTGGTGCCACTGTGGTGTCCAGCAGCTTCGACAAGGCATCAACCCCCGCCACCGCCGCCCTGGTGGCAACGGTGGGAGCACCTCCAGCCGCCGTACTCGATTTTTACACCAAGACCCTCGAGGGGCAGGGCTTCAAGGCGGTTCCCGGCGACGCGGTGGGGGCAGTGGCATCCAAGGACTTTGTCCGGGGCGACAACGAAACTGTGAACGTCGCGGTGGTGGAAGCCGCTGGTGTATCCACCTTCACCATCGGCGCCAACGTGGCAGCTGAGTCAGCCAAGTGACGGCCGCGGAGCAACTGCGGCACGAACAGGCAGACTACGTCGCGGCGGTGGCCGGTGAACTCACCGGATTCCTGACATCGCGGCAATCTGTCATGTCTGCCATCTCCCCGGATATCGACCCGATCATGGGCTCCATATCCAACCTGGTCACCGGCGGCAAGCGCCTGCGGGCCCTGATGTGCTACTGGGGCTGGCGCGGCGCAGGCGGCGAAGCCAATGCCGTGGAAGTAGTGACTGCAGGTGCGGCCCTGGAGCTGTTCCAGGCTGCCGCCCTCATCCATGACGACATCATCGACCGGTCGGACACCCGGCGGGGAGGACCGAGCGTGCACCGCCGGTTCAGCCAACTGCACGGTGACCAGGGCTGGGCGCTGGACAGCGAACGGTTCGGCCAGGCGGCCGCCATCCTCGCCGGCGACCTGTGCCTGTCCTTCAGCGAGGAAGCCTTCACGGACATCGGCGAGCGGGCAGCCTCGGGAAGCAGGGCGAGGCTAATCTTCAACCTCATGCGCGCAGAAGTCATGGCCGGCCAGTACCTGGACATCCTGGAGGAAGTGGCCGGCCCTGTCCGGGACCGGGCCGGCGCCGTCAGCCGGGCCCAGTCGATCATCCGCTTCAAAAGCGCCAAGTACTCCACTGAGCACCCCCTTGCCCTCGGCGGTGCCCTGGCGGGTGCCTCCAATGACCTGCTGCGTGGATATTCAGCTTTTGCGCTGCCCCTGGGCGAGGCCTTCCAGTTGCGGGACGACGTCCTGGGTGTTTTTGGTGACCCGCTCACTACCGGAAAGCCTGCCGGGGACGACCTGCGCGAAGGCAAGCGGACCGTTCTGGTGGCCCTCGCACTCGACCAGGCAACACCTGCGGAGTCCGCATTCATCGACGCAAGGCTGGGCAGCCCGGATCTTTCGGATGACGACGTGGCGGAGATCCGCAGGATCATCGAGGAATCCGGTGCACTGCAGGCCACGGAGGTTTTGATCAACGAGTTCGGCTCGGCGGCGTTTGAGGCGCTGGAGGCCCTTCCGCTTGAGGAACTGCCCAAGACAGCCCTGCGGAGGCTGGCTGAGGCTACCGTCAGCCGCGCCTCCTAGGGCTGCTTGTCACCAGGCGAGGGTCTGGGCCCGGCGCCTGATCTCGGTCTTGCGGCCCTCCCGCAGCGCGTCGATGGGACGGCCACGCAGTGATTCGTCTTGGGTGAACAGCCAGATGATCAGGTCCTCGTCTGAATACCCAGCATCGGAGAGGACCACAATTGTCCCTTTAAGGCTGTCGACGACCTGCCCGTCCTGGATGAATTCCGCGGGCACGGACCGGATATTGCGTTCCCCTACCCTTAATGCGGCCAGTGCCCGCTCATCAATAAGGCTGTGCACCTTGGTGATGGAAACATCCAAAAGGCGGGCTACGTCGGGAAGGGGCAACCATTCGCCCACAAGGTCTTCTACATTACTCACGGATCAAGGTTGCCACGGTGGGCCCCCGGGCGCCTAGTCAATAGAACGAGACCTGCCTCCTGACCTGCGGACACTCCCGAAAATCTTTCCTTGCCGGGATTCCCGGAATTCTTGTGCTATTTCCGGATTCATGAGAGATTCACAGTGTTAACGCTAGTAACAGTAATAACTTGAGTAACACTAGTATCAGGAATGTCAGCGGCATCCCCGTCCGCGCCCGCAGTTGAGAAGAGGATTTTTTCCATGACAATGTCCCGCTCGCCCAAGCGGCCACCCAAGCCGAGCCTGCCAATGATTGCCGC
>Ga0307408_100001451_pt1 | contig 17634 bp, 17 predicted proteins | sample 322Cmetagenome_FD_202116 | JGI IMG/M metagenome (GOLD analysis project Ga0307408, IMG submission 202116) | Maize rhizosphere microbial communities from greenhouse at UC Davis, California, United States - 322HYB-C-3 | ecosystem: Host-associated > Plants > Roots > Rhizosphere > Soil | place...
TCCAGCATGGCGTGTTGGCGCCCGTCCGCTGTTGGTCGGCGATCATCTCTGCGCCGAAATCATTGTAGGAAATGGCTTCGTTGACGAACCGCTCCCCATTTCTGTTCACGCACATGGTGTGGGGATAACCCCGCTCCATGAAGAAGGCCGCCCGCATGTCCGCATTGTTGAAGCCGGGCGCGGGAACGCGCATCGTCGGAACCCACCATGCCTGATCGAGAAATTCGGTGTCGGCTCCGACGGCCTCACCAGCGATCAGGGCGTCGCCGCTGTTGTTCAGGCCTGGCGTCAGGCTGAAATCGACGGGCGTTGAAACGGGCATATGCCGGTCGCGCAAGGTCTGATTCTTTTCAAAACCGCCGGACGCGACGATGACTCCCTTGGATGCCATGATGTCGTAAGTCCGACCGCGCCTGGACACCGTGGCGCCCGTCACCCTGCCCGTTTCCTCGGTGAAGCCGACAAGTCGGGTGTCGAGCAAAAGGGGAATGTCCCTGTCCATCATCGCCTTGCGCAGCGCGCCGATCATGGCGTTGCCCGTCGTCAACCGGCGGTCCCGCCTGCTCTTCAGGCGGAACGGCATGTCGCGCAGGTAACGGAACACCAATTTGCCTGCCGTCAGCCACCAAGTACTGTTGCGGCGGATGAGCGGTCCCATTTCCGTCAGGTCGATCTGCATGCGGCCCAGCACCTTGTGCGTCGGGTGGGGTTCACGCATCTTGAAGATCTCGTCTCCCAGGAGCCGCCCGTCGAACGGCAGCGGCATCATGGTTCTGCCGCCGGTCTGCAACGCGCCCGGCAACCAGGGCATATAGTCGGCATAGCCAGGCACGCTGAAATAGCCGACCTTCCACTTCGCCAGTTCATCAAGCAGCCGGGGGCCGTTCACGACATAGGACTGCAGCTTCGCGTCAGGCACCCGCCCCTTGGTGCAGGCGCGCAGATATTCCATGGCCAGTTCGGTACTGTCATTCTGCGCGATGGCAGGATTGTTGGGAATCCAGATGCCGCCGCCGGACACGGCGCTCGTGCCCCCGAAGCGATCGGCCTTTTCGATCACCGCCACCCGCAGGCCAAGATCGTGGGCGCGCAGCGCCGACACCATCCCGCCCGCGCCCGACCCCACGACGAGAACGTCATATTCCATCATTTCAGCCATCCCGGCTCCTTCATAGCGCGACATCGTCAAACGGGTATCAGGGTCAAACGGGCATAAGGACGAGCCGGGTCAGCTTCACGCTCTCGATCAGCCATTTGTCATCGCGGTAAACATAATGATCCTCATAATGGCCGAACCCGTCGAAGCCCTGTATCGGCGTGGGCGCACCTGCCGGATATCGAATGATGTCCTGCATCGCCCAGACGGCCTTGATGCGATCCGGCGCCAATATCTCAAATTCTCCCATATGCCCGTGATGGACGGTACGAACCCCCTCCAGCGCCGTGGACACGGCTTGGCGAATGCCCTTTGCCGTGCGGAACAGCAGCGCGTCGGCCGGCGGCGCCGGGAAGCCCAGCTTCGCCATCGCCGGCCCGTCGTCGCGCGCATCCAGCATGGCGTCCGGCGTGTACAGCGCTTCCCACAAGTCCCACTGCTTGGTGTCCATGAACCGGAAATAACGAGCCTTGAGCTGCGACACGCTGTGGATGGCGACCAGGTCGTCCAGCGTGCGGGGTGCTGACGGCATGAAACTCTCTCCCGCGGATTTTTCAGCCTTGTTGGGCATCATCCGACATAGGGGAAAAATCTTTGCCAATGCCTCGTCCGAGTGGACGACACACATTCGCCGTTCCCCGTGCTAGTGGACAGGCCATATCAGACCTTCCTTAAGGGAGCTATTTGTGTTCGAGCTTACCAAAGACCTTTCCGAAGCGACGCTGGACAAGCTCGCCAGTGATTTCGATCATCATAGCGAGGAATATCGCAGCAATTCGATCGACATCCTGATGCACATGCGCGGCAAATGCCCCTTTGCCCACAGCACCCAATATGGCGGCTTCTATGTCGCGACGAAGGCGGAGGATTGCCTGGAGGTCGCCAAGAACGCCGACGTTTTCTCCAACTGGCCGGCGGAGGTGATCCCTGCGCTCGAACCGACGCTGATGATCCCCATCAATGTCGATCCGCCCGAACTCTACGACTATCGCGCCATCCTCAATCCGCTGTTTTCGCCCAACAAGGTCAAGCTGCACGCGGCCTATGTCCGCCAGGTGGCCGACGAGCTGATGGACAAGATCGTCGCCAAGGGCGGCGGTGACCTCAAATGGGACTTCGCCCTGCCGCTCACGGGCATCATGACGCTCAAGCTGGCGGGCCTGCCGCCGGAGGACTGGCAGCATTATGCGCCGCCGCTCCACCAGCTCATCTACAGCCGCCTTCCCATGGAAGACCGCCTGAAGGACATGGCGGTCATGATCGATCGCATGCGGACCGAAATCCGCCGTCTGAAGGACGATCCGGTTCCCGGCAGCGTCATCGAATATCTCTATAATGTGGACATGGCCGGGCGGAAGCTGCGCGTCGATGAGATTGACAGCTTCATCCTCATCATGCTGGGCGGCGGGCTGGACACCACGCAGGCGCTGTTCGGCATGGCCAGCGTCTATCTCGCGCGCAATCCGGAGCGCCGCCAGGAGCTGATCGATCATCCCGAGCTTCTGGACAACGCCATAGAGGAATTCCTGCGCGTTTTCCCGCCAACGCAAGGCAATTCACGCCGCGCGACCAAGGAAATCACCGTGGCGGGCCATGTCATCAAGCCTGAGGAACAGGTGTTCATGTCCTGGGCCGCGGCCAATCGCGATCCCGACGACTATGAAAATCCCCATGAGATCGACTTCCGCCGGGAAAATATCCGTCATTTCTCCTTCGGCGTCGGGCCGCACCGTTGCCTGGGTTCGCATCTGGCGCGGCTGGAGGCCAAGACCATGTTCCAGGTCCTGCTGGAAAAGGCACCCAATTACAAACTGGTCGACGGCGGCGTCGAACTGGGCGACGATATCGGCACGATCGCCGGCTTCAAGAAGATCGAAATCACGGTCTGACCGCACAGGCGGCAATCATAGCGGACCTTCAGGAGAGTAAAATGGCCACAACTGCGGAATATGGTCTGGGGGAATTCACCTTCCCGCGCGGATGGTTCATGGTCGCAGAAGCCAACAAGATCGGAAAAGCGCCCTATTCGGTCCGTTTTTTCGGACAGGACATGGTAATCTACCGGGGCGAGAGCGGTCAGCTGCACATGGTGAGCGCCTATTGCCCGCATATGAATACCCATATCGGCAAGAGTTCGACCTCGTTCATGGCCCAGCAGGGCAAGCAGATCGAGGGAGAATCGATCCACTGCCCTTATCATGGCTGGCGCTTCGGGCCGGACGGCGTCTGCAACAAGATTCCCTATTCCGACAAGATTCCGCCGCTCGCCAAACTGAAATCCTTCAAGGTCGTGGAGCGTTATGGCGTCGTGTTCCACTGGCATGATCCGGAGGGGGGCGAACCGGACTATGACCTGCCCGCCATCCCCGAATGGGACGATCCCCATTATGTGAAATGGGACATCGACCATCTGGGATCGATGAACCTCCATCCGATCGAGGTTGTCGACAATATCGGCGACATCCAGCATCTGGCGCCCGTGCATGCCACGACCAAATTCTATTATTTCGAAACGATCCTTCACGGCCATGTCGCGCAGCAATTGCTGGGCGGACGCCATGAATTGCTCGGCGCGGATGCAGGCATGTCGGAATTCAACACATATTATACGGGGCCGGGCATCCTGCTTTCCCGCTATGTGGCGAACAATGCCAATGATTCCATCATGTTCATCTGTCACACGCCGATCGATGACGGATCCGTGTTCGTATGGCATGCGGTCCTGAGCAAGCCCAGCGACAGGAACCCCACCGAGGAGGACATCGCGACGGCGAAGGCGCAACAGCAGATGAGTTGCGACGCGTTCGCGCAGGATTTCGAGATCTGGTCGAACAAGATGCCGTGTTTCAGGCCGATGCAAATGCCAGGTGACGGCAATTTCCTGAAAGTCAGGACCTGGTACAGGCAGTTCTACAATCCGCGCTCCGCAACGGCCGACATTCTGGCCCGCAGCGAAGGTCGCTACATCATTCCGGGCGTCCCCAGCGCGGAGGATGGCGGCGCGCGCAAGGAAATACTGGAAGCTGCGATAGCCGGCTGATCCATCCCGGACCACCATATAGAGAGCAATCATGAGATATCGGATCGTAATCGACAAGGACCAGTGCGTCGGCCATGCGCGTTGCGCGAACGTCGCCCCGCACCTCTTCAAGCTGGATGAGAGCGGCTATATCGCCACGACGGGCTTCGACGTGCCGGAGGGCGAGGAAGTTGCGGCGTTCCGCGGCTCGCTCGCCTGCCCCGAGCGCGTTATCAAGATGTTCGATGCCGAAGGACAGCAGGTCAAGAAGACGCCGCGTAGCGCCTGATCTTCCCTCGGAAACGATAGGGATCGCAAAATCCGGCAGGAACGGACGTCCATGTCCCTTCCTGCCGGATTTTTGTTTCTGAAGTTTTCGTGCTGTACCGGGACCGCTTCAGGCGGTCCGGTACAGCACGTGGCTTGCTCAACCCGCGATCACTGGAATTTGTGACCCCAATCGCTACCCCGTGTCGTTTCGAACACGACATGTTCCGACCAGTCCATCTGCTTTCCGCCAAAGCCATATTCGAGCGAAAAGCCCGCCGGCGTCATCATGTAGAAGGAAATCATGTCGTCATTGACATGGCGGCCCAATGTGGCGGTCACCTTGACGCCATGTTCCGCGACCCGGTCCAGGCACCGGCCGACATCATCGATGCTCCCGACCTCCAGCATGATGTGGATGCAGCCCCCCGGTATCGGAAGTTCGCCAAAGGCAAGGCTGTGCTGCCGCCGGTTGCGGCAATGAAGGAAATGCACCCTGGCCTTCCCGTCCGGCATGGGGACATGCAGGATATCCGACAGCGAAAAGCCCCCAAGGCTGGTCCAGAAGTCCGCTTCGGCCTTGAAATCCTTGACCGCCGTGAGCACGACATGACCAAGGCCCATGTCACCGGTCACAAAGCCGCTGACGGCAGCGGGGGAGACGAAGGGCTGGAAATCCGATATCGGGCCCCAGGCCAGTTCATGGCTGTGACCTTCGGGATCCTTGAAGGAAAAATATCCCTGGACCTGCCTTATCTGCGCGCCTTCCGCCGTTCCTTCGACCAGCTCGACGCCACCATCCGTCAGTTCGGCCCTCGCCGCATGGAAGTCATCCTCCGTCTGGACAAGCCAGCCGCTGGCGATGAGGCCATTGTCCCGGCCGGGCAGGACCGCGATGCGAAAGGCGCGGTGATCGATCTTCACGTAGAGCGCGCCCGCCGGTCCATCCAGAGCCATGGCCCCCAGAACCTTTTCAGCGTAGAATTTCCATTCGGCAACCTCCGGTGCTCCAACCAGCAGATAGCCCAATTCAGCGATCTTCATGTCCTGTTCCTTGCTCCGGACGGCGGTTCTCATCAGCGCGCCCAAAGCGGGTTTTGATCTGATTGAATCAGATTGCCGCTCTGGATTCCTTGTTTTCCGCGATTTCTTGACTAGCGATCGATTCCGATCGCTTGAAAATCGCTCTAGCGCGCATCGCGGCGGCGACAATCGTCCGAAAAGACAAGGATAGGGGCTTGCCGGCTAATTATCCTTCGCAGGCAGGATCGCCTTGTAACTCATGCGGGCCAGGATCGCGGCGGCCATGTCATTGTCGAGTGGTTCATCCGGGAAAAACCATCCTTCGAACAGGACCGCGGCGGCCACCATGCCAAAGGCATAGCGCACGAATATGGCCGGCGGGATGTCATAACCTCCATCCTCATCGCGATAGAACAGCCTGACCCTCTTCTCGGCCGCGAGAAAATAATCGTCGAGGGCATGGGACAGCGGCAGATCGCCAGCGGTCGCCGACTTCGAAAGGGCCTGGAGGAGGTCGGCATTCTCCCTGAGGAACAGGAAGAGCGCCTGCATGGTGGAAAGGCTACGCGCTTCCTTGCCCTCAGCCTCCACGTCCATGCTCTGCAGGAAGGCTGTGAAGACAGTCTTGAACGGTTCGATGATCGCCGCTTCGAACAATTTCGCCTTGGATTCGAAATGGCGGAAAATCAGGGCCTCGGCGACACCGGCGCCTTCTGCAATGGTCCTGGTGGTCGTGCCTGCCAGGCCGTCGGCCGCGAACAGGGCGCGGGCAGAATCCAGAATGAGCGACCGGACCTCGGCCGAACCACGACGGCGGCGACCGCCTGCGCCATCCTCTATTTTGTTCCGCGTCCCCTTGCCTGCCAATTGCATGTCCTTTAGATAGTGATCACTGACTAATAACAACCCACATGTGGAGAGCGAGTCCGATGAGCGCTGATTATCAACTGATCATCCGCGGCGGAACCGTCGTCGATGGAAGCGGCGGCAAGGCTGTGGCGGCCGACGTGGCGATACAGGACGGCCTGATCGTCAAGGTCGGACAGCTTCATGGTACCGCGGAAGAGGAAATCGACGCCAGCGGCCTGATCGTGACGCCCGGCTTCGTCGACGTCCACACCCATTATGACGGTCAGATCACCTGGGAAAGCCGGATGGCGCCGTCCTCGAACCATGGTGTCACCACCGTCGTCATGGGGAATTGCGGCGTCGGCTTCGCCCCGTGCCGGAAAGGGGACGAGGATCTCATGATCCGCCTGATGGAAGGGGTGGAGGACATTCCTCATGTCGTGATGGCCGCCGGCGTGCCGTTCAACTGGACAAGCTTCCCCGACTATCTCGATGCGCTCGAACAGCGCCAGAGCGACGTCGATTTCGCCACGCAGATCCCGCATTCGCCCCTGCGGGTCTTTGTCATGGGGGAACGCGGCGCCGATCTGGAGCCGGCGAACGAGCAGGATCTGGGCCATATGCGCAGGCTGGTCGCGGAGGCGATCCAGGCGGGCGCTCTTGGCGTGTCGACGTCACGCAACCTATTCCATCGGTTCCGCAACGGGAAGCTCGCGCCCAGCGTCCGTTCCGAACTGGCCGAACTGAAGGCGCTGGCAGGCGGATTGAAGGACGCGGGAGACGGCGTCTTCCAATGCATTCCCGACATCGACGGCAACGGTGCGGACGAGGTTGGGATGTTGGAGGCCATAGCGAAGGAATGCGGACGTCCGGTCAATTTCAGCCTCATTCCCATGCCGGGCAACCCCGCGAACTGGGACATTTATGTGAATGCGATTCGCACTGCGCAGGATAAGGGCCTGCGTCTGAACGGGCAGTTCCTGCCCCGCGCCATGGGTGTCCTTTTCGGACTCGACCTCAGCTTCCATCCTTTCAGCCTCAACCCCAGCTACCGCGCCCTGGCGGATCTGCCCCTGGCCGAGAAGGTCGGGAAGATGCGGGATCCCGCGCTGCGCGCCCGCCTCCTTTCAGAGGAGCCGGAAGACCCCAACCCCGCCTTTGTCGGCCTGCTGAAGGCGGGGCTGACCCTGTATCGCCTTGGCGAGCCGGCAAATTATGATTTCGCCGAGGAGGAAAGTCTTCAGGCTGAAGCCGCGCGGAGCGGCCGTCCCCTGGCCGACGTCATCTACGATGCCTTGCTGGAAAGCGAAGGCCGGGCGATCCTGTGCGCCTATGGCAGCAATGTCCGCGACACCGTCGCACGGACGTCGGCGTTGATCGGGGAGGATAATATGATCGTGGCACTGGGTGACGGCGGCGCCCATTATGCGATGATCTGCGACGCTGCCTATCCCACCTACATGCTGGCCAATCGCCTGGGCCGGGAGGGGCTGGACCTGCCCCGACTGGTCCGGTCGCTAACCAGCCAGCCCGCGGAATCGGTCGGCCTGCTCGATCGCGGCAGGATCGCGCCCGGCTACAAGGCCGATATCAACATTCTCGATCCCGAAAAGATCGTGCTGCACCGTCCGCAGATCCAGGCGGACCTTCCCGCCGGCGGCAAGCGGTTGCGGCAGGAAGCACAGGGCTATGTCGCGACGTTGGTGTCAGGCAACCTCACCTATCGCGACGGCATCCCCACGGGCGCGCTGCCCGGGAAGCTGGTGCGCGGCACGCGGAGCGCACCCACCGACGCTCGTGTTCTCATGGGTGCCGCGGCGTGAACGGCGGGGTCGAAATGCAGAACAGGACGAACCAGGAACTCGTCCTTGAACCACTGCCGGGCGCCTTTGGCGTCCGGTCGGTCGGCGTCGACCTTACCCGTGCGGACGACGCCCTGTTGCGCGGCCTGGCCGACGCCCTTTTCCAGAACCGGATCCTCGTCATGCCGGGGCAGGCCATGTCCAACGATCAATATGTGGCCTTCGGCAAGCGCTGGGGGCGGCCCGTCCTGCTCGTCTCCCGCCGCAACCGGCATGGCGAGCATCCCGAGATGATCGTCCAGTCCAATTCAGGGTCCGTGCCGGCCTTCATGCGCAATGTCGCGTCCCACTGGCATTGCGACAGCTCCTATGAAGAGGAGGTGGCGACCGTCACCATGCTGCTTGGGGTAAAGGCGCCTGCGGAGGGCGGCGAAACGCTCTTTGCGGATCTGGCCGCCGCCTATGCGGCCCTGCCGGAAGAGATGCGGGACCGCATTGACGGGCTGCAGGTCCGTCACGGCATCAGCGCGGCCACGCCGGGAAAGGATGAGACGATCGTCCGTCCGCAGGATCTTCCTGAAGACATACAGCGTCATGTCGACATACCGGCGCCTGTCCTCCATCCCCTGGTGCGCACGCATCCGGTTACGGGCATGAAGGCGCTATACGGGCTGGGTGGTTCCGCCTTCGCGGTCGAGGGGATGGACGAAGCGGAAGGATTGGCGCTTCTGAACGATTTGAAAAGCCACGCGACCGCGCCGATATTCGTGCAGGACTATAAATTGATGCCGGGCGACGTGCTGCTGTGGGACAATCTGTCGGTAATGCACCGGGCGACGCCCATCGAATATTCCGACGCCCCGGACAAGGCGCGGCTGAATTATCGCATCAGCGTCAAAGGTCTGCCGGATTTCCTGGCTGTTCCCGAAAATCAGCTTATGGAGCCGGCGTCGAAATAGGCGCGCATCTGTACAATGAGGCCGTCGTCGCCCATCACCAGCGTCTCGAACGGGTGGATAGTGACCTGTCCACCCTCCCCCGCGTCCAGCCGGGCGCGAAAGGCGAAGGCAGCTTCATTGCCGCAAATGACGATCCGTTCCAGTTCAGCGGATATTTTCATGGCGCTGCCCTGAGAGAAGAAGGCGCGCAGGGCATCATGGCCGACCATCGGCGGGGTGCCGACCGGATCCTCGAAGGATCCATCAGGCGCGAATAAAGCGGCGCGCGCCTCTATGTCGCCCGTCGCAAAGGTCGCGAGATACCGGGTGACGAGGGCGCGAATTCTGTCGCCGGCCGGCGTTTCGCGCCCCTTGGCCATTTCAACGAACATGTCCTTCAACATGGATCACTCCCCGGCCGTGATGGTGGCTGCTTCCATTTTCTGATACCCCTTGCGTCCGAAATCCGGATCCGCGCCCAGTTGCCGGTTCCAGTCCGCAAGATCGAAATAATCGCGCCAATGTTCGATGAGATTGTCGTCGTTCACCGTGAAGGCGCCCATCACGCGACATTCTGTCCTGCGTCCGTCATTGAGGATGAATATGTCGGACCGTTCGGTCAGCACCGTGCCATCGGGCGCTTCCACAATATGATGGATTTCCCATGGCGCCTCCCGATACATGGCCATGAAGGCCTGATTGGCTGCCCGAATATCATCCTTGCCGACGATCAGGTCCATCGGCACATTCTCGAATATCGCATCATCGGCAAATTGCGCCATCATGAAGTCGATATCGCGGCGCGCCCATGCTTCGACGAGGTTGAGTACCGCTCTGGTCTTGCCACTCATCTTCCTCTCCCTTCATCAAAGCCGAAGCGCGTGCGAAAACAGGGTCCGACCGGGGACGTTGCCGTCCGCCGAATCCCGGACCCTGCCGCTCAGAGCATCATGTCGAACGGTTCGCCGCCCATCAGCTTGTCGCCATAGGTGCGTCCGTAGATGCGGTACTGGGCTGCGGCATGCTGACGCCCGGTCAGCATGTTGCGATAGATGCGGCCCATGTTGGATGTGTCGTACACGCCGCCGCCGCCTGCGACCGTCAGCATGCCTTCGGCCAGTTTGACGCAGCGTTCAGCGACGCTCGCGCTCTGGAACCGCATCATATGCCGCATGTCCAGTGGCGGCATCTCGTCACGCTCCGCATAGTCCTGCATGATCGCGAAATTGGCGAACATCACCTTCTTCATCTCGTCTATGCCCGCTTCGGCCGATGCCACCGCCAGCTGCGCGTCGGGATCCTTGGCGGTCTTGCTGCCCATGAACACCTTGTCCTTGGCATAGGCCTTGAACAGGTCGAGGAAATGCTGCAGCGCGCCGATCTGGCCGTTGGTGATGCCCCGCATGAACACGAGCATGAAGGGCATGCGATAGAGGGGGTTGTCATTCCACTGCCGCCCCGGGCTGGTCCCGTTGAAGCCGTCGATGAATTTATGTGTCCGATATTCGGGGATGAAGGCCTTTTCCACCACGATGTCGTGGCTGCCCGTCGCGGCCAGCCCGGTTGTGCGCCAGGTGTCGACGATCTTCGCATCCGCCCTGGGCAACAGGAAGGCGCGATAGTCGGTCGGATCGCCATTGACGAAACCGCCCAGGAAGGTCCAGTCGCAATGCTCGCTGCCGCTGGAATAGGACCAGCGACCGGAAAATTCGAAGCCACCCTCGACAGGCGTCGCCGTGCCGCCCGGCATGTAGGGCGAAGCGACCAGCACCGAGCTGTCCTTCCCCCATACATCCTGCGCCGCACGGTCATCCATCAGGCCGATGTGCAGGCTGTGCAGGCCGATCACGCCATAGATCCAGGCGACCGACATGTCGCCCTCGCCCAGTGCGATCTGCACCTCTGCAAAGGCACGCTGGCCCAGTTCATAGCCACCCCAGCGGCGCGGCTGAAGGACACGGAACAGTCCGGCCTCGTTCATTCGCCGGACCGTGTCCGGATTCACCGTCCGGTTCGCCTCATCCTCCGCGGCTCGCTCCCGCAGCAGCGGGATCAAGGCACGCGTCCGATCGACAAGTTGCTCGACCGACGGGATGGTTTCGTTCTTGGTATCAGCGTGCACAGCCGACATGGATCACTCCCAAATACTGTTTCCTGATGGCCTACGCCCCGGACTGCCGCCCACCATCATCCGTTCGGACGTTTGCAATCACCCGCGAGCAAAGAAAGCCTCGCCTCCACCGCAGCGCCCAGGTCCTGCGTCGATGCCAGGCCGCCAAGGTCGGGCGTCAGCGCGTCCCCGGCCAGCAGGGCGTCGCCAACGGCCTGAAGAATGGCGGCGCCCGCCTCCTGCTGCCCCAGATGGTCCAGCATCATCGCCCCGGCCCAGATCTGCCCGATCGGATTGGCGATGTTGCGCCCGGCTATGTCCGGCGCCGAGCCATGAACAGGCTCGAACATGGAGGGATGACGACCTTCCGGATTGAGATTGGCGGAAGGCGCGACGGCGATCGTGCCGGTACAGCCAGGTCCAAGGTCGGACAATATGTCCCCGAACAGGTTGGACCCGACGACCACGTCGAACTGTTCAGGCTTCATCACGAAGCGCGCCGCCATGATGTCGATATGATGGCTGTCCGTCCGCACGTCGGGATATTCCGCCGCAATCGCCGCAAAGCGCTCGTCCCAGAAGGGCATCGAATAGAATAGCCCGTTGGACTTGGTCGCCGAGGACACATGGCGGCGATCCAGCCGACGCGCGAGGTCGAAGGCGTAGCGCAGGATGCGATCGGTGCCGCGCCGGGTGAACAGGGCGGTCTGAATGACGGACTCGTTTTCCCCGCTCCCGCTCCTGCCGCCCAGGCGCGAATATTCGCCCTCGGTATTTTCCCGGACCACCCAGAAATCGACATCTCCGGGCTGCTTGCCCTTCAGCGGGCAATCGATGCCGGGCAGCAATCGCACCGGCCGCAAATTCACATATTGGTCGAATTCGCGCCTGATCGGGATCAGCAGGCCCCATAGGGAAATATGGTCGGGAACACCCGGATAACCGACCGCGCCAAGGTAGATGGCATCATGTTGCGACAGGCGGTCGATGCCGTCGTCGGGCATCATCGCGCCCGTCGCGTGCCAGGTTTCGCAACTCCAGTCGAAATGATGCCAGTCGAAGGAAAAGCCGAAGATATCGGCGGCGCGGTCCAGCACCCGAATGCCTTCGGGCATCACTTCCTTGCCTATGCCGTCCCCTGGAATGACCGCGATGGAGTACCGCTTCACGCGGCGCCTCCCGCCATGTCCGCTAATATCTCGTCCCTCAGCACATGCTTCAGGACCTTGCCCGTCGCGTTGCGGGGCAGATCGTTGCGAAAGACGACATGTTCAGGAAATTTGAGCTTGGCAATGCCGAAGTCGCTCAGAAAGGCAGCGAAGTCGGCGCATGTCGGCCTTGCGGAACTTGCCGGCAGAACGACCGCGCAGGCCATCTCTCCCGTCTTCTCGCTCGGAATCCCTACGACCGACACTTCCGCGACATCGGGATGGCGTGTCAGAAGATCCTCGATTTCCTTGGGACTGATATTCTCACCATTGCGGATGATGATATCCTTCTGCCGGCCGGTAATGACGACATAGTCTTCGTCCACGATGCGACCAAGGTCGCCCATGCGGAAATAGCCCGCCTCGTCGAACGCGGCGGCCTCATCCTCTATATTATGATAGCCGACCAGCATCTGCGGCCCCTTGGCGAGCAGTTCGCCCACGCCTTCCGCGTCGGCGGCGGGGATGATCACCGTGGCCGCGCCGATCTTTCCATCGGTTTCAGCCGCATGTTCGGTGTCGCCCACATCGATCGACCCCAATGTGATGGTGGGAACCTCTGTCGAGCCATAGACGCGGGTGGCGATGCAGTTATCGAACCATGACGTGGCCTCGCGGATAAGCGTCGGCGGCACCGAAGCGCCACCGCAGATGAATATACGCAGGCTGGGAAGACGGGCGCCGGAAGCCCGGCAGGCGTCCAGCAGGTGCTGCAGGAAAGGCGTGGCGCCCGCCATGTGCGTGCATTGCTCCTGCTCGATCAGCCTTGCAGCGGCCGCGCCGTCCCACATGTCCATCAACACCGCACTGGTGCGGTACAGAAGCGGCATTTCGAAGGCATAGAGCGATCCGCCGATATGGCTGACTGGAGACGCGACCAGATAGCGCGCATCCTCCCCCCGATTCCAGAAACGGTGAAGCTGGACGATATCCGCATTGATCGTGTTATGCGTGTGCAGCACGCCCTTTGGACGACCGGTGGTGCCCGACGTGTACAGGATCATCCGCACGGCGCCCGGATCGACCGGATCGAACGTCGCCTCGGGACTGCCCTCCGCAACCAGTTGATCATATCCCACGCCATCGCCCGGATCGCCGCGCAGGACCACCACGAGGGGCGGACTTTCCATCTGCGCGCCCACTTCCGCCATCATGGTCCGATAATCGACGCGACGAAACTCGGCGGGAATGAAGATCGCCCTGCTCTTGCAGTCGGAAAGCATGAACAGCAGTTCGGCGTTGCGGAAATTGGTGACCAGCGGGTGGCTTACGGCGCCGATCAACGCCGTGGCGAGGTAGACGACGCAGGCCTCATGCCAGTTGGGCAGCATGAAGGAGACCACATCGCCCCGCCCGATGCCGCGTTGCCGCATGGCGTCGGCCAGGCGCCGCGCTGACTCATAGAGGTCATCCGCGGTCAGCCGAACATCTCCATCGATCAGGAGAACCCGATCGGGTTCCTCGACCGCAAGTCGGGCCGCCGCTTCGCCGATCGTCGTGTCGAGCCACCAGCCGCCCGCGCGCGCCTGCGCTTCGCGGTCGGGGTCGTGCCTGATCGACCAGCCATCCACGACGCGACGGGCGATGCCGGATTGCGATGGCGTCATTTCGCGACCCTTTCGGCAAGACGCGCTTCCTCGCTCAGGAATTTGGTGGTGGTCCAGCCGCCGTCCACGGCCAGGATCTGACCGTTGATGAAGCCCGCCTGATCCGACAGCAGGAACCAGATCGCGTTGGCGATGTCCTCTGCCGTGCAGGTCCGGTTCATCGGCGTCATCTCGAAATTCATCCGCCGGAAGACTTCATTCTCCCAATTATAGGCTGTCATCGGCGTTTCGGTGACGCCCGGCGCGACGACGTTGCTGCGAATGCCCTCAAAGCCATATTGCGCCGCCATGTGCAGGGTCAGGCCATTGATGCCCGCCTTCGCCGCCGAATAGGCGCCGCCGCGCAGGCCGCCGAGGATTGAAAAGGTCGAGGACACGTTCACAATGGCGGAACCGGGCTTCATCACGGCGATCGCCTCCCGACAGTAACGGAAGGGCGCGCGCAGCAGTACGTCCAGGAAATCGTCCAGTATCTCGTCCGTGGTTTCATGCACCGGCGATGGCTTGCCCTTGCCTGCATTGTTGACGAGATAGTCGAGACGACCGAACCGCTCGATCGCCATGGCCACTGAGGCCGCCGGTGCCTCTGCCGCCGTGATGTCGGCGACATGCAGGGCGACGGAGTCGCTCCCCAGTTCATCCTCGACCTGCTGAAGCGAATCGCGCGTGCGGCCCACGGCGACGATGCGGACGTCGTTGGCGACGAGCGTACGCGCCGTCGCCAGGCCTATTCCCGTTCCCGCTCCCGTCAATATGGCGACTTTCCGGTCCTGAACGCTCATTGGCCGTCTCCATGGAGAAAGCAGGAAAGGTGCGCGTTGGAGTCGTCCTTTTGCCCGATCATGTACAAATATCCCCAAGGATCAGAATTCAGTTCGCAAGCCGACCGTTCATATCGGCCGAACGTGCCGCGTCGCGGCTGCCAGAGGCATAGACGCCGCACGGATATGCGCCTCGTCCAACTGAACTAGGCCGCACGCGGCCCGCCGTGCGGCAACGGCATTAAATGACCATATTTGTAAATATATGGATATAAAGCCGAGATTGGTGCCGCGCGGTTCGGGAACAAAAAATGCTGCCATGCAGCAAGGAAATTCCGGCATAATGGCCGTTTTCAGCGGGATATCGAGAATATTGGGATAAGGAGAACCGTGGCGCAGGACCCTACAAAAGGACGCCAAGCCATATTGACATAATTCTCCATTCATGTGCATTTAAATGCATGGCAAGATTCGGTGGGCCTGCCGAGGGCAACGCCGGCAAGCACGATAGGAGAGGCACGCATGGCGGTAGCCCAATTGAAATTTCCTGCTTCCCAAAGCAGCATTTCCTACGACGCCCTTATCTCAGCAATATATCGCAGCGTGGACGACGACGACGCCTGGCCTGAGGCGCTCGACATCCTTCGGGGCTATCTGGGGGCCAATGTGGCCTGCCTGCGCATCGCGCAGCAATCCAAGACCCATCGGCAATATCTTTTCGCCTCAGGTCCTCATGCGACCGAAGACTCCATTCGCGAGTGGGAACAGATAAATTCCCGGGAACTGCTGCCGCAGGACCTCAAGCCGGGCGAAACCACCGTCATCGACTGGCGCCTTGTCAGCAATGCCGTTCAATGCTCCAAATTGTTGCAGCGATATGATATCGCGGTGACAGCGACCGTATGCGTCGATGTGATCGATGATGCCCAATATACGCTCAATTGCAGCAGGGGATTTGAAGATTCGGAATTCCGGTCCGCAGACCTGGACAGTTTCCGGCAGATTGCGGAGCATTTCCGTCGCGCCATGGCGCTTCGCCGCCAGAATATGCAAAGCAAGGTCGTCAGCCAGTTTCAGACAGAGGCGCTGGACAGCCTGGGCATTGCGGCCATTCTCATCAACCGCGCGGGCGGCCATGTCCTGCTGAACCAGACGGCTCAGGATGCGCTGGACGAAGGCGTCGGCCTGGAATTGACGGCGCGCGGGCTGCGGGCCGTGGACCGCACCGACGATGGCGCCTTCCAGCAGGCGCTCCGGGCGGCCTTGTGCGAGAAGGAGCCGGCCGGTTCGCGGGCGATGCTGATCAACAGCGGAGATGACGACCGGCGCCTGCATCTTGTCGTCAGTTCACGGCGGCACAGTTCCATCATTTCCGGCGAGACGGAGACATCCGCCCTGATCTTCCTGCGGGTCAAGGAAATCGTTGGCGATGCGGACAAGAAACTGCTGCAGCAGCTTTTCTCGTTCACCGCGACGGAGGCCAATCTCGCGGTCGGGCTGGCCAAGGGCCTGTGCCTGAAGGACGTGGAATCCCAGCTCAATATCCGTCACAACACGGCGCGTGCGCATCTGCGGTCGATGTTCGCCAAAGCGGACGTGTCGCGGCAGGCGCAACTGGTGTCGCTGCTGGCCAACAGCCTGGTTCCGCTGGGTCGCATGAGTTCGACACCGCTGCAATAGGATATCACCCTGTCCGTTCCCGGACAGCCTGGAGCGCACTGCGTTTAATCCAACGCAGCGCGCTCCATCTTATTTGATGCCTGATGCTCGGCCTGATAGCTGTCATATTGCGTTCCGGGCGGCGCTGTCACGGTAAGGCATGATGCCGTATAGCCGCCCTCGACCGGCAATATCTGACCCGTCACATAGCTTGATTCATCGGAACAGAGCCAGACGGTCGCTGCCGCGATCTCATCCATCATTCCGAACCTCTGCATCGGATGCGCCACATCGTCTTCCCGGCTGACGTTGGCCGTGCAGGCAATGGCCTTGCGGGGGATCTCGACCTCAATGACCAATGCTTCCCCGTCGTCGATGTCGAAGACCATGAAATGATAGCCGGCATGCTGGATACCGCCCAGATTTTGCTCCCGCCCTTCCCAGAACTGATTGAAGCCGACGTCGTCGACAATATCCTGCGTCCGCTGGACCAGTGCCTGGCCGAAGCAATGACGAAATTGCGCGCCCTGCCGACACGCTGGGGGACCGTTCGAAACGCCTCCATGGGATCGGTTGCTGCATCGGCTGCGGGATGTCTGCCATGCCAATTATGCCGGTATTCTGTTCCGACCGATGGACCGGCCGCCCAACAGCCCCATGGAACTGTTCGCCGGTCCAGCCGCCCTGCCCGACATCCCCCGTATGTATGAGGAGGGATTCTACAGGCTCGACCCCTATCTCAACGGCAATCTGAAGGAAAAAGAAGTCTACGGACTGGACCGATTGATCGACAACGGAAATCCCGATCACAGGCGTTATGTCGACGAACTGCTCATCCTGCAGGGCTTGCGTGTCCGTGAACCGAGCGGCATTGGCGCGTGGCTGACCAGCGTTCTCGCCCTTGCGATGAGCCAATAGCGGGCGGAATAAATTTCCGATCTAGTCCCCTCCGCCGTGGCGGGCCGGGACGCTCTGGTCCACCCCTCGCGAATCAGTTCGCGAAAGGAGAAGCAGAATGCCGGAAGCCCAGATGACGATACCCTTTGGCGAAGGCCAGATCGCCTATCATGACATGGGTGACGGCGCGCCTCTGCTGATGTTGCACGGATCGGGGCCCGGCGTGACGGGGTGGCGCAATTTTTCCGGCAACGCTCCGATCTTCGCAGAGCGGTTCCGGTGCATCGTTCCTGACCTTCCGGGATATGGCGAGAGTTCCGGCATCGCGGGCGACCCCT
>Ga0307408_100001452_pt1 | contig 17628 bp, 9 predicted proteins | sample 322Cmetagenome_FD_202116 | JGI IMG/M metagenome (GOLD analysis project Ga0307408, IMG submission 202116) | Maize rhizosphere microbial communities from greenhouse at UC Davis, California, United States - 322HYB-C-3 | ecosystem: Host-associated > Plants > Roots > Rhizosphere > Soil | place: USA...
CATGAAGATGGCGACCAACTTGCTGAACGACTACGCGCTGATCCGCACGGTCGACGAGTCGCCCGAAGCCGATACCTGGCGCGACAAGCAGGGACGAAAGCTTCAGGCGGCCGACACGCTTCGGATTCATCAGATGCAGCGTGCCTGGCTGCGTGAGAAGCTCGCCGAACCATTCACCGGGTCGACGGTGGTTGTGACGCATCATGCGCCTCATCGCGGTTCGCTGACTAAGCGCTACGTCGATGATTGGGCCTCATGTGCCTTCGTTAACGAGCTTCCGGATGCCTTCTTTGATGTGCCCGTGCTCTGGATCCACGGTCACACGCATCAGCAGTTCGACTACCGAGTTCGCTCTTGCCGAGTCGTGAGCAATCCGCGTGGCTACGTGAACTGGAGCGGCAGGGTCGAGAACAAGGCGTTCGATCCTGGCCTGGTTATCAATGTGCAACCTCTCGCTGAAGGGGGTGACTTGTGAACCCGCTCATTCTCTCCTAGTCATGGTCGTCGCCTCGACAGGCTCCCCTGAAATGGGGATGCGGGCGGCATTTTGTCGGCCTATCCTGCGAGGGCGCTTGGTGGGGAAACTGTGAAGCGCGCGGAAATCTATCGCCGGCTTACTGCGAGCGGTGGCCCCGGAAGCGAAGCGGAACAAGCTGCTGAGGAGGGAAAGAATGAATCTGATCATCCTGGTGCGCTGCGGCGCATGTCTTTGTGCGGCTGTCGCGCTGGCAGGTTGCATCAATCTGCCCCGCACAACAGAGCCAGAGCGCATCTTTCCGCCGCCGTCTGCGCAGGCCCCGGTCGTTGACCTTCCGAAGGGGACGGACGGCAAGGCGTGCAGCGAGGGATCAACGACGGTCTTGCAGGCGGCGCAACCCAGCGAACTGGTCCAGTTCGCCGCCGTCATGCAGTGCGCCTATCTCTCCCAAGGTGGGCAGGAGATGACACGCCGGGTCTGGATGACCCGATTCGTGGACAAGGGCGTTGCGTTATCCAATCAGACCTGCGAGCTCTTCTTCGACGAACTCGAACGCAGACGCACCGAAACGTCGTACGCGCAAACGAACTTCAACATCGTGGGAACGTCGGTTTCCGCCATCCTCGCGCTCAGCCAACACCATACGCGTGCCATCTTCAATATCGCGACGGCTCTTACGGCGGGCAACGCCTGGTTCGAAAACTACAAGAGCAACTATGTCCTGACGCCGCAGCTGCGAAAGCTGCACGATCTCATTCAGACCCAGCTGCGCGATCCTATCGGCAATCAGATCAAGGCCAGGAATCTCGCTAACGGCTACACATCATTCGATGACGCGAAGCAGGATCTCATGAGGTACGACGCATTGTGTTCCCACAAGGTCATTCAGGACGTCGTCAACGAAGCAGTCGCGAAGGCGAAGATGGATGGTTTTTCCCCAGGGGTGAGCGCGAGCGTGCAGGAGCAAGTGAATATGCTGATCAAGGACATCTACTCCCAAGCCAGCAAGAACGCTCCCGGCACATTCGGGCAAGGAGAGTTCGAGGCCCTTTACGTGCTGGCGACTTCGTCGGAAGCCGACCGGATCGTCGCCGCGAAGGCCTATGCGAAGGATGCAAGCGTCACCACGTACATCACCGAACTGGGGTTCGATGGCAAGAAATCGCCAGACACGAACGTTTTGACCAAGTTTCGCTACATCGGCGATCTGTTGGGGATGGACACCAAACCCACGATCCTGGCACTGCGCACGAGGCTGGCCAAGTTCGTGGCGGAAGCTACGCTGACTGTTCCGGACACAACTGGCGTAGCGAAGGCAGCCAGGCTGAAGCGGCTGGAGCTCAATATGGAAACCCGTAAATCTTTCGCGTTGCCGCAAGCCGAGGCCGCGACCTCGATCAGGCGAGCACCACTGACGAGTGGAGCGGTCGACTTCAGCTGGAGCATCAAAGAAGCTAAGTAGCGTTGCGAGTCCTGCAGGCTGAAGCGCGCAGGCCGGTGATTGGGATCGAAACTCTGAACAAGGAGGCGAGATGAACACACCTCACGCAGCCGGTTGTCCCGGCAAATGGATCGGGGCGGCATTTGGCAGTGCAATCCTCTGGACGGCATGCCAGACCCCCGCGTTTGCGCAGTGTCCGACCACACCGCTGTGCCGCTCTACCAAGCCGGATGGGGCGCTGTTGCACAACCCAAACAGCCAAGGCAACAGAGTTTGGACGACATCCTGCGGCCCCAATACGACCCAGCGACGCCCCGATGCCACCTGCGAACAGATCGCGGCCTGTCCACAGGCCGGTGGCTTTGGAAAGTTCCTGCGTGCTGTGACATTCAACTGCAAGGTCAAGCACTTCGACGGCTACTTCGGACTCGACGGAATGACCTTTGGCATCCTGGACTGGACATCCAATGAGCTTCCCGATGTGTTGCATGCCTTCCAGGAGCGCGACGAGGGTGGGTATCGCGACACCTTGGGTAAGCTCAGCTTGCCGATGCACAACGGCTGCTTGGATTCCAAATGGGTTTGCGACAGCAACAAGACTGGCAAGCTGATGTGCGATGCGAACTTTCACGATGCCTTCGTCGCGGCACTCAAGACACCCGGCTTGCAGAAGGCGCAGGTCGACGTTGCATTGAGTACGTATGAGAAGCGGCTTGCGCGCTACAAGTCGCTGGAATTGAAGTCGGAGTATGGCAACACCGCCATGGCGGTCGTGGCAAACAACCTCAGGAGTGGAAGCTCGTGCAGGCCAGCGACCTGGAAGCAGCAATGCGCAATGCACAAGAGCGACGAGACGAAACTGGTCGATTGCATGCTTGATCGCTATGTCCAGAACAGCTGCCGCGGCAGTCAGCGTGGATCGATTGAACGCCGGGATGCCATCAAGGCGGCGTTTCGCAATGAGTCTCCGAGCGGAAAAATCCATCCCTCGGTCGACGAAGTCATCGCGTGCGCAACGAGTTGGGGAAACAGCCGATAGCTGAATACGCGTTCATGGCAGTCGCGAGGCCCAGATGCCGCATTTTTGGTCGAATGAGAGTTCACCGAAAGTTGGCGGGGCCTGGACATTTTCGTAGCGACCTTCGCTTGGAGGTCTGTCTCGCGCCTAGATACATTGTTTGAAGCGGATAGGAGGGAACTGATGATCCACCGAGTTGTCGCAAGCGCGATTGGCCTGTTCGTATGCGCCGTCCAGTCAGTAGCAGCAGAGCCGGCCGAGATTAGAACAGAAGCGATGTTCAATATATGGGCGGAGCAAAACAAAACGGTGGTCGAGGAGTTCAAGACTTTCTTGACCATAGAAGACCTCAACCAGGTTTACCCGATATATCAACTTGCACGAACAGCGAGCGATTGGAAGGTTTGTGGCGGGTCTCCATTTGAGCTGCCGCCCAAACGGTTGTGGCCCAGAGCAAAATCTACTCTTAGCCTCGTCAAGCTCCTCATTGAAGAGAAGGTGCTCGAAGGCGGTGAAGTGGTTTCAGCCTACAGACGGCCAAGTCTCAATATATGTGCAGGGGGCAGCAAGAAGAGCGCACATACTGCAGCGTTTGCCCTCGATATCAAAGGCATAGACGGGTCCGCGAGATCGTTGTGCCAATTTTTCCGTACACGTGGTGCGAAGTTTAATATGGGATTAAGCAGGTATCCCAGTGGCAGAATTCACCTGGATGCCAACGGCTACAGAACATGGGGAAGCGACTTCACCTCGAAGACTTCGTTTTGCCGGGAGTTCCGGTGATCGGTCCAAACGCAGCGGCATCTCCCTTGATGGAACTGCGGCTTTACGTTGAAAGCACCCAATGACACAGACGAAGAATCGCCGCGGCGCTCAGCGGCGCGTGCATGGCTGGTGGATTGCTATCGCGAGCCTGATGGCCACAGGGACGCCCATGACATGGGCGCAAACTTGCACGCCAACCAACCTCGGCGGATTTCCTGGTGCTCGCTTCAGTGATGGCAGCTTCGGATTCCAAAGTCATCTGAAAGTCAATCCAGACGGGGGCAAAGCCTCCTACACCTTGGGCGATCACGGTTATACCTACATCTCCAATGGCGTGAGCAAACGCTCTTGGGGCACTTGGACGAGTTGCGAACCATTGGCAGCGAATTGCGGCAACCTCTTCAAAGAGGCTGAAGTTGGCGCATTTGGCCCAGGCACTCAGGAATTTTGTGCGTTCGCATTGGAGGTGGAGCCAATTCCCCCTAAGACCGCCACACAGGAGTGTGGAAAAGGACGCAAGATCATCGGCAATGGAAAAGGTCGCCCTATTCTTGGATCCGATCAACTTGACACCGTTGATGGCAAGAAGACCCGTTACTACAAATCCATGACCCATCTCAATCAATGGATCGACGGCAAGGCCCTCTCAGTGGATTCGATAACCATTCCTATGATTGTCGTGCCAACAGGTAATGGAGAAATGCTTGGCCGAATCGCCTACGTGTCTCATGGCGGAAAGTCCACTTTTGCAGTTGTCGGTGATACTGGGCCGAACCTTGGCGAGGGCTCAATCGCTCTGCACGAATTGCTGAGGTATGGAGAGCTACAGACACCGCCTCCTATTGGGCCCATCAAAATTGAGGATCGATGCGGGCCTGTTGAGAAGGGGGTCAAGCCTCCCTACTCCGTGCGCCCGGATGTCAGGAATGACATCTGCAAATCCAACCAGAAGATGCGGGGCGCTGCTGATATCCGTGGTTACGCGAATATACCCAACGGAGTGACGACCATCGTGCTTGGAAAAGCGCGATTACCGATGAGATCAGCCACAGTGGTCGGAGAAACCATCACCCTAAACTCCATCAAGAAAGCGTTCGACGATGCCGGATACACGACCGAGATCCTGAACCGCATGGCTCGCTGCTTAAGTCCCTGACGGCTGGTTTCCAAGGTCCGCCAACTCGAACATGTTGATGTGTCCTTCTGATCTCATCTCATCGCATGTCGCCAAGGGCAGCTAAGCGGCGAATCGCTTCAGTCGCATTTCGGGTAACGGATCCGTCAATGCTGATTCCAGCCACGTGCGGATGATTGTCTGGCAGGCTTCATCCCGGTGGGCCTGCAGCAACGCCCATGCAAGGCGAGCACACATGAATCGCAGGAGAGGAATTTCTTCTTCTTCGATGCGCGTGCCTGTACTTCTGCGCGTGTAACTCAGCTTAGGGATAAGTGCAGCCAACCCCATCGTGATAAGCGTGACATCGTCTTCGCTAACACACCGAGGATGCTCATCCAAGAGTAACGAGAGCGCGTCGAGCGCTTGCCAAAGTCCCGATGAACGGTTGGTGGCCACCGTGCCGATCAGTGAGCGAAAAAGAACCGGCCCAGGGCTCCCTGTTATTAGGATCCAATCCTTGACGATCCGTCGCAATGAGAACCTCCCTCCGTCGAAGGGATTCAGGAACTCCGATGCCAGCTCTTTATCGATAACGCTCATCTCCAGGTGATCACCGCGGTCTGCTGCTAAGGCCAGCCTGGTTCGCCAGAGACGCACACCCAACTCTTCGATCTGTGCGGCAAATGCGGGCAGCCGAGACCATAGAGACGCACTCGGTCTGGTCAGCGGTGCCGCTGAAAGCGTCCATATGCACCAGATTAGTTGATCGACAAGATCTCCACGTTGGGTCAATCCGGTCTGCAGTTCACTTAACCGCGGGCGTTCGCCAGCCAATTCCTTAGCGAGGTCCTTACCTTCCGCGTCCCACCAATTCAGAATGACGCTCAGGCATGCATCCATGTCCTGCGGGCTCGCTGCGCGCGCCTGCACCAGATGATCCCTCCAGGATGTCAGTGGTTCGTGTTCTCTGGCGGTCGCCCACGCCGTGCGGCCACTCTGCAGCGCAGGGACCTCGGCACGATCAGCGCGAAATGTAAGAAGCTCCTGTTGGCGAAGCCAGCGCAAATATCGCCGTTCGCTACGGGAGTCTGTGCCCTGCAATCTGAGCGTGGCCAAAGGTCGATGCCCCGGCACGATGGGCCATCCCGATTGCGGCGTGTCGGCCCAAAGCGCTTGCTTCATCCTGGTGACGGCGGCGCCGGAGAGCAACTGCGCCGAGTTCATCCACATCAGGCGTTTCCAGAGCTGCTCCGTCGCCACTGGGTTGCCGGTGCGAAGCGCGGACTGGAGTTGCTCGAACAAATTTTCGAAAATGCCGGCGCACTCATTTTTTACCGCGCCAAGCGCCGGGGTATCGATATCATCGAACGTCTGGTAGACGTTGACCCAGTGCGCCGAATAGTCATTCGATTTGAGCGCAATGGGAAGCCGAAGAACGGCAGGAACAAGGCCTGCTGCATTTGAAGATGCCAACGCTTCGAACGAACGTTGGAGCGCACGTCCCATCAAAGGCCAAACATTCGGGTGCGCAATGACATTTTGCTTGGCGTGAAGCGCGATGACCCGCTTTGCAAAAAGAGTGACTTCGTCTTGATCGCTGAGTCTCACCACCAGCCTGGAGAAAGTCTCCGCATGGAAGTGACAGACCATCTCTAGCTCTCTTTTCGAGACCGGGCTAGCGGACAGTACCGCCTCGACCTGCTGCAACGAGCTGTCGGCAATGCGGCCTGCAAGTTCTGCGCTCATCCGGGCGACCTGGTATCTGGACAGCCAACCCGTTCTATGGCGTGGCAGGGAGGCGTCGGGCGGCTTCAAATAGGCCGGCTCATGGGTTCGTAACAGAATACTGAGCATCCGTTGGGAAGAATCAGCATATTGGATCCACCATCCCGATCGGACGAAAGCGTCGAGGTGAATCTGCATTCCTGGAACACGCGGCGAAATTCCGACCAACTCGACCAGTTCGAGCCAAGCGAACGAGGCGGTCACTTTCGACGAGAACTCGGAAGACGTGCCAAACCGGTAAGAGCTGCTCACCTCCCCCAGATCGAAACCTTGCGCCTTTACCTGAGGCGACGAGGGCGTCGACGCTTCTGTGCTGACCTCAGCGATCAGATGATTGATCTCGAATCGCACATCGTGCCCCCGATTCGCCAGCGCGCTGAGTCTCTCATCCAGATTCGTAGAATCCGAAGCCTGTCCATCCTCCTCGTCAATGACCTTTGGGTTGTCGAACCAAGCGGCATGCGAGCCCGCCATCTTTAGGTAGCCTGCAAGCACACACGCCCAAGCTTCTCGCGACAGTAGGCGGGCACTTCCTGGTTGCATTCTCTGGCTGCGTCTCAGAGACTGGATGGCATTCAGGCAGGCCACTTTCCCCTCTTCGACGCTACCCATTTCTGCGAGCAGCATGCCACGCCTGATGTTCATGAACGAGTGTGCGTCTTTGACATTCCATCCTGCGACCAAGTCGCGCGCGCCGGCTCGGTCCCCTTGGTAGACGCGCAACAGGACATGCTGGTATTGGATTTGATCGATGGTCTCCGGATCGACTGCGCGGCGAAGAATTAGGTCGCGGAGTTCATTGAAGCCGTTCTCATTCAAGGCCTGCCGCATCCATTTGAGGACATGCAGTGCCAGATGAAGCCAGTAGCGCTCCAACTCCCGGGAACCAACGCCCATGGACTCGAAGAGTGCTTTGCTCTCTTTCGGTTCGACCACCAGATCCTGCCTGCTGGTCTTCTTCAGCAGCTCGACGCAAATAGCACCGATATGGTCTATTGTGGGTTCCAACAGGACTTCCGCGAGCCAAGCCTGACAGGATAGCGTCAGCAGTCCAAGTAACGGCGAGTCCGATATGAGCTTATGCAGCGCTTGCTCGTTTTCGAGATCGAAGCGCAGCGTTGCGCGCGATTGTTTGAGGCGGCTTCTGACTCGCAGCGGAGCGACCAGCCAATCTGGATAGCTCTTTCGATGTTGCAAAAGGGTAGGAAGCGCGTCACTGAGATCACGAAGCCGCTCCTCCACAGTGGGCAGTGAACTCTGCAGAAGTCGATTCCATTTGATTTCGCCCCACGCGAGATCGTCGACCTGGATCGGCTCACTCAGCATTCCGAAAAGCGCTCGATGGCGGGCTGCGTAGTCCGAGTTCGCAACCCCATCTGGCGTGGGAAGCGTTACGGCAACGACCCCCCTGGCCTCCAGCAATTTGGATTCACCCAAGCTCGGGCGCTTGCCCACAAACAGATAGATGGGCAAGGTATGCCTGTCAAGCATGTCTCGCACCCAGCCGATCCAATGTAGGAAATTCGGATCGCTGCCAGAAAACCCGATCAGGCAAAAGACGTTTTCGAGGAGCGACTGGCGCACAGTATTGACGAACGGCGCGAAGCGCTCTGGGTATGTTCTGTAATCCTCCTCGGTGAAAATGAACGGTCGTTGCGAGGGAAACGAGCCGTGCAGCTTGATGATTCGGCGCCGCCCCAGCAGTCTGGAACGGGGGATGTCCTCCCGAGCACTGACTGTCACAAAGGCGCTCTCGAAGATCTGATCTGCCGCGCGCTCCAGAAGCGTGTCGTAGTTCGTTGTGAAAATCTCGCACCAAGGCAATCGCATGAACTGCTCGTGCAGCGCACCCGGAAAAACTCGTGCATCGGGAATATGGCGTCTGAGCAGATCCTCGAGATTGGACGTAGAAAAGATGCGCGCGTACTGCTCGGCGAGTTGCGTCGCTTCGGCGGCAACCATGCCGCGGCTTTCATTGGGTAAGCCAAGCGCAGATCGAAGTTCGTCGGTGAGTTCCTGCCACGACTTCATCTGCTCACCACCCTCGGCATTCTTGCTGAAGCCGGCCCCCACCATGACTGCGGCATTTCCATTGCTCAGTGCGCGGCGTAACGCATTGAGGTGGACTTGGTCATCTGGATTCATCATTCTCTTTTCTTCTCGTTGGCGTTCTTTTATTCCGTTCGGGCTCGGCCATTGGCTCGGCGGCTCTCATTTCGCTTGGAGACTTCAGGTCTGCCCCAAGAACTGGCGGTGACCGACGACAACCTAGGAGGCGCTTGAGCGGCCCGAACGCGTCGAAGCCCTGCCAGCCGTCGAAGCATCTTGAACTGGATGTTCCATTGGCGCGCTGGTGACCTTGAGAGGAACTTCGCCCACACGCATGGCCTTGTCGATGAAGACCGTCGATCCTTGCAAGGAAAGATCGCCCTTGAGCTTGTCGAAGTCACTGCACCATAGGTGCTCCGCGTCGATGTCCCGCGACGTGTTACGGTCCAGATTCAGCGCCACAGTGCGAACTTGCATTCGTTGGGCATCCGGTGCGCCCGCCAGTTCGACGCCGTAGCCGCTCAAGCCCGGCTTCTGAACCACAATGCGCCCAGACTCGGTCCACGCTGTTTCCATCCCTTCGTGAACGGTGTAGCCAAGCTTGGCGAGACCTTCAAGTACAGCGGATCGACGGGCATGGGCAGCAGCCGCCGCTGCAGCGGTGGTCAGGACGACTCTTGCTGCTTGCATTCCATGCTTCATGGACGTGAGGTCGCGAGCGGCGATTGCGGCCGCAAGCTGGATGAGTAATTCCGCGGACTGATCATTTCCTGGCCGGGAGAGTTCTGCCAGGACCACGCTTGCTTCATCGACGAGGCTTGCAATCTCCTTTTCTTTGTGGACTGCAGATGCGAGCTCCAGGAGCAGCGTGTCGAGCTTCATGCTGCGCTGTTCATTGGAGTTCTCCTGAATGCAAACCTGCAGGCGTGTCTCCAAGCCTTCAAGTCCTGCGGCCTCTTTGTTGAGAAGACGCAGCATTTCCAACTGCCTGCTGATCGCTTCCAGCCGGGCATCGGCAGCGACGTGCTGCGCCGCTGCCTGCGATTTCTTCCACTGCAGGAAGCTCACGTCCTGCGTACCGTCGGCTAGGCGTGCAGCGAGATCGCGCTGTGCCGATGTCTCACGGACAGCGGACTGCGGCGGCGCCAGCAGGCGGAAGCCGGCCGCTAGTGCCGCTTCGACGGCCTGCATATCCCCCTTTCCGCGCGAGGCAAGGTCGAGAACCCGCAAGAGTTCGGAATCCGAGGTTGCATTTTTTTCGCCTAGCGCAGCCATCAGCGTTGCGGCGTTTTGAGCGACGCGGAATCGGGTCATGCGAACGCTCGCGCGACATGCCGCCGCAAGCTCTCGGCGGCGTTCTGTATCTGCGCGCAGGAATACGATTTCGCGATCTGCCCCCAGGTTGAACTCTGCGAACCGGTCCGCATTGAGTTCGGTCAGCAGTTGCTCCTGTCGCGCGCGGGTCTGTGCTACCTCCTCGTCGCTCAGATCTTGCGCGTCACGCGCCGCCACCTGCCAACGTTGGACCGCCTCCTGGAGGCGAGCCGAAATCGCTGTCGATTGCGCCAGCAGCTCTTCGCGAGTGACAACCCGCACTACTTTGGGACCGCTCATTGGATGCCTCCCACCTCTAGTGCTCTATCGACAGCTTCCTTTAACCGGCGTCGCTCCGCTTCCGCGTCGTGGTACCAGCCTTGTGAAGAGACTCGGTGAATAGCGGGCACTGCGCGACGCAACACATTGGGCCGCCAAACTTCGCGCGCTCTCGCGCGCCCCAGCAGTTCATGGCGTGGCGCATCGCATTCGATGCCAAGGGCGTACAGGCCCGTCTTTGGATTTTCGATTGCGAAGTCCAGTCCGAAGGCATCCTCTTGGGTCGCGGACGCGACCGTGCGACCCAGGGAGTGCAGGTAGTCGCCGACGGCGAGGCTGAAGCCATCGTCGGTGCGCTGATAGGCCGCTCCAGGCTTGAGCTGCGGATCGGCCCACCGCGAGAGCAATGCACGCGCACCAGTGAAATCGCCATCGGAGACGGTGCGTGCGTATTCCATGTATCCCTGCAGGAAGTCACGCGGCGTCGCGAGCTTGCGACGTGTCGTCAGCGCATCCGAGATGTCCTTGATGGGCATGGACGTCACCATGTAGATCTTGCGGCGCGAGCGCGTCACCGCCACGTTGAGCCGCCGCTCACCGCCCTTCTGACCGAGAACACCAAAGAAGCGGCGGAACGTACCCTGATGGTTACGTCCGAAGGTAGTGGAGAACACGATGACGTCGCGTTCGTCGCCCTGAACGTTTTCAACGTTCTTCACGAAAACGGCCATGTCTTCGCCGGCCTCGTTGCGTTGACTCTCCAGCCGGTAGGCTTCTCTGAAATCCGGATCGACCTCAGCACGCTTTTGCAAGGCTTCTTCTATCAAGTCCGCCTGCTTGCGATTGAACGTCACGACGCCCACTGAGGGACGATCTGCGTAGGGCTTCGTCCACAATTGAGCCAGGATGTCGACCACCCGAGCGGCTTCTTCGGGGTTGGTCTGCTCCTGGTAGACGCCATCTACACGCACCATTTCAATTGGCCGCACCTCGGATATCTTGGCTTCGGAATGCCGTACCGGAACGCTGAGATCGTTGCCGTAGAAGGCTGCATTGGAATAGTTGATCAGCTCGCGGAACGCCGATCGGTAGTGGATTTGCAGGCGTGAGTTCGGCAACCCCGCTCGGGCCAGTTGGAGCAGGTCCGGGCAGTCCTTGATCTCGCGCCGGTTCCACGTTTCGTCGAAGGTTTCACGTTCCTCCTCGGTTGCGTCCTCATCAAGGACTTCGCCATCGAACGCTTGTGCCTCGTCGCTTTCAACCTTGCTCGCAAAAAAAGCCGTGGGGGGCATCTGTTTTTCATCTCCACTGACAACGGTGACGCGTGCTCGGTACAGGGAAGGCAACGCGTATTCCACAGGCATCTGGGAGGCCTCGTCGTAGATGATCGTGTCGAAGAGTGCCGCCTTCAACGGCAGAACTCGGCTGGCCACATCGGGATTCATGAGCCATACAGGCCTGAGCGTCATCAGGCCCAAATTCGAACCGGTGTCGATGAACTCGCGCAGCCGGCGAGCGCGCTGCCCCGTCAGTCGGGTGATGTCCTCCCACTCCCTGAGCGGGCGGATCGCAGTGAGGTCGTAGTTCTCCTTGAGCAATTGTCCATTGAGCTCGCGCATCTGGGCATCCAGGGCGGCCAGATTGGCGACCTTGGTCTCCAATTCCTCGCGCTCATGAACGAGATCGGGCGTGAGCTGCTCCATGGAGCGCTTCCACCCGAGGCGAGCCTCCCGATTGATCAGCCGCCTGACCTCATCTTCGAGCTGCGCTGGCGGCAGCGCATCGAGCTCCATTTCCTTGGCTCTTAGCGTCTGGAGCAGTGAGGCGGCCTCGCTACTCAATCGCTCGGCTCTGCCGCGGAAGTACTGGTAGTAGGCCAACGACGGCAACGCCGATTGAATCGGCCAAACTCTGTCTGCGGCAGGTTCATTGCGGGCGATTGCCTGCGCGCAGGCGTCGTACCACGCGGCCTGCATCCAGCCTTGCAGACGCCCAAGGGCCGACCTGGCCGCCTCGCGTACTTCACAGCGGGTAAACGCGTTGTCGTACTCGGCATAAAGGCGCAGGAATTCATCGCGCGATCCGGCTCGTGCCACCTTGTCGAAACGATCTGTCCACGGCGATGCAGCCAAATGCGTGGTCAGCGCGGCGATGCGTTGCATCGACTGCAGCGCCGACGATGCCGTGGGCATCAGGTCTGTCGTGCTGTCCGGCCTGATTTCGGTCAGTTGAAGTGATCCGAGAATTTCTCGCAGCGATGCGCGCAACGGCCGCACCTGCAGCTCAAGCTTTGCGGCCAACAGCAAAGCTGCCAGGCGTTGGGGTGTCGCGATCTCTCCCACGCTCTTCATGAAAGCGGCCACGCGACGTTTGCGCATATGGCGCATTGGATTCAGGCTCGCAAAGATACCGGCAGGCGTCGTGGCCTCCACGACAAGATCCCGAAGGCGAACGAGCTTGTCGGTAGGAACCCGCGACAACACAGGTGACAGTCTTGCATCGTGATTCCCGGTGAGGCAACTTCCCAACGCATCCCGGATCCTGCGCAACGAGTCCATCAGCTCCAGGCCTGGGGGGGGGCTCTTGTGCGCTCTCCCGAAAAAGCGGCAACCAACGGGCGAGCAACTCCCGGTCTCCATCCGGCAGCTCGAGGAACAGCCGGCCATATGCTGCCAGCCATTGTCGAGGCGGCGCCGGATCATTAATCTCGAATGTCGCGTGTCGCGCGGTCAGGACTTCGCAGCGGCTGACTTCCGTCGCGGCAAACTTCGCGTATGCCTCACTGAAATCCTCCAGAGTGGCACGGTCCGCGGCAAACGGCATCAATTGCGCGAGGGCGCTTGCCTCAAATCGCGCCGGGAGCCAGTACTTGACGATCGGAGCAACCTCCTCTTCCAAGGTGGCCAGCTCGCCCGTGTTCAGGTGCTCCAGATGCGAGCGAAGCGCTGGCACATCCAGGGGCGCCCTTGGGTTTTCCAGGCGGATCAATTCGCCCAGGAGCTCTCGGTAGCTCACGCCGATGCGCTCATCGACACGATGCAGTGCCTGGTGATGACTGTCGAGTGCGCCCTCCAGGGATTCGATGCGCGCGCCCAGTTCTTGCCGCCGGCGTCGCACCTGGGCTGTGGGGTCGACCTTTCGGCGGGCCAATTCCTCGACCTGCTCCCTGACAGCCTTGATGACCGGACTGCGGTCCTTGTTGACATCATTGATCATCGCCACCCGGTGCCCCAGACCTTGTGCGACAAGGCGCTTATGCACCACTTCGAGGGCTGCATGCTTTTGGCAGACGATCAACATGCTCTGCCCGCGCCCGATGGCATCGGCCACCATGTTCACGATGGTCTGACTCTTGCCGGTCCCGGGCGGCCCCTCCACGACCAGTCCCGGAGCGACGCGCGCCCGCATCACAGCTTCTTCCTGGGAGGGATCGCTGCTGACCGTGAAGAAGCGCTCGACTTCACGCACGTCGGTGCGTTGCTGCGTGCTTGCACCGGAGGGGCTGAGGCGTAGCGCCGTCTCCAGTCCAGTTCCCGCGGCGGGGAGCGACCTCAGCTGGCGGATATCTTCACCGATGGCCTGACCCGTGAAAGTCACGTGAAAGAGCACGGCCGCGCACTCCAATTCCACGCGGCGCGGCTGTACCTGCACCTTGGGTCCGGGTAAAGGCACGAGTGCCCGGTTGCGCGGCGTAGCCAAGGTCCCCAGTGCGTCGATCACATCGGCGGCACGCAACGCGGAGTTGCCCAGAAGCTCGTCCGTGGACCTTCGCCATCTGGCAACGGCCTCCGGCCCCAGCAATCCCTCGAGCGCAGGGTTCAGGCGAACCTCTTCGCGTTCGCTGTCAAAGGCGATACTGAAGTTGCCCCGGGTTCCGATCTCACTATGCAGTCGCACAGGCCACAGCAGCACAGGCGCGATGCGCGCGGTGCTGTTGGCACGCGCGTCGCGTGTCAACAGGAATGGAAAGCCCAGATACAACCCGTCAATGCCGGTGTCACGTTTGTGCAGTTGCGTGTGCCGTTCAAGGCTCTGCATGCGGGTCTCGGTGGAACTCTCTGGAATTTCCAGTGCCGCCGGATCGATCGCAATGGTCTGATCGGTACGCTGTAAAAGTCGATCCAACAAAGCGGCAGGCTCCATGCGCGCGGATCGCAATTCCGCCAGGTCGACACGTGCCGTGGTCTTTCCGATCGTCATGCGAACGAGCGGACCTCTCATCACGGTGGCGACGATCTTCTTTTCGAAGAAGTCCAGGATCTGGGAGATGTACTCCTGCTTTTGCAAGGCCTGCCATTGCGCCTGAGGAATAGACAGCAATACCAACGCCCCAGCGATCGGCATGCGCTTCTCGAGCCTGAATTCGTCCGCCCAGCCATTGACTACGGGGTTCGCGCAGCGCGCAAACCCCTCGGTCCGCTCCGCGACAGCTTGCATGATCTCGCCTCGGGACCAGCGCACGAATTCTTGCGCCGTTTGGTCTGCAAACTGATGAACGCCGTTGGCGAGTGCGAGAACTCTGGCTTCCTCCACGATGGCATCGCACGAGCGAAATTGTCCGATCGCCCCACTCAGCAGCACGATCAGATCTTCTTCGCTGAGAGCACGGCGCTCCATCAGATTCAACAGGCCATGGTGTTCTGTGTCCGGCAGCAGCCGACGCCGCTCTTCCCATTCCGCAGAGAGCCTGACTCGCGAGGTGCTCAGTAGATTGATGCGGACAGTGTCTTCGTCCAGTTCGATCGCAAGGCTGCGCGCACGCGCCCTCACGGCATGGTCGCGTGCCTTGAGTTGACCCAGCCAGCTCTCGGTGCCCAGCTCTTCCAGGAGATCAGGCAGGCTGCCCGTGATGAGCTCATATCCCTCGATCGGGTGAGTCAGCAGCCAGCGCGGCGTGACGATATCGCCCCGGTGGATGGGCGGCATCTCTGGATTGAGCACTTTCAGTGCCGCAAGGAGTCGGAAGTCTTCCTCCAGTGCGTCCTGTCGCGCGATGCGACGTAGCGCCGCAAGAATTGCGGGGTCCGCGCCGGCTTCCTGTGCCCAACTCACGAGAGCTCCTCGCACAAGCTGCTCGCGGGCTTCCTCCCAGTTGCCAGCCTCGGCAGCGGCCAGCGCATAACCAGCCAACGTGTGATGGCGTTGCCCGCCTAGTGCCATTGACGGGCCCTTGCGCGCACCTTCGGAATCCTGCTCGGCAGGCGGTATGTCGATGGGATTGCCGTCCAGCCAGGCTTGAACCTGCGGCCAGCGCCAGCGCTTGAGACGGTCGCGGGTGAGCAGCCCCCGAAGCAACATGGTGATGGAGGGATCAAGTCCCTTGGGGACTGGCGCGCCGTTGGCCAGCACGTGGATGAGAAAAGCCTGCTGGCTGATTCCCTCGAAGCATCGCCCTTGCGTGAACTGCTCGAGCAGGATCATCCCAAGACTCCACCAGTCAGAGGCCGCTGCCACGCCGCCCGCGACGGCTTCGGGAGCCGTGTACCGCGTGATCTCCAGCGGCGAAGCAATATCTAGGTCGAACTCGGACAGACGCGCCGACCCAAAGCCTCCAACCACCAGATCCAGCGGGGCGCGGTGCCGAACCAGCAAGGTGCCGGGCCTCAGATCCCGATGGCGCAGGCCAACTTCAGCCAGCGCGTCCAGAGCCCGGCCCAATTCGTAAACGATCTGCCGTATCGTCGAGGGCTCGGTCGCAACGATGCCGAGATCTGCGAGGCTGCCACCGGCAAGTTCTTCCGCGACTTCGTAGGCACGTTCCTCCCAACGGCCCGTTGCAAGAATCTCCGGGACATGCGCCCTCGGGACCCGCTGGAGCGCCTCATAGATCGATGGATCCGGTTCGCAGCCCTGGTGGTAGAGCGTGAGGATGCCGCGGCCCATCCCGTCGGTCTGCTCAACCAGGTAGCGGTCGCGCATCCCCACAGTGCTGCTGATCTGCCTCTGGATCATCCAGCCATCAATGACGGTTGCCTGGACGCTTTGCGTCGGGGTAGCCTGGTCCGCCGCCGCGTCGGTCGGCTGGTTGTCCTGCGATCGGGAGGGGATCGAAGGCTGCCCCCGGGGCAATCCGTCCAACTGCGAGGCTTCATTCACGGATGGCGCAACTGCGGGATCGGCGCCGCACAGAGGGCACATCAGGTCACCATGCTCCATGGGATGCCCATTGGCGCAGACAGATCGGCCCGGCGGACCTACCGGCAGCGCTTCGATCACAACGGCAGGGCGCCAGCCAACCGGACGCATGGGAACCTCTGCCAGGCTCCAGTGGCAACCCTGATTCTCGAATGTTCCATCACAGAACATCTCGAGCAAGGGGCGCTCGGTCGAGCAGTTCGGGCAGAAACGGATCATCGCGGTGTCGTACATGCGGAAACCGGAGCTTCGGAGGTGATGGAAAAATGGCCTTGGTCCTGAAGCACGCGCTGCAGCCGCCTCATATCGCCGCGACCGGGAATTCCGGCAAGCCAGACGACGCCTGCGTCGTCGAGCATGAGATCCAGTTGCCTGTCTTCGGGCCGGCTCTGCCGTTCGAAATCCGCAAATCTCTCCTGTCCACGTGGCGTCAGAAGATGCAGGCGCTGGTTGTCGCTGCCGCGCAGCATCTTGGTCTGCGGTCGGTTTAATTCAAAGGGGTCTGTCATGAGTGCGTCGACCAGATCCGGGTGCATGTCTAGAAAGTCGGCCAGCCGTTCATAGGGATGGCCGCTGTACACAAACAGGTCGGCATCGCTGCTGGCTCTTAGCTCGCCAAGAAGCTGCGCAAGAGCTTGTGGCTGATCGAAGGGTTCTCCTCCAGAGATCGTGACGCCATCGCTTTGCGCGAGCCAGGGGCGTATGCGCGACACCACCTCGCGCACGTCGACGAGTTCATCGGCATCGCGCCAGGTGTCCGCCGAAATGCAGCCCGGGCAACGGATGGAACAGCCCTGGACCCAGATGCCCACGCGGCGTCCCGGGCCCAGCGTGGTCACCGGGAAATGCAGCCGCGAGATTCCGATCTTCATTGCAGGTCTGAATCACGCACGGGGGTGAGTGTGAAGCCTACCCCTCCCAGTTCGTCGATCACGAAGGATTGGCCGGACCGGGCATTCACATCAAAGAGCATGCGCGCGAGCGGGTTGAGGAGATTTGCCTCCAACTGGTTGCGAATCCCTCTTCCTCCATTGGACAAGTCCCCGAGGCACAACCCGCGCAGCGCATCCCGCGCGCCTTGCGACAATGTGACCCTCAGCTCCTGAGACTGCTTCAGGTCCCTAAGAGTCGCGCTCACCATCTGCTCGAATATCTGGTCTGCAATCTCCTGGCGGATGAAGTCGAAAACGATGATGTTCTCGCCGATCCGATTGAGTATCTCGGGACGGTTGAGAACCAGCTTGAAG